>Ga0302209_10000001_pt1 | contig 313934 bp, 255 predicted proteins | sample II_Fen_E3_1_FD_194574 | JGI IMG/M metagenome (GOLD analysis project Ga0302209, IMG submission 194574) | Peat permafrost microbial communities from Stordalen Mire near Abisko, Sweden - II_Fen_E3_1 | ecosystem: Environmental > Terrestrial > Soil > Wetlands > Permafrost | place: Sweden: Abisko...
TAATGCGTGAGGTAGTCCTATATACTAGCTTTTACGATAGTTCACCTTCATTCCGTGGTTAACTCTTTTTCACTTACAAAGATATTTATTCTTTTTGATTAACTCATTTACAAAACTAAAGGCTTTTACATGAAGGCCGGAAGGGAGAATGAGAGAATCCTTTTCCCTTTTTTCCTCTTTCTTTTTGCTCCGCTCGCTTCGCATTGCTCCGTAGGTTACTTTGAGATTTCTCTTTCTTTTCTTTCCTGATTTTTGTTACCTATATATAAGGTACATATAATGTAGGTGTCGGTAGCTCAAAGATATTGGCAAATCTATTCCTTTTTTGAATAATGGAAGCTTATCGTTCTTCAGACCAATTTGTCCGGTAATGTTTTCCCCCGACCATTTTATCATCAGGAAGAGCATTTGCCGCTTTTTCGAAAGCACGGTCTATGATTTGTAACTTTCCCTGTTCCGGCTCTTCAAAGGCTGCACATTGTTCAAGATAAGCATTTAGTTCATTAAAATCTTCTCCGAATAAGTTGTTACTGCTGCAAATTTTTGCGAATAAAATGGCTTCTTTATAGGCTTAGTGCAAAATTTTTGCGAATAAGACAACTTCATGGCTAATAATTTATTCTTGAGCCCGACATAACATAGCCTAAGACCTCTTCTTTTAACTAAGGTACTTTTTTGCAGAAGTTATTTAGTTGTCAAAGATAAAAGATTTTCTTTTGCGTCGGGAGCATGCTGAAAAATTGGACCAACTATCTGGCAATTATCCAATTCTTTACAGTCACCACAGGTGCTAAATCCTTTTTTATATACACATTTGCGGATTTCGCAATAATCGCTGCAATACGCAAATTTCACTCCATCTGCACGACAGCCCATACAATTTATGGTTGCTGCTGTAATTTCCGGTGCATTGTTCATTACACTCCACTTTTGGGCGGTCTTTTCTCTTAACTCATTGTCGTTTCTGACAGTGGCTATGCGGGCATCGCAACTTTCGCAATCTAATCCGCAACATGCAATTAATTGTTTCATCATTGGGTGCAAAGTTATTATTTTTTCTCAAAGTTTTAATTCGGGTAGGTTATTAATGACTTCTTTCAGGTGTTGCTGACAGATTTGTAGATTCTGCAATGCAAACGCATAAGTAATCATTTTCTGATTACTTTTGCGTTTGCATTGCAGAAATAGAGAAAATACTTCTTCTTTTCATAACTGATTATATGTCTATTCTCATGTCTTCTATTGCTGTTACTTATATATAATAGGTGTACATATAATATAAGTGTCGTCAGCACAAAGAGATTCGCAATTCTATTCTTTTGTTTGAATAAGTGAAGTCTATCGCTCTTTTTACGGACAGTTGTTGCACGCTTTGGGATCATGAAGTGAAAAATCGGTAGAGTATATTATTTGATTTACGTCAAAAACGGCAACTTCTGAGGAATAATACAATTTGTATTTCCACTTATTATTTTTGTAAGCGATCTATTAATGTCTTCTTTACTATCTCATATCCTTGCATAGGATCAAATATTTCACCAGGTCTTATCAAACTTTGAATATCGCCTAGAAACTCCGGATCACGCATTTTTTCTTCCATATTAGCAATAAACAGTTTATAGGTAGGCGGTTGTGAAACCACAAACTGCATATAGTGTTTGTAGCAGCGAATAACTTCATCTGCATTTACGTCCGCTATTGTCAATGCTTTATATAGATCATACAAGTCACGTCCTTTGCGACGTTGGTACAAAGCACGCAATTTCGTTCCTATCAGTTCGTCCAACTGATAAGTAAGAATTCTACAATCCCCCTTGTACCACATATTATTAACGGAAAACGGTACTTCATTCATAGGTAATACGTGAAAATGTTCTTTGCAGTTAATTTCCACTTTCAGATGAATGGGTACAACCGGAGCTATTTCCGACTCTAATCGGAATACCAGTGTATTGTTGTTTTTCTTCTGCTTTACTTTGGGTTCACCAAGAAAAGATAACACGTCCCTTATATGGTCATAAGTCTCTTTTATGGATTCGGCATTCACCTGAACAAGATCGAGGTCCTCACTATACCGTGGCTGAGGAGACAGGTATAATTTATGTAATGCGGTACCCCCACGGAATGCAAGGTGCATTGCAAGATAATCATCTTTATATATTTCAGTCAAAGCCCTGCAAATCAAAAGGTCCTGTTCAACTTGTTCGGACGCAGTCCACGGCACGGTTTCACGCCATTCTCTTATAGCAAATTCGGGAATCATTCGTCTATTTCTATTTTTTGGTTAATAATTACTTTCCATCTGTCATTTAATTCACATCCATCAGTCGATTTCTCCACTTTAAAAGGAATCTTTCGAAAGACCATGTCTGCAGATTTTGCGCATCCATACAATATATCAGCCTGTTTTTTGTCTTCAAGCAAGAACTCTATGATGTATCCTAACCGTTGTATGACAGGAGCGGTTGTAAACATGAAGAAATCAGCATGAACGCGATTAAAGTCAACGGATTCAATCAGCTCATTCAACACTGTACAAACCCGATTCAAACCTCCCACATTTTTTTCAAAAGCAACCAAATCCACAGCGGTAAGTTCAGGAGAAGAAACATTGATATACCCCGTTTGCGTTTTTTTTTGTTGGATATACGCTGTCGGAATCTCTTTCCGGGATACAAAAACGATACTGTTTCCATTTTTCATAACATCTCTCAATGTCGGAGATGTTGTCATTACGGTAAATGTCTGAGGACTTTGGTGCGAAGCACCATAAAAAACAGCCGCATTCAACAAAGCAACGTAGTACTGGCGGTTTACAAATTTCATGAAGGCATCCATAAAAAAGACAGGAGGAATTATTCCTTTCAACGCAAATTCAGTAGGAATTACCACATAGAAATTGCGCCAAGGGGAAATAATAATTTTTCTCACGGCTAACCGATGCAAAGAGCTTTTAATATAATTTTTACTCATAGACGGAAAATGTTCCTCTATATCCATCTTGGTAAACGTATAATACCCTCTTTGAGGCATCTTCTCAATCCATACAGATAAACTTTCAGATGTTGCTGACATATTTGTATAATTCTGCAATGCAAACGCAAAAGTAATCATTTTCTGATTACTTTTGCGTTTGCATTGCAGAAAAAAGAGAAATTACTTCTTCTTTTCATAACTGATTATATGTCTATTCTCATGTCTTCTATTGCTGTTACCTATATATAAGGTGTACATATATAATAGGTGTCAGCAGCATAAAGATATTAACAATACTATTCCTTTGAATAAATGAAGTCTATCGTTCTTTTTCTAAGACAAATTTGCCTTGCTCCGTACTTGTCCTGCTACTTGTCCTACATAATAAAAAGTAGCTGTAATAGCCCTCCGCTTCCGGTAAGTGTGTCTTTTCGTATTCTCACATTTGTGAGACTTGCATCAAAGATATTTGCAATAAATATTTTTAGATCAAGAAGAGATCATAGATTTGCACAATAATAATTGTCTAACACTAAAAGTTGCCGTTGTATGTCTGAAACGAAAAAGCCCAAAGCAAACATTCTTCAACAACACCTCGCCCACTCCCCTATGAAGTCTGTAAAGAAGACAACGGGAGCTATTCGTTTGTAACCTCGCTGGGAATAAATATGATCCACACATGCAGCAGCGGATCATTCATCACAACACGCGCATCTTTTCAGGTGCGAGACCCGGATTATCTTTATCTTCCAAATCAATGCATAGTACTCCTGTATAGTCGGTGATTGATTGACTATTACGCACGATGCAAATGACTGATTGGGTGAAATAGTCCAATGCCCGTTTCATTGCTGCTTGTTTCTTGGGATCCGTTTCGGCGCACATCAATTCTATTTGACGTTTATACTTACCGCTACGGATTTCTGTGTATAATTGATTAAAGGCTATTATGTCATATGGATTTATTGCTTTTGGAGATGTAATATAGTCATTTAGTAAATGTTTTATATACAGGAACATACCATTCCAATAGCATAAAGAAAGCACTCGCCAAATGGTTCAAAATAAACCGCTTGGCGAATTTTGCATGAAACAATATTATTGTGAACCTAAGATGTTATTTCTTTTTCAAAATTAAGTTTGCCTTCTATGGCACCATTATCTAGAGTAAAAATTCCCGAAAGATTCAATCTACCTGGATAGTCTTGGTGACCAAAACCACCTGCTAAAAATATCTTATTACCACTTACACGCCAAATAATAGATAAATCCTCTTTCTCAAGCCATTGCTGTAATTGTTCTTTTCTTATAAGCAAACCTGGAATACTGTTGTAATTTACGGATGGATCAAAACAAATCATTTGATCGTCATTATCTACAAGCTCTCCTTCTTTTGATGAAAATTTTAACTTTAATCCATCTTTAATAATTTTTGTAGGTCTATTATATTGAATAGGCAATGTTTTTGAGCAATCAAATTCCTCTTCCCAATTAAAAGATTCTGTTGTCCTATGCACTTCTGTATTTAATTTTCCTGTTTGGTCATTGATTTTGATCCAATCCCCTCCCAAATAGTAAGGACTATCGGAAAATGAAAATGCAGGAGACCAATAATATTCTCGACTAAAAATATTATACATACTTCTCACTTCGGGTAGAGAAACGCTATTAAGATCTTTGTTTAAAATATTTTGAAGCGTATGTAAATCCTTTTTTTTCACCAAATAGCTCGTTACATAAAGAGACAGTTGCCTCTGCTTATTATTTAAGTTATCGTCTCCTATCGTTAGTGGTTCTTTCCATGTTGGATTTATATCTAACCAAAACCAAGAATTTCCAATATTATCTTTTACTTCAATAATATTTTTAGGAGAAGGTATGTCTTGAAAATTAGTAACCCATGCTTTATTAGGGATATCCCATGGAGAATATTGAGTATTGAACCACCAATGATCAACCGGCTCTTTATACTTATTCGCTTGTATATCTCTAATTACTATTGATGGATCTATATCCCTAACATAGGGATACCAAGGACCATCATAAGGAATCGTTTTTTTGCGGGTATTCCAATTTGATTCATCATAAAGCAAACACTGATCTGAGACTTGTGCTAATAATTCGTAAAATACAATCCACTGATACTTTTTGCCAATGCGTTCTTTGTTACCAGTAGCACGACCAGAACCTTGCTCTGAATCAAAATTACTAAAAAGCTTAGAGTCATATCCAATTTCAAAGATCCGCTGGACAGCATAATTGCTCAGTTTATCATAATTTATTTTCCAATGAGAGAAAGCATTTTGAAAAGTATAACGTCCAAAGTCACCATAATATCCTGTTCCTTTTCCATGTTCTGTAGTCATTGAACTAAGAATGGCTGTTATGCCCCATTTTCTCATTCCATAATTTCCAGTTTTGCCTTTGGGCTGATACTTTTTATCTATTTCTTCATTAGAGGGGAACTTTTTAGGTAATGCCTTACTCTTATAAGGAGGACGAATCTTAGCTATTTGAATTTTAGGATTAGGGTTATGATATAATGAATACTCAATAATTTCTCGAGCATAATCTCTAAGAAGTATGTGTGAATATACTTCATTCTTATCAAAAACTTCATTATAAACATATTCGGCCAAAGCCACAAGTTCTTCATATTTCTCAGTCCTTAATGCACACCCATAAGCCATAGCGTAAAGCCGTTCAGCGACATATGGATCATTTACGCCTTTAAATTCATCCAATAAAATAGGAATTAGATAAATTTTATGTTGCAATAGACACACCAATGCCTTTGTTGCTGCATCTCTCAAATATCGATTTGAACTGGTAAGAAACCAACTAATAGCAATACTGCCTAAAAGAATAGAATCATCATCAATATAAGATGTATCTTCTTCATTCCAAGCCCAGTCTATTAACCGTTTTATAGCATTAGGATCAGTATTTTCACCATATTTACTTTGAAGCCATGTCGTCCAAAACGAATCTCGTTTTGGTAAGGAGTACTTCATTAAAAAAGAATGCAACCATCTAGCATTAAAATAAAGACCAGGCTTCATCGCAGACGAAATAATAACATCTAGAAAAAGATGGAATAAATAATTTTTCTGCATTATTACCCTTTTTATATATTCTCTAGAACTATCTCCAAACATTGGGTCTTTGCGCCAAATTAAAGATTGAATGAATCCTTTTGCAATTATATCATTATCTTTTATGCTTGGTAATACTTCAAATAATTCTTTATTCACTCGTTCAGGCAATTGAATAGACATAGATTCAACCAAGTTTTGATTCCACTGCAATTTATCAACCTTAGTTAATTCATACAATTTACCAGATTGAAACGATAGTTCCGGCTGTTTAGTATTCAAATATTTATCAAATAAAATAGACACAGTTAGATGATCCTGAAATCGTTGATATGCAAAAGATATAACATCTATGTCAATGATATTACCTTCTCCATTAGGTTCTTTACGTATGTCATTATTAAAGATTCCTTCTGATATAAGTCTTTTAAGATATGGCTCTGAATTATTACATACTTTTTTAAAGACCTCATTTGCAATTTCATCGGCTTCATCATATGTAACAAAATCTTTATCATCTTCAATCATCTTTGAAACTAAAATTTCAATAACATTTTTTACAAGAGGCTTCTTTTCATCATAATATAACTCTTCTGGACGTGCTAATTTTAAGTTGATACTATCCAAATAGTAGTCGAAGATAGCAGTAAATCCTTTATAGCCAGGGGGTATTTGATGCAATTTCCTCTCAAATAGTGATTTACAAAAAAGTTTTAAAAATAGAGGATTTTGAAATTCTGGATCTAATAACGGAGAACCTGGTTGTATAATATCATAATATTCAAAAAAATGTTTGGCAGCATAATAACCGTTTTCAACAAAACCTTTATGTTCTACTCTTGAAATAAGATCACCTGTTATTTCATCTGCAGGTGCAATAAGTTTTTCAAAAGAACTTCGGATACTGACAACTAGTCCTAACCAAGGATGTTTCTCTATAGATTGAATAAAGAATTTTAATCTTTTAGGCCAAATAATCTTCCCATTACCTTCATTAAGTGCATCGATAAAAATGATAATGCGGGAGCGTTGACTCTCAGCTTTAGCATTTAGCACATCTAAAAAAACGAAGTCATCCAACTTACTTTTATGCAATTGGTTATACAATATTTGTGTCCAAGGATTGTCTAGATTTGTAAAATTTTCTCCTAGAAGCAACAAACTTTGCAGTCCTTTTCCCTTCCTTTTATTTACAATATCAGCTAGAAGATGAGACTTTCCCATGCCCGCATTACCTGTTATTAGCAAAAATGGATGATTTATTAAATTGCAAGTAGTACTTCCTAAAAAATCATACAACTTTTGAGTACTAGCGATAAATGATAGTAAAAGTCTATTTCTCGCATTTGAATGAGATTTGGGATTCTTACCTTGTCCATAAAACAAATCTTGAAAAGAAGATAAAATAGAATTAAGTTCTTGCTTTAGTTTATCTAAAGGAATAAAATCATTTCCAATAAAAGATAGAGATTTATAAGTTTTCTTGAATTCACCATATTTGTTTGCTAGTTCTGGCAATATCATTTTTATTTCATCGTCCTTCTCTATTATTTTATATTTTTCAAAGAAATCGTTATAATAATTATCTACTTGTATCTTAAAATTGTTATCTCTTGCCAAACTATCAAATATTTTCGCAATGGGGAGGTCAAAATTCAGTTCTTTGGTATATCTCGCTCCCAAAGAACTAATACTTTCGTTGTTTTTACTTTCAAACCATTCATCAGTAAATTCTTCCTGATTAAACCAAAAATATTTTAACCCTTCATTCTTTTTTAAAGCTAATTTTTTTACTAATTCGGAACTACCCCAATACTCAAATGAAGTATTTATTCCTTTATTTTGTGCATAAGATTTCCACTCTTCTATTTTTTTTACCCATTTATCCAGCATAGATGATTTGCCTTTAATTTTTGGATCAGGCATATCAAGAGGTGAACATATATAATATTTTATTAGAGATGGATGATTGTTAATAGCTGTTTTAACAGATTTATCTATTTGGTTCCATTGAGTCGAAGAAAAGCTTACTGTAAAATACTTTGCCTGCCACATAACCAAACTACCATCTGCCATTTCCCAATAGCATTCTTTGCCACCATCGGGTTTTCCCATTCTTCGAAAACACTTTTGGTTCTCAAACTTTTCTCTTGAGGCTAATTGACAAATTAATTCCTCAAAACCATCATTGAGACTATTATTTAACGGACGTATATTATTCCAATTGATAGACATATTTTTTTGTTGCTAACTAACTATAATGTATGCTTTGCGTATTTTTTTAATAAAGTCACAATCTATTTAATAAATTGGTCATTATATATAAATTAAAATCAAAGTTACATAAATAATTTATACCGTTGATTTTTTTTGCAAAAAAATAATGAAGTAATAATAATATTAAATATAGTAGATAATTTATGCTTCTTTTTCTCCCTATTTTTTTCCCGCACCAACTACCCAAACAGCTCCACCGCCTTCTTGTAAGCCTCACTGAGTTTCTCTGCGTAGTGATTTTGTGCATAGCCTGCTCCATTATAAGCCTGTGCAAAATGACTCCAATTGCATTGGCGAAGGGGTGCCAGCAGATTGTTATTCTTCAAAAAGGCGACTGTTAGTTTGAGTTGTTGGTATTCGCTCTCTGCCATTAACTTTACAAATTCGTGTATGTTGGCGATGCCACATTGACTGTGATTGAAGCCCATTATTTGAAAAAGTCCCCAACTTGCCGAGCTGTAGGCCGCTTCTTCGTTGATGCTACAAGCACGCTTCAATCGGGCGTATTCATTCTGTCCGCCTTGATATTTGCTGCGATCCCATTTAGGATAAAGGATGTCTGCATTGCCGTTGGCGTGTTGCATGGGGTTGATTTTGCGAATGAGGAGCTGCTTCCAAAAGATGTGCCCTTCAAAAAGGATGGTGGGCTTACCGGGAGCAATGAAGCCGCCTCGTCCTGCTGTTTCTACTACTTGCACCGCCTTTAGGGCAGCAGGAGGGATGTTGATGCTTTTAGCGACTAGCAATATTTCTGTATTGGTGAGGGTGATGCCGGGTATTTGTGGATATTTAGTAGTATTCATTTTGTTGGTTGTTTTGTTAGATTAAAATAAAATGTATCAGGCAAAGAGGTTTGGCACTCATTCCATCCGGTGGTCAAGAGGCGCAGCCGATCAATTACCTGCCTTGCTTGACGATTGGGATACATGGATGGGCTTGTCATCTTTGCACTGATACATTTTCAGGAGTTTCTATCTCCATCCGATTGGGAGCATAAACCCGTTTACTCTCATTTCACTGCATATTTGCAGCTCTGAGCTTCCTTGCAACTGTTTGCTACGGCTGTTACCAATTCCTCTTTGAGTGTGCACACTTCCTCGTGCATCTCTCTGATTTTCTTCGATAGTTCAAAGTAGTCATTGATTGCCTGTTCCAAATGGTCGATCAATGTTTTGTACTGGCCCATGATCAGGTCGGCAAACTCTTGCATGGCTTTCACATTTTCCTTGTCTTTCAGGAGAGGCGAAGCGATGGCGGACAATATCCGCCATGCTTTGCCCAGGATCACTCCCATTACTTTTACTGCACTCATTGGTTGCTAACTACTTTAAATTTTACCTCCATCGGAATCTCCACCTGTATTTCCGCCGGTGTTGCCTCCGGTATTAGTGCCATCACCCTTGGTATTGCCTGAATCCGTGCCATTACCCTTCCCGTCTGATTTTGTGTCAGACGCGGCGGCGCCGGCATCCTCAGACAATTTTAGGTAACTTAAAGATTTCATCAACTGCTTTAAATCGGTGCCTGCCACAAAGCGAATGTGCGCTCCTTTGATATTGGCTGATGAGAAGTCTTTTTCCACTTCAATCCCTTTGCTGCGTACACTGATGTACATATTACCCAATTGCCCCAACTCGATAATTTTTCCCTCACGCAGCAAATCCATGATCACATCCATCAGATTGCTCAACACACTTTGCACATCACCTTTACTGAGTGACGACATTTGACATAGGCGTGATTGCAAAGTGACCAATGAGGCACGTCCGGCATGATGCACTTGCGCATAATAAAGCGGCGCTTTTGTTTTGTCTCTCAAATTGTGTTTTTTCACGGTGGTGTAAAATACCTGATTCTCGGTAATGGGAAGCACAAAGGTTTTCTTGACTGCTTTTGTTTTGGTTGCCATAAACTTTAATTTTTTGGATTATACCTTATTATTTGTTCTGTGATCAGGTTTGTTCCTGATTACGAATACAAAATTAATGCATGGAGAAAGGGCATTGTCCCGATATAATTCCATCTGTCATTCTTTGTTCTTTTTTGTCCTGATTTATCCCTTTTTGTCACAGAAAAACGAGAGAAAATCCTTGTAAAATCGGGCGTTTTTACGTATCTTTGGTAGATAATCATAAAGAAAAAACATACAAAAATGGAACAACAAAATGATAATTTGCACGAACACCCCATTCGTTTTTATGGAAAATCCGAACTGGCTGCGCTCTATATTCCAAATTGTGATCCCGAATCAGCCAAAAGATCACTTATACGATGGATCAACCGCAACACGGAACTGACACAGAAATTGAAAGAGATTGGATATGATAAGAAAAGACACTTTTTTTTCAGTAAAGAGGTTGAACTGATTTTTCATTATTTAGGCCGTCCCTAAACGACCACGGACCGGCAATAAAAATGCCCGCCTGTAACCTCCCACTCACAGGCGAGTAGTCGCTTATCTACAGGCCAGTAATCTGATAACTCCCCGCGGGCAGGGGAAAGATCACAGACCGGTAGGTGGAACATTACAGGCGGGCAAACTAAAACACGGAAAAATTCAATTGAAAAAGGGCAAAAAGAAAGAGGTTTTATCGACTTGGACAAAACCTCATTATACCTTTTTTTAAGTGCAGAATAACGAGACATAGCCGTTATTGGCACTGATGATGGATTTCAAACACTATTTTATTAAAAGATACAAAAGTAAACAACTCGTTAGTTCCAAAGTTCCACCTTCCCCTCTTCCCGGAAATTTACTTTTGTAAAGTGCTCATTGTGAGAGATATAAAGCACGGTGTATTATAGTATATAGTAATTATAAGTAATATTACTATATATAATACTATTATATAGTATATATACTATTAGTATAACTAATTGATTACTTGTGGTCTAACAAATCCCGCGGAGCTTATTAACATATTATTACAAGTTCCACCCTATTTCACAAGTGGAACGATAGTTGGAACTTTGCAGCAAGCGGCACGATACTTCGTTCCACAAAAGTTTCAATCGTTCAAGAGCTGGAACTCACAAATAGAAAAAGAATGGAACGTAAAGCCTCACCTTTATTTTCATAACAAACTATATATCAACAAATTGAAAATAAGAAGAGCCTTAAAATGCAGCAATGTCGCACTTCACCCAAAAAAGAGAAAGGCGCAAGCCGAATTCATGTAAATTACTGATTATGAAACGAAAAGAAAAATGTAAAAAAAAGCGAGAGGGGTATGTGGAACTTTGGAACTAAGGTCCATTTTCAGGAGTTTTTTATTGGTAATTCGTGCGAAATTAGGATAGATTCTCACTAATTACCAATCCTATATTCTTCACTTATTTAGTTAAAATTGCTTTCACATTCATTGCTCATCTTGCGTTTACTGTATATTGAATCTTGTTTTATTGTTAGATTTTTATCCATTCTTCCACTGTCATTACATCTGCCTGCCGTGGGAAAACCTTCGTGGTCAGTACACGATGCACTTCCTGATCACCATCAACACAACCATCGGATAGTACAGTTATGCGGTAGTCTTTATCGGCAGCTTCGCGTACGGTAGAGAGTACTACACCGCCGGTTGAAATTCCGGTAAGCACAATGTGCCGAATGCCTTGTGCCCGCAATATTACTTCGAGGTCACTGCCTGTGAATGCGCTGAAACGACGTTTGATTACTATCACTTCGGTCGGAAGTGGTGCTATGGCAGTGTCAATTTTCATCCATTCGATCATATCTCCGGTGCCCATTCTTTCTTTCATCGCCGCAAAACTTTTATTGTTTGTATCTACTTCGGGCATACCGTGCCTGAAACCTACCACTACATAAAGCACAGGTATGTTATTGGTACGTGCATGGGCTATGGCTTTGGCCACATTGCCGATAAATACTGAGGTATCAGAAAGCCTGCTAAGTAGGGAGATTTGCATATCCATGACCAACAGGGCCGTATTTGAGTTGTTTGATTCCATTCTATTGCTTTTATTGATACTTGTTACTTAAATGTTCCTTGTAATTATATCGTTTGCGTCATTGATTTTCTCCATTTTCCTTTTATTCAGCTTGTCTTTTCGTAGATAGTTTAAAAATATAATAGCAATGATTATGGCGATTGCACCTTGGCAAAGCAGCATGTTTGGGGCTCCGATTTTCTGGGATAAGCCACCAACAGCCAAACTGCCCAAGGGCAACATGCCAAAGAACGCCAGGGCAAAAAAGCTCATCACCCTACCCCGCATGTTAGGGGCGGCATGAATTTGCACAATGGTATTGCCAACTGTGGTTTGCGCCATCATGCCAAAGCCGCAGGTAGTAGCAAACAGCATAGCCAACGGGAAGTAACTGATATGCGAGAAAAACATTAGACTGAAACCCAAAATAAAAGTATTAATCAACAATACAATTTTAAGGTCGACTCCGGGTTTTAATGATGCCAGAAAGAAAGCACCTCCCAATGCACCTAACCCTATGAAACTGTTGATGTATCCAAAGGTAGTGGCATCGCCTTTAAAAACAATCTTGGCAAAAACGGGTAAAAGCGTATTGTAAGGCAATACCAACAGGCTCACACAGCTAAGCATCAGTAATGTCATGCCAATGATCGGTGTGTGCCTAATATAGACAAAACCATCTTTTAGCTCAGCAACAATTTTCTTTTGTGCAGGATGTTGAGCAGCAGGCGGTAACTTCATAAGTAGCAATGACGTGATTACTGCCACAAAGCTCAAAGCGTTCAACGAAAAACAGATACCTGCACCCAGCTTTTCGAGGATGATACCAGACATGGCCGGACCAATTACCCGCGCCAGATTTGTCATTGAGGAGTTGAGGGCAAGTGCGTTAGGCAGATCGCTTTCATTGCGTATAATTTCGTGTACCAGCGGTTGCCGTGCCGGCATATCAAATGCATTGATAACACCCAAAATAACGCTTAGTGTGAGTATGCTCCACACGGCATACTGATTTGTAAGCATCAACACGGCCAGCAATACAGCTTGAATCATAGCGGCGGCCTGGGTTACAAGCATAATTTTGTAACGGTCATACCGATCCGAAATAATGCCGCCATACAATGAAAGTAAAAACGATGGGAACTGAGTGGCAAACAGGGTAATACCGAGCATAAACGCCGAATGCGTCATGGTGTAAATAACCCAGCTCACCCCTGTACGTTGCATCCAAGTGCCAATTTGAGAAACGGACTGTCCTCCGAAATACAAACAATAGTTACGGTTACTGAAAGCTCTGAATGTGCTTATTTTTGTTGCCATGAACACTAAACTGTTTTTATCCTATTCTTTATCTTTACCTACGAATTGTATACTACTAAATATACTGAGACAAGCCACTCCCGCAAAAAACGCTATTAACATGAGGTTGTTTTGTGATGATATATCGGCTAGTCTGAAAAGTAAATATCCCACCAATAAATGAACTAATGCCCACACTACATTTACAAGCGGTGATGACAATCCTTTCCCATGCGGTTTCGAAAACGGGGTAGGAAACTTGTCTCCTGAAACACCTTTTACAAAATGAGGTACAGAGTTTGTCAGAACAGCTCCTGAGAGAAACCCACTGAAATAATAATACCATTCCATATAATTGATTTTTATTTGTTTTCAATCAGTTTTAGTAATACGGGCAAAGCCTTCATCAGAAGCATTTTATCCTCTTCGGTAAGGTTTCTTTCAATCAATCCTTTCAACCATTCATCCCGGTCGTAACGTGATTTTTCAATAAATTTCAAGCCCGAATCGGTTAACGAAATAGATGTTTTGCGCTTGTCTTCTGTTGAAGCGGTTCGTTTAATCATATTCTGCTTTTCCAATTTGTTCAAAATCTGCGACATTGATTGTGCTTTAATTCGTGTTAAAGCTGCGAGTTCCGAAGGTAATAATGAGGCGTTTTTTGCTAAATGCTTGAGCGTTTCAAATTCAGTCATTGAATAACTATCTGCCGAATACATTTGTTTTCGTAATCCCTTAATCAGGGCCGAAACTACTGTCCTTAAGGACGAAGCTAATTCTGTTGGATTCATATATGTATATTAACTTATAAGTTTACCTTACAAATATACAGCTATTTCTCTAAGTAACATCAGCCTGCTGTAAAATTTAATAATTGTTAGTCAATTGAATAGGATTTAAACAAAGCAACCGACTACATCACTGTAATCGGCTGCTTTAATATATAAGGTTTTGAAAAATATTATATCTTGATCATTTTATCTCTTCTTCCGCCTTTTTGCCATATTCAGGATCAATCTTCACAAATGCACACACAGCTATGGTGGCAGCGCAGCAGATCATCACCCAAATGAAGAAATAGCGATAACCGATATGATCTTGCAACCAACCGGCAAACATGCCGGGAAGCATCATGCCTAATGCCATGAATGCCGTGCAAATGGCATAATGAGAGGTTTTGTGTTCGCCTTTGGCATAATAAATAAGGTAGAGCATGTAGGCTGTGAAACCAAAGCCGTAACCGAATTGCTCAACAAACACACAGGCATTGATAATGATTAAACTTTGAGGCTGAACAAATGCCAGGAATACAAAGGTGATGCAAGTCAGTGAAATGCTCCACGCCATGGGCCACAACCATTTTTGTAATCCGCCTTTTGAGGCACAGATACCACCGATGATGCCACCGATTGTCAATCCGAGAATTCCGACTGTTCCATACACAATGCCGACCTCGGCTGTGGATAATCCTAATCCGCCTTTGTTCAAAGGATCAAGCAAAAAGGGATTGATAAGCTTCACTAACTGGGCTTCGGGCAAGCGATAGAGCAACATAAAAAGAATGGCTATACCTGCCTGCTTCTTACTAAAGAAAGAGGAAAAAGTGGAAATGAATTCTGAAAGAACGACCTTTACCTCTTTTTTAGTAACATTCTCCGCATCGCTTTTGGGCTTGGGCAGAATGTAGCTGTGGTAAAGATAAAATGCAATGAATAATCCGGCAAGCACATAAAATGTAATGGACCATGCCATGGAAATACTCTTCGTATGTGTTTCCAACTCACCTGCCAGAACCACCAGCAATCCTTGACCGGCAATGGTGGCAACGCGATAGAATGTGCTGCGAATGCCCACATACAAAGCCTGATCCTTGACATCAAGAGCCAACATGTAAAATCCATCGGCTGCAATGTCATGAGTGGCCGAGCTGAAGGCTACCAGCCAAAAAATGGCAAGCGTGGTTTGAAAGAAATGAGTGGTGGGGATGGTAAATGCAATGCCTGCCAATCCGGCACCGACCAGCAACTGCATGATTGTGATCCACCAACGCTTGGTTTTGAGCGCATCTACAAAGGGACTCCAAAAGGGTTTGATCACCCACGGAAGATAAAGCCATGAGGTGTAAAGTGCTATATCCGTGTTGCTGATTCCCAGCTTTTTATACATAATCACGGAAATGGTCATTACAGCCACATAAGGCAGACCTTCAGCAAAATAAAGCGAGGGTATCCACGCCCATGGTGAAGTCGGTTTCGTTTTCATTTGCTCATTCTTTTGCGTGCCTGCAACTCCCAAGTGCGAATGCGGTCTTTATATAAATTATTTATATTTGTTTTCTCGATACTAAGCGAAGCATCACTGTTTCCTTCCCAACGGCGGCACAGATAAACGACATCATATACGCGGCCGATTTGATAATGACGCGAAAAGTTCAAGCTAAGGGCATAATCTTCGCCATAGCTGGTGTTAGGCAAATTCAAACGGCGAAGCAATGGGGTATAAAATGCACGTGGAGCGCCCAGTCCGTTGATGCGCAAGGCATTGTTTCGTCCGTTTTCAGGTGTCCATTCCTTATGATCTATAATGCCCGGTGCAATGGGTCTCTTTTTGAAATCGGCCATTTGATAGGTGCCTATGACCATTGCACAGTTCTGTGCATAAAAAGCCTCCACCATTTTTGCAAGTGTATGCTCATCCTTATATACATCATCGCTATCAAGTTGCACTACAAATTTTCCGCACTTGGCATGATGAGCGCCCAAATTCCAGCAACCGCCGATGCCCAGATCATTACGCTCGGGAATGAGGTGTACAACTCGCGGGTCGGACTTAAGGATGCCGATCGCTTCGGTGGTGCCGTCCGTTGAATGGTTGTCAACGACAATCACATTATATTTGAAGGAGGTTTCCTGACTAAGTGCCGAACGTATGGCATCGCCTATCGTACGGACACGATTCCTGACGGGAATAATCACGGATGCTTCATATTCAAAAGCTTCCTGATCAAAACTGATAGGTGCAAACACCGGAGACAAATAGGCTCCCACGTCTTTCAAATGAGAGGTACAAGCCTGTTCCATCTCTATCTGTAAGGCACGATTCTTAGGATCAACGTAATCAAAAAGCTTCTCACCGCTCTTGCGCTTGTCATCTTCTACTTCAGAATAGAGGTATTCATTGATATGCACAATGGTATAGTGTTGAGACAGTTTCAACCGAAGATCATAGAAGCCGGCAAATTGATAATCGTTTACCATGCTTGCGGCTGCAAGTTTCAGCGCATCGGTACGGAAAAGAAGCAAGGAGCCGAAATCAAAATCGTCGCGCAAACTGCCTTCCTGATAATCAATGACGGGTGCTGCCGATTGATTTTCACCAATTACTTGGTAATGATCGGCATATACCATGCCTGCATAGGTGTCGGTTGCAATATGCATCATCCGCTCCAGCGCAAACATGCCTAGATCAAGATTGGTATTCTTTTTATAAAACAGCGTGTACTCTGCCTGAGATTGCTCTGCCATCTTTCGCATGGTGTCGCTTGAGAACAGATGTGAGGTTTCAAGCAAAACAACGCGGTTAACTATTCCTGTTTTCTGTAATTTATCTATAGTCGAGGCGTTTTGCCAATCGCTTACATTCGGGATAAAACAATCTATTTTATTATTCATAATTGGTATATAATTATTTATACATTTGGGTGATTTCACTGCCGGGATAGTAATGATTCAATATATCGGAATAGGTATAGCCTTTGACTCCCATCACGGCAGCACCTATTTGACAAAGTCCAACGCCATGTCCCCAACCGGCTCCGTGTAACACGAAACGAATCTCGCCGTTGTCGTCCAATCCCTTGTCAACAACAAATGCGGAACTGTAAAGATGTGATTCGGACAAAGTATGGCGAATTTCAAGTTCTTTACCGATAATGCGTGTACGCAACGAACCGATAATTTTCAGTTGCTTGATCCGACCGCTCGGTCCGCGCTCTATGGGTACAAGATCCTGAATCAGTCCATAATCAATGCCACTGCGGCGAGCCACTAATTGAGATAATTGAGTCTGTGAATAGCTGACTTGCCAACGATAGAAATGATGAGTTTCCTGATCATAATCATTAAGAACCTGGGAGAGCACCTGCTTGTCGGTGGTGTTGCAAAATGCATCAGGAGATGAGAGTATCCATTTCTTTGCTTCGGCCTCATCGGTGAGATCAGGAAGATTATCCACATCGCCGTTGTCACGCAGCGGGCGAAGATAGGTGTAATCCTTATCTTCCCAACAAGTAGAGAATTGCTCCATCGCTCCTCCACAACATTTTGAAAAACGCGCATCACAAAGTTCGCCTTCGCTCGTCAACACTTGTCCGCGTGTCGAGCAAACAGCCTCTATGGCTTTTGGAGAAGAAATGCGTGTAATTCCTTGATAGCGTTGGCAATGATCATCAGCACAAACATCAAAATGCAAGTGATCTTCGCGATCCTGCCAGCGAATGAGAGATTCATCCGTATCGACAAAGCGGTCGCAACTATTTTCTTTTGTTTTACTTTGCATCTGATGGAACAACCAACTTCTGGAGATGACGGCATGTGCCTGCAATAAGGCCGGTGAAGCTGTAGCATTCATCTCTGAGGAGACAACACTCTCAAGGTATTTCTCAACCGGCACAACGTTGACGGCTGTAATCTGATCCCCTTCTACAATGAATTTCAGGTTTCCCCGGAATTTTTGGTCTTCAACTCTTTGCCAATGGAATTGCTTGCCAATAACTACATTGAAAAGGGTGAAAGAAGCAGAGTCTCCATCAACCGATTCAAAAACCAACTCGTCATACAATTGTTGACGCCATCTGATTTTCCCTTCGGAATAGGTTGCACTACTTTTGCCTGTGCAAGCTTCCTCCTTATATATATAGTGCGGACTCAGATCAAAATCGATCTGTGTTGCCGACATAATGCCTACTTGTACAAACGGTTCGGTCATAGACAAGATTTTATTTGTTTAACCAATTGTTCGGTCATTTCTTCATCATAGCAGACCTCATTCAATATCTTTTGAATGTCATCGCCTGTCACTTTATCAAAATCGGCTCGCTGGGGAACGATAAAGACACCGCCCATATCTACCGAGGCAGGACTGATAAGAAGTCTTTTTGTAGCGTCTGTTTCAAAATAGCAGGAAGGACGGTGCAATTTGCGTGGGAATACGGCTACCAGCCATTGGTCGTCTATATACCATGCAAGAATATTCAACATCGGTTCAAAAGATTCCTCTTTCACTCGGCTCATCCCTTCAACCAAAGTAGAAAACAAAAATGCTGCATCGTCAATGGATGATGACTGAATCAGGAAAAACGGATGCGTATAGCTTTGCGCCAAACGAATCACAGATTCATGATAATTGCCCAAATCTTCAAAATCAAAATCGTTAATGTCACGCTCAATAGGAAGGAAGCCACGGCTTCCGGCCTGAAAATGGGCATGATCGGGAGCTGATGCCCCACACCTGGGACCATTATAAAAAATGACATATTGATCCATGGTACGAGCCAAATTCAACATATCTCCAAAGCGTCCCATAATGGTTTGCGGTGTATGCTCAACCGTAGGAATGGTGAAATGCTTCGGAAAGATGGGATAAGGATTAACCAGTATTTGATAATCTTCACCAAAAGGAATGGCTTCTTGCTCCGTAGGCCTATTTTGATGGCAAAGGAAGCAAGGGCGCTGGGATACAGACTCTTTATCAACCTTTGCAGCTGATGATACAATACGTGCCGGATTGAATTGAACTTTCACGACATAACGTTCCGAAAGCTGAAATTCTTTCACTTCCACTCGTGACAGAGCTGCATAATTAGCTGCTAGCAATCGCCAATTTTGCAGCTGATGACTAAATAAATCCTCAACAGAGGAGAAGGTAATATCGCTCATCATTCTTTATATAATAAATACTCTTTACGCAACTTCTTAAACCGCTCGACGTCCGGTTCCCATTTCTGCTGAATCTGATCGGCTGTTTTTCCGTCCATTACCATTTTACGCACATATCCCACACCTATCAATTTTTCGAAAAAAGGTGTAAAGAATTTATCCCCTTGATGGAGCTTATGGTATGCCTCCACCAAATAGTTGAGACTGAAACCTGTCTCTTTCGCTTCCTTGTCGGTAAGTTTGCTCAGATCCGTCCAATAGTTTTGAGCTTTCACTCCATAAGATTGGAAGGGTGTGGGTGTGCCTCTGCCGACGCTCACCTGTGTGCCTTCAAACAAACAAAGCGATGGATAAAGATAAACAGACCGCATGTTGGGCAGATTAGGCGATGGAGAAACCGGTAATATATATAAGGTGCGGTGCGTATAATGCAAACAAGTGACAACACGCAGCTCACAATCTCTACCGTCAGTAAGCCAATGCTCACCATTGACCATCAAAGCCAGCTCACCCATAGTCATTCCATACACGACGGGAATGGGCAACCACCCTACTTCCGACTTGTATTTCATGTCAAGTACGGGACCGTCCACGTAATGTCCATTCGGATTAGGGCGATCAAGCACTATCATCTTTTTATGATAGTCGGCACAAACGTCCATCATTCTAACCATACTTATATAATAGGTGTAGAAGCGGACTCCTACATCTTGCATATCTGAAAGCAATACGTCAAAACGGTTCATCTCTTTGTCACCCGGAGCCGTAAAACTGCCCTTGTATAATGAGTAAACCGGAATACCCGTTTCAGCATCCACACTATTCCCTACAGAAGCTCCCGGAGCTGCCTTACCGCTGAGCCCGTGCTCGGGTGTAAGAATCAACGTGACATTCACGCCTTTGCTCTTGAGATAAGCAGCTGTGGATCTATTACCCACACGTCCTGTCTGATTAGTGAGCAAAGCCACCCTTTTTCCTGCCACCAAAGGCAGATATTGATCAATACGTGCAGCACCCACCACAACGGATGTCTTAGAAGCTGATTTAGGAATAGCCTGTGAAGTGGAAGCTTGAGAATTGCGCTCCTTACATGATAATAAACAAAAACAGAACAACAATATGTGAGAAATGCGTCTCATAAATGCATCACCACTTTTTCAATAACTTCAGGATAATAGCGATATTCCAAGACATGCACCTTAGATGCGATGTCCTCGGCACTATCGGTCGGTGACAATTGACACTTGACCTGAAGAATGATTTCGCCACTATCATATTTTTCATTCACATAATGAATGGTAATTCCCGATTCACTATCACCGGCAGTCTTCACCGCCTCATGCACATGCATGCCAAACATGCCTTTTCCCCCGAATTTAGGAAGAAGTGCAGGATGAATATTCACAATCCTTTTTGCAAAAGCTGTTAAAATAGAAGAAGGCATCATCATCATGAACCCGGAAAGGACAATAAAGTCAATTTCCATACTTTGCAACAAACCAAGCACCTTATCCGTCTCATATAAATCAGCACGCGAAAAACTCTTTGCAGGTATGCCGAGTGTGGATGCACGAGCTAACACTCCAGCCTTAAGCCTGTTACATAGAACTATTTTGATATCCACATTGGGATTATTATCAAAATATCGAATAATATTCTCGGCATTTGTCCCTTCACCCGATGCAAAAATCGCTATTCTCTTACCCATAATCTTATTAATCAATGCACACAAAAGTAAAAAATGTGCAACAGATTGAATTTTGTTCGTTAAATATTTGCTGAAGAAAATTAATATTATTTCCTTTGCATCTGCAAATTTAAACAAATAATTCGATTAATAATTAAAAACTTAAAAGTTATGTCTGATATAGCAGAAAAAGTAAAAGCAATTATCGTAGATAAATTAGGTGTTGAAGAATCAGAAGTTACTGAAACTGCAAGTTTCACTAACGATCTGGGCGCAGACTCATTGGATACAGTAGAATTGATTATGGAATTTGAAAAAGAATTCGGTATTCAAATCCCTGATGATCAAGCTGAAAAGATCACAACTGTAGGTGATGCAGTCGCATATATCGAGAAATCTGCGAAATAATATTTATTTCATCATATGGAATTAAAAAGAGTTGTAGTAACAGGTCTTGGTGCCCTTACTCCAATCGGCAACAACGTCTCAGAATACTGGGATGCGCTGATTCATGGAGTGAGCGGAGCAGGACCTATTACTCATTTTGATACATCAATGTTCAAGACTCGCTTCGCTTGCGAAGTAAAGAATTTCACTCCTACCGACTTTATCGATCGTAAGGAAGCCCGTAAAATGGATCCTTATACACAATTTGCAATTGTGGTAGCTCAAGAAGCTGTGGTAGATTCCGGTATGGATCTTGAAAAAGAGGATAAGAACAAAATTGGTGTGATTTTCGGAGCAGGCATCGGTGGTATCCAAACTTTTGAAGAGGAAGTCAGTAACTATGCTCTTCATAAAGAGGATGGACCGCGTTTTAATCCGTTCTTCATACCGAAGATGATCTCGGACATCGCAGCAGGACAGATATCAATTATGTACGGATTTCGTGGTCCGAACTTTGGAACTGTTTCTGCATGTGCTACTTCGTCAACTGCTATTGCAGAGGCTTTCAACTATATCCGTTTGGGTAAAGCAAATGCCATTGTATCAGGAGGTGCTGAAGCTGCTATTGCTGCCGCTGGTGTTGGTGGATTTAATGCGATGCATGCTTTGTCAACACGCAACGAATCTCCCGAAACAGCATCACGTCCATTCAGCAAGAGTCGTGACGGCTTTGTGATGGGTGAAGGTGCCGGATGTTTGATTCTTGAAGAATATGAACATGCCAAAGCACGTGGAGCAAAAATCTATGCAGAAGTTGCCGGAATAGGCGCATCTGCTGATGCCTACCACTTGACCGCATCTCATCCTGAAGGATTGGGAGCTATATTGGTTATGCAAAACGCGCTGGAAGATGCAGAAATGAAACCTGAAGACATTGATTATATCAATGTTCACGGCACATCAACCGGTGTGGGTGACCTATCGGAAGTGAAAGCTATAAAAGCTGTGTTTGGCGATTCTGTAACTAAATTGAACATTAGTTCAACAAAATCAATGACCGGTCATCTTTTGGGTGCTGCCGGTGCAATAGAAGCAATTGCAGGTGTTCTTGCTATAAAGAACGGGATTATACCTCCTACCATCAACCACGAGGAAGATGACGAGGACGAAGAAATCGACTACAATCTTAATTTCACATTTAACAAGGCGCAAAAGCGTGAAGTAAGGACTGCTTTATCAAATACGTTTGGTTTTGGTGGTCACAATGCTTGCGTGATCTTTAAGAAGTGCGAACAATAATTCTTATTGCAAGTGATTTCCCGAACACTAAATAAATTAAGACTCCTTTTCCTAAAGGATAAGGAGTCTTATTCTGTTTTTTACAAGATACTGGGATTCCTACCCAAGGATATCCGGCTTTATAAACAGGCCTTAATACACAAGTCCTTCTCAATAAAAGACAATAACGGGAAAATAATCAACAATGAACGACTGGAATTTCTGGGAGATGCCATTCTGGATGCCATTGTTGCAGACATTGTTTTCAAAAAATTCAACAGCAAAAGGGAAGGATTTCTCACCAGCACGAGATCAAAAATAGTGCAACGCGAAACTTTAAACAAAGTGGGCGACAAAATAGGGCTGGACAAAATCATTAAATATTCTCACCAAAGCTTATCGCCGTCGCACAACAATAATCTAAGCGGTAATGCTTTCGAAGCCATGATAGGCGCCATATATCTCGACAGAGGATATAATGTGTGCAAATCTTTCATGGAGGATAAGATATTAAAAGAGATCATCGATATAAACCTTGTGGCAAAGAAAGAGGTGAACTTCAAATCACGGATGATTGAATGGACTCAGAAGAAACGTCTTGATTTTGAATATAAACTGGTTGATTGCCCAAATGATGGAGACGGTAATATGATGTTCAACACGGAATTACTGATCGAAGGAATGAGTTTGGGACAAGGAATGGGCTATTCAAAAAAAGAATCGCAACAAAACGCATCGAAACAAGCGTTGAAAAAGATTCTCAATGACAAGGAATTGCAAGAGCAACTGGTCTGTTTGCATGCCGAAAGAATTTTGCCGGTACAAGAAAGTACAGATGATGATGAAATAAACGAAGAAATGGATAGTTCAGAGGTTAAGGAAACAGTTACCGACAGCGAATAAATCCACTATAGAATAACGAGAATCCCTTGCTACGCTCATTTGAGATAGCCGGGGATTTTTGTTTATACACACTTTGTATACATATCATATCGTAAAAAAAGGGCGTGCCTTCCGGTACGCCCTATATCTGTAAAATGTAATCGGATTACAATTTTGGACCTGCAGCAACAAGAGCTTTACCGGCTTCGTTACCTTCGTATTTAGCGAAGTTCTTGATGAAGCGAGCAGCCAAGTCTTTTGCTTTCTCTTCCCATTTGCAAGCACAGTCGTATGTGTCGCGAGGATCAAGGATAGCAGGGTCAACACCATGTAAAGATGTAGGAACCTTGAAGTCGAAGAAAGGAATAACCTTTGTTTCAGCTGTATCAATTGAACCGTCAAGGATAGCATCAATAATACCACGAGTATCGCGGATAGAGATACGTTTGCCTGTTCCGTTCCAACCTGTATTAACCAAATATGCTTTAGCACCTGATTTCTCCATATGTTTTACCAATTCTGCAGCATATTTTGTAGGATGCAATTCCAAGAATGCTTGACCGAAACATGCAGAGAATGTAGGAGTAGGAGCTGTGATACCACGTTCTGTACCAGCTAATTTAGCTGTAAATCCAGATAAGAAGTAGTACTGAGTCTGCTCTTTGTTCAAGATAGATACTGGAGGCAATACACCGAATGCGTCAGCTGACAAGAAAATAACTTGTTTAGCAGCAGAAGCATGAGAGATAGGTTTAACGATATTTGTGATGTGATTGATAGGATAAGATACACGAGTATTCTCTGTAACTGACTTATCTGCGAAATCAATCTTGCCGTTTTCAGCAACAGTAACGTTCTCAAGAAGAGCATTACGTTTGATAGCGCCATAGATATCAGGCTCTGAATCTTTGTCAAGGTTGATAACCTTAGCATAACAACCACCTTCGAAGTTGAAGACACCGTTGTCGTCCCATCCGTGTTCGTCATCACCAATCAACAAACGTTTAGGATCGGTAGACAATGTAGTTTTACCTGTACCTGACAAACCGAAGAAGATTGCTGTGTTACCGCCTTTTAAATCTGTATTTGCAGAGCAATGCATTGCAGCAATACCTTTCAAAGGTAAGAAGTAGTTCATCATTGAGAACATACCTTTCTTCATTTCACCACCGTACCATGTGTTGATGATAACTTGCTCTTTTGAAGTCAAGTTGAACACTACAGCTGTTTCTGAATTCAAACCTAATTCTTTGTAGTTTGTCAATTTAGCTTTAGAAGCGTTGTAAACTACGAAATCAGGTTCTTGATCCAATTCTTTTTGAGAAGTTGGTTTGATGAACATGTTTGTTACAAAGTGAGCTTGCCAAGCAACCTCTACGATGAAACGAACTTTCATACGTGTATCTTCGTTGGCACCGCAGAATGCATCTACTACGAAAAGCTTTTTGTTAGAAAGTTCTTTCTTAGCTATTTCTTTAACAGTAGCCCATGCTTCTTGTGAAGCTTTCTTGTTATCGTTTGGATACTCAGGAGTAGTCCACCAAACGGTATTTTTAGAAGTAGCGTCTTCAACGATAAACTTGTCCTTAGGAGAACGACCGGTATAAACACCTGTCATAACGTTTACAGCACCTAGCTCTGTATCTTGTCCCTTTTCATAACCTTCAAGACTTGCTTTTGTCTCTTCAGCGAACAATGTTTCATAAGAAGGGTTATACAGAACCTCTGTAGTTCCTGTAATACCGTACTTGCTTAAATCTACTTTTGCCATTTTCTTTGATTTTAATTAATTGGTATTATTAATTGATATTTTTGTTTCATACGGAGCTCCAAAGCGGAGTTTTATTTTCCGGGGACAAAAATAATACATTTATTCCGAATAAGGAAAGTTATTAGAGAAATATTTCTTTAATACGAACATATTTAAATTTACCTAACAATTAAGTATACAAAATGTAACGTGTTTGGAATATTTTTTGTATTTTCGTCCCGGAAACAGAATGAATTGAAATGATCGCCATTTATTCAGATCAAAAAAGCCCCAGGCTCAATTATATCTTAACCCAATTGTTTTCTAGAATATTGGGCTGTGATTTCTATTTAACAAACAAGCTTAACGAGTACTTATTATCCCCTCTTCCCGGTATTGCATACTGTACTCAAGATCCTCACAAAGGTATATGGATAAAGTCTACTGAATTGCTCTTCTCAAAAGGATTATCGAAATTAGACGATTTCTCATTCGGGAAATGGGGCAATCTCCCTACATTTTTCCACAATAATAAAAAAGAGGAGGAAGATGAAAATGTTCCTTTTGATTTGTTTGCCGCTTCATTTTATCTGCTCTCACGAATGGAAGAATACCACTCGAATGATTTGGATAAACACGGAAGATACAAATATGAGGCAAGCATTTTACAGAAAATGGGATGCATCACTCACCCGATTGTGGACGAATGGGTGATTAAACTTAAAAATATATTACTGATCAAATATCCTGATCTAGAATTCTCATCCCGACAATTCCGATTCATACCAACCATCGATATTGATCATCCTTTCCTCTATAGAAACAAAGGTGTAGCAAACTCTCTTTGTCTGCTGAAAGACCTGGGGGAACGAAAATTCAAGAGGTTTTGGAATCGACTGCTCACGATCTTGCGTTTCAAGGAAGATCCCTATTTCAACTTCTCTTTTATTATAAAACTTTATGAAGAGGAGCAGATCAAAGGACTGTTCTTTGCACATAGGGGACCGTACGGACAATATGACCGCCATTATATATTCCCTTCGAAACGACTGCGCAAAATGATGCGCATGATCGATAAAGAAAATCGTGTGTTGTTGCACCCATCTTATGTGGCTGCATTCAACAATATTCACTTATGCCATGAAAAGATGGATCTTGAGCGGGTACTGAATCATCAAGTCAATGCAAGCAGACAACATTATTTACGAATCAGGTTCCCTGAGTCGTACCGACTGCTACAATCTGCCGGCATATACCACGACTATTCGGTGATCTATACCAATCAATACGGATTCAGAACGGGAACAAGCATCCCATTCCCTTTCTATGATATAGAGAATGAACGGGAAACGCCTCTGATGATTCACACTACAGCTGTGATAGATATGACCCTAAAAGAAGATTTTTCAATGAGCCCCGAACAAGCATTGGAGACAATCACCAAGCTCTATGAACGGGTACAGGCTGTTGGAGGTGACTTTATTACCTTATTCCACAATTCATCATTAGCAGAAACGGATGAGTGGAAAGGATGGAGGCGCATGTACGTGAGATTAATCAAAAACTTATCAAATATAAATAATTAATTTAGTATGAAATCTGTCAATCTTAGTGAGACAAATTCTGTTCTTGGACAATTTGTTGCCGAACTTCGTGATATTAACATTCAAAAAGATCCTTTGAGATTTCGCCGCAACATTGAACGCATCGGTGAAATTATGGCGTATGAAATTAGTAAGACTCTGAATTATTATACAACGCAGGTGCAGACTCCTTTAGGAACAGCTCCTGCGAATTTATGTAAGGACCAGTTGGTCATCGCCACAATTCTAAGGGCCGGGTTACCTTTACACCAAGGATTTCTGAACTATTTCGACAAAGCCGAAAATGCTTTTGTATCAGCTTATCGGAAATTTATAGATGAAGAAAATTTCAAGATCCATATTGAATATCTGGCTTCTCCTCGAATTGACAATAAGACTTTGCTGATTGTGGATCCGATGCTTGCAACCGGTCGTTCTCTTGATTTAAGCTATAAGGCTTTAATGACCAAAGGAGAACCGTCTCAGGTGCATGTTGCTGCTGTGATTGCAACCGACCAGGCTTTGGAATACTTAAAAGGATTTCTCCCCGAGGATGCTACTGTTTGGTGTGCAGCCATAGACAAGACTTTGAATGAGCACTCTTACATTGTTCCAGGTCTGGGTGATGCCGGAGATTTATCATATGGCGAAAAAGAGTGAGTATAGAAATCAGTAACATACTGGTTCACCCAATTATAAAAAGCATTGATCTCCTCGGGATTGATGCTTTTATTCTTTCGGAAACGCTCTTGCATGGCAATACCCCGATGCAAAATACTATCCTGAACGGGTAACGTGCGCTGCATTATCCCGTTTTTACGCTTATTTATCAACTTCCCCAAATCCAAATAATCAGGACCTTCTCCACTATGTATCGGGAATAACGATTCCTTGAGCGTCAAAGCCCATTTGCAAAGAGGAGCATTACCATCCGTATCTGCCTCCAAGATTAGCGGCAAATTGCCTGACGGGATGATCCATAAGGGAATAGCTACAGAGGTTAAGGGGGAACCAAGAACGGTCCAACAGACAGATTGTGACGGGGCTTCTCCCCGAGAGACGCCCTGTATTACTAATGCAGAAGAGGTGGAATACCTTAGTATGTAATCACGGAACGGGACGAAGAACGGAGTGATATCGTTTTCAGGCATTTGATTATAAAGGTTGACGTGCGTCAATCCATGAAAGAGACTACGAGATACATCAGATAGAAAAAACTCAGGAGAAAGTATCTGGCGGGCATATCCTCCTAAAAGGATTTCCTTTTCAGCATAATATCGCGACAATCCCTTATCCAAGTCACTCTTGCCTGTAAAACAAAAATTGGTGCGAATCAAATACCCGCGCTTAGCAATCACAGAGTCATTGGCATCAAATTTTACATAACCGTTATTGCCGGTTTCATAATAAGCGGCTCCTCCATGTGCATCAATTACACCGAAATTGGTGTTGCATCCCATCGGTTTTGCCAACGTATCCAACAATATCTCAAAATCCTTGAGCGTAGCACATACCTGCAAAGCTCTCTTCATAATGAATCCTTCCTGATCCTTTACACCGGAACTGTCAGATGAATTAAGGTTGTATGAGGCCGAATTGATAATGGCAAAGCCTGTCGAATTATAGCCACCCCAGACTTCTTTTCCTTTCGGATCTTTTTTGTCACACAATCCCATATAAGTATACTTGCCATCATGAAAGAGTTGCATCCGATTGTTGAAATCTGTGGCATCACGCTGCTTGAATAAAAGCGGGCGCCCGTCTACAGTACATTTGCCTGACACGACGGCTGTGGTACAAGCTGACGTATTAAGCCTACACATACATAAAAGGAGAATGATAAGAGGATATACAGCCTTGTTCATATTCATTCATTTTTTAGAGATACACAAATATATAAAAAATCCCCGACAAACTATTTATCGAGGATTTTCAAAAGGAATATATTATCTTTTATTTAATTTCCCAAGTATCATTGGTAAGCAATAGCTCTGCAAAATTGTGGTATTTCTTGGCAGCTTTCACCTCTTCGATCTGTTGAACGGTAGCTGCATCATATGTAGGAGCTTCCACCTCACGAATCACTCCCAATGCAACTGGAAAATCGGGACCTTCCATCATTGCCAGTTTCATATGCAAGGTGTTGTCTTGACAATGGGCATCATGCACTAATACATTTTCCATCGTGACTCCATCCTCTCCTATTTTCGCCACTTTCAGTCCAAATCCGTCCTGTACCAACCCATATTGATTGTCATCACCAAACAACATCGGTTTGCCATGCATCAGATAAATGGCATTCTTCCGGCGCAACTCTTTGGTTGCTATAGCATCATGAGTTCCATCATTGAAAATAACGCAATTTTGCAGCACCTCCACAACCGAAGTTCCTTTATGATTTGCAGCTGCAAGCAACACATCCACAGTGCCGTCAATATCAGAAGCTACGCAACGTGCGAAAAAACGTCCTCTGGCACCTATTGCTAACTCAGCGGGATTGAATGGATCTTCTATCGTTCCGTAAGGAGATGACTTTGAAATGAATCCTCTGTCGGATGTAGGTGAATATTGTCCTTTGGTTAAGCCATAAATTTTGTTGTTCAACAAAATCATATTGATGTCAATATTACGGCGAATAGCATGTATAAAATGATTGCCGCCAATTGCCAAACCGTCACCATCACCCGAAATGGTCCACACACTTTTATCAGGATTAGCAACTTTTGCGCCAGTAGCTACAGCTAATGCACGTCCATGAATTGTATGAAAACAATAAGCATTCACATAATAAGGTAAACGCGAAGAACAGCCGATGCCGGAGATCACCTCGGTATTCCAAGGGGCAACATTCAATTTCGCCATTGCCTTTTGAAGCGATTTCAAAAAAGCATGGTCACCACATCCTGCACACCAACGGGCATTCTGATCACTCATAAAATCTTTTGAAGTAAATTTTATATTATTCATTTACGCATCCTCCATTATTTTTGTAAAAGCATCCTTTAGGGATTTGACCTGGAACGGTTGTCCCTGGATTTTATTATATTGATATATGTGAGGAAGATTCTCTATTTTCATACGAAGATAACCAGCCAATTGTCCCGAATTTTGCTCGGCAACAACAATCTTCTTGAATTTTCGCAATACGTCTGCTGTGTTCTTGGGCAATGGACTTATCCAATGGAAATGAACAAAAGCAACCTTTTTTCCAGCTTCACGCATCAGTGCTACAGCGGAATAAAGATGTCCGAAAGTTCCTCCCCATCCTACAACCAACAAATCTGCATCTTGGTCGCCAAAGATTTCCAAATCAGGGATTTCATTTACAATGCGATTAATCTTCTCCTGCCTATAAGATACCATTTTTTCATGGTTGCCAGGATCATAACAAATGGCACCTGTGGTGCTGCTTTTTTCTAATCCTCCAATGACGTGCGTATATCCTTCCATGCCCGGCACAGCCCAATAACGCGCCATAGTGTGAGAATCACGGTTGTAAGGAGACCAATTATTTTTCTGCTCAGGCAACACATAATGCGGCTTGATATCAGGATACTCTTTCAGATTCGGAAGTTTCCAAGCAGCTGAACCGTTTGCAATAAACGCATCGCTCAGAAAAAACACCGGTGTCATATGCTCTACCGCTACTTTACATGCTTGGTAAATGGAATCGAAACAATCTGTAGGAGACGATGCAGCAATCACCGGAACCGGACTTTCTCCATTCCGACCATACAAAACCTGCAACAAATCCGTTTGTTCCGATTTTGTCGGTAATCCGGTAGAGGGACCTCCCCTTTGCACATCAATTATCACTAAAGGTAGTTCGGCCATCACAGCCAAATTTATGGCTTCGCTTTTCAAACAGACTCCTGGTCCTGAAGTGGTGGTAACTGCCAAATCACCGGCAAAGGCTGCTCCGATAGCCGAAGCACATCCTGAAATCTCGTCTTCACATTGAACGGTTTTTACGCCTAATGATTTATGTTTAGCCAATTCATGCAAGATATCTGTTGCCGGAGTAATCGGATAGGAACCAAGATAAAGTTCCAACCCGGCTTTCTCTGCAGCGGCAATCAGTCCATAAGCAGTAGCTTTATTGCCACTTATATCCGTATACATGCCTTTCTCTCTATTCTCTGTTTCAATAGAGTAAGTAGTGGTTATTGAGGCATGAATGTTATGACCATAATTGTATCCGTCATTCAAGACTTTTACATTAGCCTCAGCAACAAGAGGTTTTTTAGCGAATTTTGCTCGAAGAAGTTTTTCTGCATAGTCCACAGGACGATTAAAGAGCCAACAAACCAAGCCAAGAGCCATCATGTTTTTGCATCTGACCATCGACTTATTGTCAAGTCCCATCCCCTTTAGACTTTCTTTACACATGGAAGTAATTGGAGCTGCAATCACTTCGTTCTTTATTCCTAGCTCTGCAAAAGGATCATCGGTGTTAAACTGAGCTTTGGTCAGCTCCATTTCATCAAAAGTATCTGTATCTATTATGATTGTAGACTTTGGAGTCAAATACTTTATTTGAGTTTTTAATGCAGCCGGGTTCATTGCTACTAATACATCACACTTATCACCCGGAGTGTAAACCTTCTCTGCTCCAATATGTACTCTATACCCTGACACACCACCGAGAGAACCATGCGGAGCACGAATTTCTGCAGGATAATCGGGAAAAGTACAAATATCGTTACCGAGCACGGCCGAAATACTAGAAAACATATTCCCGGCAAGTTGCATGCCATCTCCGGAGTCACCGGAAAAAAGCACAACAACCGTATCGAGATGCTTTACCATTATTTTATCTTTCATTATTTTTTTACGGCTTTTATACAATATGAGTTATAAAAATCGTTCAAAGGTCGTAAAATTCCACCAAATGACAAAATAAAAATGGTCCCTTTTATTTACCGTTAAATAAGCCCTGCATATTTATAAAATCTATTGACCATAACCGTTTCCCGTAGCTCCTGGTGTCGAATTAGAGTCGTCATCCTCTTGTTGAGCTTGGGGACGTTTCTTCATTTTCATATTACCGAAACTATATGTCAACGTTACACCATAACGACGACCGGTACGCCAATTCTTTGCATCTTGTATGAAAGAGGTTCCTGAAGTATAGTTGTGCTGACCAAGAGAGTTAAACATGTCTCGCACATTCAAACTTAATGTCCATTTCTTTTTTAAGAATGTCTTTTTAAGACCTGCATCTACCGAATAATTTGATGAACTTGTACCTTGTGCTATGGATTGACGCGAATTGTAATTACCATTCATCTGCAAAGACCATGAGTAAGGAAGTATCACATTCGCGATCATACGAGCGTTCCATGCGAAACGTTCTTCGGGTGCATAAACTGTAGCGTTATAATTGAAACCATTCAATTTATAATAGTAACCGTCCCACGTAGTGGTAATATCAAAGATTTTGAACAAACTGCTTTTCTCTATCAATTCTACACCGGCCGACTGTGTCTTGGCAATGTTTATACTTGTTGAATACATGATGTTATTTTGAAGATAACTCACACTCTGAATAACATCGTTTGTCGTGCGGTAATAAGTTGAAAATGAAAGCATGTGTTTATCCCAATTTTTAATATAGTTCAATTCCAACGAATTGGAATATTGTGGTTTCAGTTCAGGATTACCATATGAAATGTTCGTTGAGTCTGTTATGTTTCTGAAACTATTCAATTGCGTACCCCATGGACGGTTGATACGACGAGAATAGTTCAATTGCAGTTCATTCCCTGCCGGTAAAGAATAAGTCAGATACATACTGGGAAACAATTTAAAATAGTCTGTAGTATAAGGAGTACCGGAAGTTTCCGCTCCATTTTCCCATGCTTTAGATAGTGTCTTTACTTTGGTATACTCACCTCTCATGCCCAGCTGATATCCTAACTTAGACCATTTGCCTGTATAAGTGACGTAGCCAGCATGAATGTCTTGATCGTAGATGAAACGGTTGTATGCACTCGGATCAAAAGACGAAGCACTTTTTGAAGGATCAGTATAAGTTTTTATCGGACTATTCTCACGACCTAATGTCGATTTCCATCCGGCTTCTATCTTATGATCTGCATCCCATTTATTTTGATAATCCAATTGGAACTCCAAATTGCGATTATTTATATTATTGACCTGTTCCTGAAAACTCGATGGTTTAAAGCCATTTTCATAACTTTGATTGTATGTAGCATCATTGTCCATACCCCACTTGTTATATGAAGTAGAAAAGTCCAAGTAATGATCTTGAGTAAATGCATGTTTAAATCCAACAGTCGCATTACCACCTTTTATATCGGTTTCTGTGTCTGTACGACGTAAACTTTTATAGGTGATTGCCCCTGTTTGATCATAATTTATAATATTGTTACTGTTACCATGCCCTAATATACCAAAACCGTTACCATACAGTTGATCCTTCTTGTTAAAATGATAAGTCAAGCCTCCACGAAGAAACACGCCATTGCCATTTTGGTTACGCTCACCGGTTTGATTCAAAAAAGTATCATCAGATGTATCACTGGTACCTTGCGTGTTTGTTCTATGTGAAAAAGAGCCACCGTCTTGTACCATATGCCTGTATCCTAAATCAATATTGGCATCCAACTTGCTTGTTGTATAATTAACGCTGGTTCCTGAAACTACAGAACCGTTTGATCTGACACCTGCACGCACACTTCCGAAATAGCCTAATTGACGATCTTCTTTCAAGACAATATTAATGATACCCGCAGTGCCTTCAGGACTATATTTTGCTGAAGGATTAGTAATAACCTCAATACGTTCTATGCTTTCAGCCGGTAATTGTTCCAAGACCTGTGCCTGATTATCTGACGACAGTCCGGATGCTTTACCATTAATCCAAATGGTCACACTAGAGTTTCCTCTCAATGACACATTTCCATCGTTATCCACATTAATTGAAGGTATATTAGACAAGACATCACTTGCCGATCCACCAATGGATGATAAATCCTGGCTGACGTTAAAGACTTTCTTATCTATCTCAAATTTCATCTGTGGCTGCTGTCCCACTACACTTACCTCTTTTAAGAGATGGCTATCTTCAACCAAAGATATCTTATTAAGAGATACCGCACTTGAGGTGTTTCCTAAATGAATAGTTTTAATAACTGATTTATAGCCGACACATGAAACGACTACATCATAAGTTCCAGTTTTCAACCCACCCAAAGCAAAATCACCTTGTGAATCTGTTACTCCGGCATTTAATACCGTCGCAGCACCATTTGCTTTCACAGTCACATTTACGAACTCCATTCCTTGTTTAGTTTTAGAATCAATGACGGTACCTTTTACCGTTCCTGGAACAAGAGTTTCTGCCTGTATTGGAAGCACCGTTCCAATAAGCAGCAACATACCTACAAAAAAACATTTCATACCTTATTCTTTATCAAATTATTATCATCTTCGAGCATGCAAATATGACATTAATTTATCAAAAAGGTTTAAGTCGTTCTATTTCTTTAACGAACAGTTTCTTTTGGTTATTTGATATAAATCCCTATCTTTGCATTCGCAGAAAATTAATGCCCTCGTAGTTCAACGGATAGAATAGAAGTTTCCTAAACTTTAGATCGGAGTTCGATTCTCCGCGGGGGTACAATAATAAGCCACAGATTACTCTCTCATAAAATGTCGGGATGTTTCATTTTCCTTACAAATCATAATGGCAACTTGATAAAATTTGATATCGTTACATTCCTCCTTTAATCATTATTTGGCAATTAGTTTTTAAATACACAAAAACACTTCTATTTCACCTTAGCAGAGGAAAATTGAGGAACAACTATTAATCAATTTTGTTTTACCACTTTCACATTCACATATCTGAAAGCTTTCTCCCCAATCTTGACTTTCTCGTCGTCACACACGACTTGCTCCAAGAATGTACACCCAAAAAAAGACCCGTCTAATATTTCGTTCACTGAATCAGGCACCGTATAAGTACCCTTAATACCACAAGGCACAGAAATAAGTTTCTTGCCGTCTTTACTTAATATGACACCTTCGACCGAAAAAAAATGCGCATTACCTTCTTCTACAATAAATTGAGTGAATTTACCGCAATCGTATACCATACCCGGATTGACAAGAGCCACTCCTTGTGGAATAATTATTTTCTCTAATAAAGGACACTTGGTGATGGCCAAACTATCAACTGGCACTAATTCCGGAATAGTAATCTCTTTTATTTTTCTCATTTCTGTTAATGTATCATGAGGTAATGAGCTTGATTGCAATTTCCTCACTTTCTTGATACCGCTTAAATCCAAAAGAGATAAATTCCGTAATTGCCTTATCAGCTTGATCCCTCCCCATTCTAGTTCTCCTTTTAGAGTGAGAGCTTTACAAGACTTCAGAGTATCAATATAATTCTGCAAAGGGTTCTCTGCATCAATTTCAATCTCCAATCGCTTATAGTCTTGTTCCTTTGTAAAAAAACTTTTGAAAAACATAATAGTATTGTATTAAAGTCGATTTATATTCACGTACAGATCACTTACCTATTCAAAGAAACATTGTGCAATATTATTAAAAATGTTTGGAATAAACAAACTCCAAGAAAAAAATATGCGCTTTCATTCTTACTTAAAAAAATATAGTCGCGACCCATTAACATTTATATGTTAAATGCTGAAAGTGAAATAGTTAGAAAGATCATACCGTACCCACTATTTGTGAAGAATATTACTTAAAAAAAGCCGAATTGCTTTGCATATCCATAGAATAACATTATCTTTATGGAATAACATTATCTTTATTGTCTAAACAATAGATGATTACTCATTATTAGTCTGAACATTATGAAAAAATGGATTTGCCTACTTTTATGTTTAAGTGGACTTGCAACGATGCAAGCACAAACATTAAGTCTTGACAGCTGTCGAAGAATGGCCATTGCCAATAATAAATCACTGCTTATCAGCAAAGAGAAGATTAATAGTTCGGCATCTCAAAAGCAAGTAGCCCACACGCAATATCTGCCCCATGTGACGGTATCAGGAATCTATACCCGCAACCAATATGGTACACATATTATGAGTGACGACGACAAAGCCGAATTAGGGACTTCACTTACCTCCCTCTCCTATCTACTTAGTAAAATGGCTGGACAAACAGTAGACTTGTCATCGCTGGCATCTAAAATGAGCAAGGCTACAGATTTTGACACTCGCAATGTATTTGCCGGCATTCTGAATGTAACTCAACCTATATATATGGGTGGTAAGATTGATGCTTACAACAAAATTGCAGAATATGCCGAACAACTTGCCATGCAGATGCATGAAGAAAAGAATCAGGATATTATTGTCAGCACAGACGAGGCTTATTGGCAAGTGGTATCACTAGCCAATAAAAAGAAGCTGGCGGAAGGATACTTGAAGTTGCTTCAAAAGATGGATAGTGATACTCAAAAGATGATTGCCCAAGGCGTTGCAACTAAAGCTGATGGACTTTCCGTTGCCGTTAAAGAAAATCAAGCGGAAATGGCACTTACTAAAGCTGAAGACGGACTGGACTTATGTAAAATGGTACTGTGCCAACTTTGCGGAATACCTATCAATACAAATTATTCTTTAGAAGATGAAAACTTAGAGAGTTTACAGGTATTGTCAGGACCAGAAACAGTGGATGTGCAAACAGCATACGCCAACCGCCCTGAACTGAAGAGCCTTGATATTGCGACCAAGATATATAAACAAAAAATCAATGTCACACGTGCTGATTATTTGCCTACAGTGGTGGCTACAGGCAATTATATAGTAAGCAATCCAAACTTTAAAGATGGCTTTGAAAAGAAGTTTGCCGGTATGTGGAACATAGGCATCATGGTCAAATATCCATTATGGAGCTGGAATGAAGGTCAGTACAAAGTGAACATAGCGAAGTCTGATGCACGAATAGCACAATACCAACTTGACGATGCTCGTGAAAAAGTAGAGTTGCAAGTGAATCAATCCGTATTCAAAGTAAATGAAGCCGGAAAGACACTAACAATGGCTAATAAGAATATGGAAAAGGCTGAGGAGAATCTTCGCTCAGCAACCATAGGATTCAATGCAGGAGTCATTCCCGCCAGTACCACACTTGAAGCGCACACGGCATGGCTGCAAGCTCGTTCAGAAAGAATAGATGCACAAATCGATGTAAAATTAACGAATCTATACTTACAGAAATCTTTAGGTACGCTAACTAATAATATTAAATAACCATGGTTGCACAAAAATCACAGAACAGCAATATGTTACTGGCTTTCATCACATTGATGGGAGTAATCATTATAGTAGGGCTTGTCGGATTCTTCATGTTGAAAAAAGAACCCGAAATGATGCAAGGCCAAGCAGAAGTTACCGAGTATAGGGTCTCAAGCAAAGTGCCCGGAAGAATACTCGAACTGAAAGTACATGAAGGTGACAAGGTGCAAGTCGGCGATACATTAGCACGATTGGAAGCTCCGGATGTTACAGCCAAATTAGAGCAAGCACAATCTGCAGAAGATGCTGCCCAGGCACAGAACCAAAAAGCAATAAAGGGTACACGTGTAGAAGAGATTCAAAGTGCATTCGAACTTTGGCAGAAGTCAAAAGCTGGAGTTGTTATTGCTGATAAATCCTATAAACGTATGAAGAATTTGTACGAACAAGGTGTAGTGCCTGCTCAGAAATATGATGAAGCGACAGCTCTACAAGATGCAGCGATTGCTACAGAGAAAGCTGCCCGATCACAATATAGCATGGCTAGGAACGGAGCTCAACGTGAAGACAAAATGACTACTGCTGCCATAGTGAACCGCGCCAAAGGTGCTGTGGCTGAAGTAAACTCCTATGTGAAAGAGACCTATCTTATAGCTCAAACAGCAGGCGAAGTTTCTGAAGTTTACCCGGAGGTGGGTGAACTTGTTGGAACGGGAGCACCCATCATGAGCATTGCCGTAATGAGCGATATGTGGACAACATTCAATATCCGAGAAGATTTGCTTAAGGACCTTACCGTGGGAAAAACATTCACAGCTTTCATCCCTGCACTAAACAACAAGCAAATCACATTGAAAGTGACATACATGAAAGACCTTGGAACCTATGCTGCATGGAAAGCAACAAAAACTACAGGACAGTATGATCTGAAAACATTTGAAGTAAAAGCACGTCCATTGACACCGGTTCCCTATTTACGTCCAGGTATGTCTGTCATCATTAAAGAGAAATAAAAGATGAAAGCTGAGCGCAAGAAGAAATACATTAGTCTATATAACGTATCCAAACGAGAATGCAAGAATCTTGTTTCGCGTCCGATATACTTGTTTTGTATGGTGATTGCGCCTCTGTTCTGTACGTTCTTTTTCACTACACTTATGGGAAGCGGACTTCCGACCAATCTGCCTATAGGTGCTGTTGATCAGGATCAAACATCCGTATCACGCAATTTGCTACGCAACCTTGATGCTTTTCAGCAAATTGCTATCACCGAACGTTTCACGGATGTAGCCGCTGCACGTCGTTCCATGCAAAGAGGTGATATATATGGATTTTTCTACATTCCTCATCAAACTGCTAAAAAGGCAATCGCACAAAAACGTCCCACGATCTCTTTTTATACAAACAGCTCATACCTCATTGCCGGTTCGTTGCTCTACCGTGACATGCGAACCATGTCCGAATTGACAAACGGTGCCTTAGCGAGGGAAACGTTACGTGCAAAAGGTTTGACAGACGATCAAATACAATCACTGTTGCAGCCTATCGTCATAGATTCACATCCGATCAACAATCCATGGCTCAATTACTCTGTGTATTTGTGCAACACATTGATTCCGGGTGTCCTGATGTTACTTATTTTCCAAATAACCGTATATTCAATTGGTGTGGAACTGAAAGAAAAGACATCCCGTGAATGGTTGAGACAAGGAAACAATTCGATATTCATTTCGTTATGGGGAAAACTATTACCGCATACAATCATTTTCTTTATTATAGGATCATTCATTGATGTGTATCTTTATTGCTACTTGAAGTTCCCCTGTGAAAGCGGACTGGGTCCGATGATCTTTGCCACCCTTTTCATGATACTTGCTGCACAGTCAACAGGAGTCGTCATGATCGGAACATTACCTACACTCCGTCTGGGATTGAGTTTTGCTTCCCTCTGGGGAGTAGTCTCTTTCTCTATTTCCGGATTTACTTATCCGGTGATGGCTATGGATTCGTGGTTACAAGGTATAGCCAATCTATTCCCTTTGAGACACTACTTCCTCATATATGTGGACCAAGCCCTCAACGGATATCCCATGATTTATTCATGGAATAGTTACCTTGCATTGCTGATATTCATATTCTTACCATTTGCAGTTATTAACAGGCTAAAAAAGGCCATGCTTTATTATACGTATCAACCATGACAAAGAAGGGAAAAATGAAATTCAGTGACATCATTCTGCAGGGCATGCAAGACACTCTGTATATATGGAAGCGTGAATTCCGCCTTACGGTAAGAGATCAGGGCGTACTGATTTTCTTTATACTGGTTCCATTATTGTATCCAATTATCTATGCACTGATATACAACAATGAAGTGGTACGTGATGTACCTGTTGCAGTAGTTGACAATTCCCATTCATTCAAAAGTCGCGAATTCTTACGACATGTAGATGGTACGCCTGATGTAAAGATCATATCATATAGCTCAAATATGGAAGAAGCACGAGGCCTCATGCGCAACAAGGACGCATATGGCATCATCTACATCCCATCCTCATTTTCCAAAGATATAGCAAGGATGGAACAAACCCATGTAAGTATATTTTGCGATATGAGCGGTTTGCTCTACTACAAAGCCATACTTTCTGCCTGCACCGAAGTATCTTTGGATATGAACAACGATATTAAAATAGAACGCGCAGGCAACACCACCGACCGGCAAGACGAAATAACACGATACCCCATAAAATACCAATACATTCCCATGTTCAATCCCCAAAACGGATTTGCTTCATTCTTGATTCCGGCTGTATTGATTCTTATTCTACAACAGACACTCCTTTTAGGAATAGGGCTTTCGGCAGGTACGGCACGCGAACGTAATCAATTCAAAGATCTGGTACCTATCAATAAACACTACAACGGAACTTTACGTATTGTGATGGGCAAAGGGCTCAGTTATTTCATGGTCTATGCCATCGTTTCAGTATATATTTTGGGCGTGGTCCCCCGAATATTCAGTTTAAATCAAATAGGATTACTCCATACATTAATCATGTTCATAGTGCCTTATCTGGCTGCATGCATATTTTTTGCCATGACCTGCTCCATATTTGTAAGAAATCGCGAACTGTGCTTCCTCATCTTTGTATTTACGTCTATTCCACTGCTGTTTATTAGCGGTATATCATGGCCGGGTGCAGCCATACCTCCATTCTGGAAAGCAATATCTTACATATTCCCGTCAACTTTCGGCATCAACGGATTCGTACGTATCAACAATATGGGAGCCACTCTTGATGAAGTTAGGCACGAATCCCAGGTTTTATGGATTCAAGCCGGTGTTTATTTCATTACCACTTGTCTGGTATATCGTTGGCAAATACTGAACAGTCGTCTACACGTTTTACGTAAACATCGGGAAATGAAGAACAAAAGGTTATTGGACTCACGCGAGGCTGTAGAATAAGGGAACAATAAATAAGCTTAAACGAGGCGAAGAAAACCAAGAAAAAACTATATCTTTGCAGCGCGTACCCAATAATTGTATAAATGAAAGAATTTTTCCGCGTCCTCATGCGCTTTGTGCCACCATATAAAAAGTATCTTTGGTTGGCCGTATTTTATAATATACTGTCGGCTGTATTGAATGTATTCTCATTCACACTCTTAATCCCGATACTGCAAATTCTGTTCAAAATAAACACTACGGTATATCATTTTATGCCCTGGGGTTCCAATCATGGGATTAAGGATTTGCTCATTAATAACTTTTATTATTATATTGAGACTTCAATAGTAAGCCACGGGGGAAGCAGTACTTTGCTTATTCTGGGCTTTTTCCTTGCCATAATGACAGCAATGAAAACAGGTGCTTATTTCCTTTCATCTGCCACGATGATACCTATTCGTACAGGAGTTGTAAGAGACTTACGCAACCAATTGTACACAAAAATATTATCATTGCCCCTATCCTTCTTTTCAGAAGAAAGAAAGGGTGATATCATTGCCCGCATGAGTGGCGACGTACAAGAAATAGAAAACTCTATCATGAGTTCTTTGGATATGCTGTTCAAGAACCCTATACTTATCTTCTTCTATTTTGCCACATTAATTGCCGTCAGCTGGCAATTGACCATATTCACTATTGTGGTTTTACCTGCAATGGGATGGATCATGGGCAAAATCGGTAAGAAATTGAAGCAACGCTCCTTGTTTGCACAAAACCAATGGAGCGATTTAATGTCTCAACTGGAAGAAACCTTGGGTGGATTGAGAATCGTGAAAGCATTCATTGCTGAGAAAAAGATGCGCGACCGATTCGAACAAAGCAATGAGCTCTATCGTAACACACTCAACAAAGTAGAAACCCGTCAACAACTTGCTCACCCAATGAGTGAATTTCTTGGTACGATACTTATCGTCATCGTATTGTGGTTCGGCGGTACATTGATCCTAAACAATTCGTCAAATATTACCGCTCCATCTTTCATCTTCTATTTAGTGATTCTTTACAGTGTAATCAACCCGTTGAAAGAGTTTTCAAGAGCAAGCTACAATATCCCGAAAGGTCTTGCTTCAATGGAACGTGTCGACCGTATATTATTGGCTGAGAACAATATGAAGGTTGCCGAAAATCCGGTGCCGCTTAAATCATTAAGCAACGAGATAGAATATCGCGATGTATCATTTGCCTACGAAGGTTCTTATGAAGTGTTGAAGCATATCAATCTCACCATAAAAAAAGGAACTACGGTAGCATTGGTTGGTCAATCGGGGTCCGGTAAGTCCACTATGGTAGATCTCCTTCCACGTTTCCAGGACATCGAAGAAGGCAAAATACTAATTGATGGCATTGATATTAAATCTACATCACTATCCGATTTACGTAACTTAATGGGAAATGTGAATCAGGAAGCTATCCTGTTTAATGATACATTCTTCAACAATATTGCTTTTGGCGTAGAAGGTGCGACTAAAGAACAAGTGATGGATGCGGCCAAAATAGCCAATGCACACGACTTCATTATGGAGAGTGAAAGCGGCTACGACACCAACATAGGTGATCGTGGAGGGAAACTTTCAGGAGGTCAACGCCAACGTATAAGTATAGCACGAGCAATCCTTAAGAACCCGCCGATACTGATCCTTGATGAAGCTACTTCTGCACTCGATACCGAATCGGAAGTGATGGTTCAAGAGGCTCTTGACCGATTGATGCAAAACCGTACAACCATCGCCATTGCGCACCGATTATCTACAATACGCAATGCCGATGAGATATGCGTGCTTCATGAAGGCATCATTGTTGAACGTGGCAAACATGAAGAGCTATTAGCATTGAACGGTTACTATAAAAAGCTTTATGACATGCAGAACTTTTAAGTGCTGAAGTCCATTCATTACTTTTCCGGTAGAATCTTATACATTGCATCAATTGCACGCAGTGCTATATCTTTTTTGCCTAATGGGTGAATATCATTCCACTCTCCTAGGTCAGCAGCTTTAGCCAATGCAGTGCCTTTCACTGTAGTGGCAACTTTCGCTTGCTCATTACGCAACTTGCCCCATGAATCTTCTACACCTTTATTATGATTGGTCATAAAGCCCGGAAGTTCAACTATCACAAAGGGTAAGTTCTGATCATTCCATTTGTTACGCCAGTCATTGATCATACTTGTCAATAACTCTGCATAACCGGAAGGATGACCGGTATTCGATTCACCTTGATACCAGATAACACCTTTTACTTGCGTCCTCTCTATCGGAGCAATCATTCCATTATAAAGACCTACGGGAGAATATTGAAAGGCTGTTTGCCCTTGCAAGGAAGGCATTCTACAGCCAAGATGATAACTCCACTCCCCTGATAAGTCAAATTCATTACCGCCAATAATCATCTTGTATGGTTTTTCCGGAACAAAATGTGCAGGCCCGGAATAACTGATCAACCGAATCGTCACATTATTCTTACCTGCTTTTAATACTCCGGCAGGTACCTTATAGATACGAGGTGGGTATTGGTATGCTACTGTGCCTACGAATGTACCGTTCACGAATGTAGAGTCTGCATCAACAATGCATCCCAATCTCAGCACAGCCTCTCTTCCACTTAAAGAATCAGGAATTTCAAGGCCTTTGCTGAACCAATGTGAGCCGTTCACAGGAACTTCATCGTTCATTGCCCATGAATAATCAAGCATATTCACTTGCTTCCATGCCGCACCGTCACGTCCCACATCAGATTTATTAAGAGTTGCATTCCACAAGGTTTGATGCTGGGTATCCAGTGCTTTCACATTCTTAATATACTCGTCGGATTGGCATATGCGTTTCTCATTCAGGTATTCAGGGTAATCTGCTAAAGCCTCATCACTCATCCACGCGGTCACAGGAGAACCGCCTACACTTGAATTAATTATACCAACAGGAACTTTGTTACGCTGATACATCTCCTTGGCAAAGAAATAAGCAAATGCTGAAAACGTCATGGCATTCTCCGGTGTTATATCTTTCCATGAAGCCTTACTTATATCCGTTTGAGGTTCATGAAAATTATAGGTCAATGGAACTTTTATATAACGTACCATTGGATTGGTATAAGCCAATACCTCCTTTTTATACTTATCCATCACCCGTGACACAGGAAGTTCCATATTAGATTGTCCGGAACAAAGATAGACGTCTCCAATAAGAAGATCCTTTATCACTACATCGTTTATTACCATTTCATAGGGACCTCCGGCTTTTTGTGGAGGAAGTTGTATTGACCAATTGCCATGATCATCTGCTTTTGTACGATATACTTTCTTCATAAACTTCAGGCTGATATCTTCCGAAGCTGATGCTTGTCCATATACAGCCAATGGCTTTCCACGCTGTAACACCATGCCATCAGAAAAAAGAGTGGGCATCACCACCTTTGCATTTACACCACAATCCAATCCCACACAAAGCAAGATCAATAGCAACAATTTACATAAACAATGTCTTCTCATATTTCATAGTATTTATTACTGAGACAAAATTACATTTATATTACGTCACAGCACAAGAATATTGTTACAAGAACTTTTTCTAATGTATCATCGCATTAAATATCTTGTATCCAATCCAGCATGAAACGCATTTGAAGCCATATTAAAAAAGAAGCACTTAGAATCATTCTCCAAGAGAAAGAGTCTAAGTGCTTGAACATGTTTATGCCCTCAAAAGAGGAGCAACAACAGATTAAAGAGTCAACTGGCCACTAAATAATATCTGCCTAACAGTCAGATTAATTGTGTAAGTACCACTTGCCAATCCGGAGATATCGATATAGTAATCACCCGAATCGTCACTCTCAACTAACTGAGTCAATACGACATTACCATTGGCATCAATCAGTTGTACCTGAGCATCGTCCAAAGGAAGATTTGACGTGAACTGAATCGTGTTGTTCACTACCTCAGCCGTTACACTTATTTCTGTACGAGTTGGTTGGCCCTTTCTTGGCAACAGAACCGGTCCATTATTTGCTGACATATCACAATAACATGCAGACATAACTAAAAACAAAATCATTAACCTTTTCATAATCCATTTTATATTGATTACAGCAAATATATATTTATTTTTTTATTTTCCAAAGAATTTTATGTATAATCTATTTGTTCAATATTAACATAATAAATGTATATAATTTTTGTATACATCCAATATAAAGCTCATCCTCGAGGGAAAGGCAAGGTCTACTCTATAGAAATTATTAATGAATAAATACATTCAGAATGTTGCTTTTGTTGAAGTGTATTATTATTTTTGTGACAAATAAACATTCCTTGTATGACAAAGTGCACCAAATCATATGTAACGATTTTCTTTCTTTTCTCAATAGTAGTTTTTCTAGTATCTTGCAAACATGCCCAACCAAGCTATCCTGCAGAAATGACAAAAGCAGAAAAGATATTGATCAATGATCCAGGCAGAGCCTTATCATTGCTGAAAGAGGTACATAAACAAATAATGGAACAGCCGGAAGCAACACAAATGTATTATGAACTGCTACTTTTCAGAGCACAAGATATGTGTTTCATAACCCACAATTCAAAAGATACAATAGAAGAATGCATAAACTACTACGAAAAAGAGAGCGACAATGAAAAGCTAATGATGGCTTATTACTGTTTAGGATGCTATTATCGGGATCAAAATAATTATACACAAGCAGCAATTGCTTTTCAACAAGCCTTGAATTTGAAAAACAGCAGCAAAAATTATTCTTTAATAGGCAGAATTTACAATCAATTAGCCGACCTCAACAGCAACTCGAAAGAAACTCTTTCCCTATACAGAGAGTCTGTAAAATATTTTAATTTGGCTAAAGATAGTGCAACACTCGCTTATTCACTTAGAGATGTCGCATCAGAATATCAAACCCAAGAGAGATGTGATTCCGCTTTAAAATATGGGTTGAGAGCATATCAAATTGCTTCCATGACAAACAATATGGACTTAAAGCATAATATGGAAAACGAATTAGCCAATTATTATATTTCAGCAAAAAAGTATATGCAAGCAACAAACTTTCTCAGAAAAGCTTCCGTTGGAATGAAATATTCAGCTAATATCGCATTTTACTACTTCAACTGGGCTGAATTGCATAAAGAAACAAACAAGCCTGATTCTGCTATTTATTATTACAACAAATGTATTAAGATAACAAACAACATTGAATTGAAATATAATTGCTATCTCCGTCTACACGATATTTGTGAAGAAACAGGCTTAACAAAAGATGCTTTATTTTACGGGGATATAGCCTCATCATTAAGGGATCAAGTCTACAAAACTGCACATGACAAGGAAGTAACCAAATTGAATGCTTTATACAATTACAATCGGATAGAAAAAGAGAATGATCAATTGAAGATAGACAATGCCAAGAAACAATCCATCGTATATGGACTGTTCGGAGCTACCATGTTTCTCATCCTTGCCTGGTTCTATTGGGCAGACCGAAAGAAGAAGCAAAGAGCACAGTTTATGAGACGGCAACAAATTGCCGTTAAAATGCATAGCAGCAAAATAGAAGAAAATAATAAGGAGATTGAAATGCTTAGGCAACAATTGCAAGAAAAGAATACATCGTACGAAGCATTGGAATCGCAAATCAAAAAATTAGAGCAAAAGAATACGGAGATACAAGAGGAGAAACAAAAAGTATGGAATGAGGAATACAACAAAATAAAGAACGTCGAAATAATTCTATTCTTCCATCATGCCGTAAATAACGAAACAAAGATAAATGATGCGCAATGGGATGAACTGAAAGCTGAAATCAATAACATATTTAATGACTTTAATGTGAGGCTCATTTGCCTTTATCCTGAGATATCGGATATTGAGCTAAAAATATGCAACTTGATCAAAGGTGGATTCAATCCTAATGATATTTCAAAACTAGTGAATCGCTCAGCTCCGTCAATCAGTTCTATCCGTAGCCGATTATACACAAAAATTACCGGAGAAACACAGTCAACATCAGCCATGGATCAACTGTTGAAAGACTTCTAAAACGAAGGTATATTTACTCGTTATAGGACTTGATGGTAAATACACCCTTTCATTACTATAACACAATACATTGTAATGTGCACACAGTCACATACTTTCTCTCAGATCATAAGCAACATTCTCATTTTTTACATCCGTAGAAATGCTTTTCTACAATTGTAAAACTGCTTTTTTACAACTGTAAAACAGTCGTGCCACGGTTGTAGAAATAAGTTTTGGATACAGAGAGATGACAGAATGTAAGACAACAAAAAGAGCATGCCCCGCCGGACATGCCCACCCAATAAAGCATCTAATGATAAAATACAAATCAGCAAACAGTATCCTGAAGATTTACTTTAACACACAGCCAGCCATTCAACTGTTTGATGTTGCATCACTCGTAGAAGTGCTGATGTAGTAAATCAAAAGAATTGAACTCTTTAAAAGTTCAATCCTTTTTGTAACTTATGAATCTTATGTTTATTGAAAAGAATGATTCAATAAAGATTCTTATTTCAAAATTCTCTTTCCGTTATATGTCACGGTGCGTAGTATTGCTTTTGCTCTATTTGCAACACTAGCAGGAAGTGGTGCATAGTTTGTTCTTGAAGCAAATGCTTGTGCATTACGACTTACCATCCAATCAAGCAATCTAAGTGTTTGTTGTGCTTGAGCTAATGTACGGTTGCCGTAATGTTGCTCTTTGTAAATGATCAACCAAGTGAACCCTGCGATAGGATATGCTGTGGGAGCAGATGAATTGGTAAGCATTACACGTGTATCAGCAGGTATATGTCCTTTGCCGGCAGCACTAGTAGAGGCGATGCTTGCTTTGATGAATCGTCCTGATTTATTTTGGATCAATGCAGATGAGATCTTTTCTGCGAAAGCATACTCTGAACCTACATAACCGATAGCACCCGCTGTTGATCTAATAACTCCAGCTACACCGGGATTTCCTTTTGCTGCAACTCCGACAGGGAATCTTACAGTTTTACCTGATCCGATTCTGCTTTTCCATACTGCACTTACCTTAGTTAGATAATCAGTAAACATGTTTGTTGTTCCACTACCATCTGCACGGTAAACAACTGTAATTGCTTTGTTAGGGAATTTCACTCCAGGATTGAGTCTTCTTAATGTAGGATCATTCCAATTCTTGATTGCTCCCATGAAGATTTTTATTAAAGCATCCGGAGTTAATTTTATTTGACGAACACCTGCAAGATTATAAGCAACCACGACTGCTCCACTACATGTTGGGATATGCACAATTGCTGCAGGCATCGTTTTCATTTCTTCATTGCTAAGGAATGCATCAGAAGCTCCGAAATCAACGACTTTGTCTTTCAAGCTGCGTATACCTCCGCCTGAACCGATACCGCCATAATTGACTTTAATTTTTGCGACTTCGTCATATTGTCTGAAAGCCGTATTGTAGAATGGCTCAGGGAACGTAGCTCCTGCACCGGATAATGTTTGTCCTTTAACAGAAGAGCTGATTGAAACTAGAAGGATTAGTAATCCTAAAAACAAATTCTTTTTAATCATAATAAAAATATTTCTTGTTAATAATACGTTTGAAATAATAATCAGAAGTTTAATCCTACATTCACTAAATAACTAGCAGTTGATTTAATGGAAGAAGATTTGGGATCAGTATATTGGATATTAGGTGAGATGGATACTCCTTTGGTTGGGAAGAATTCAACACCTGCTACATACAAGTTACCATCTTTTGATGCATTCCAGTTTGAAGTGGCACTACCAACTGTATTGGATGTCAAATGATCATAGCGTGCAAACACTGACACTGTATTGCTAGCGTTGTATGATCCCCACAATGAAACACCTGAGAGTTTATGATCTGCAACCATTTTATTACCATGTTGAAGGTTATATTCACCTCCTATTGTAAAGTCTGTTCCTTTATAGGCTACAAATGCATTGACTGTTTTTTGAGCTGCGGTATTTAGTGATGAATTCTTCTTCAAGTAGTCACCGTATACTCTGAAATACAGATTCTTTATAGGTTCATAAGTTACTCCGGCAGCCACTTTCAACGTACTGTCAGCTTGTACATTTTGATATCCTTCACCGTTCAATACTTGAGCATCAAAACTAAGTTGAGGAGCTATTTGAACTTTAACAGCTGCTCCAAGGTCGGCACTAGAACTGAATCCGTTTAAATCCTGAAATGATTTCAACAGATAACGTCTGCCCCATACAGACTCTTGAAGATTGAAAGCCGTGGTACCAATCATACCGAAGTCTACTTTTACAACAGGAGTAGCATATTCCACATAAGCATTCTTCACATAAGCTGTAAAGGATGAGGGTGCCAAACCTTTAGTATTGGAAACATCAAATAAAACTTTGCTTGAAAAGTTTGGGCTGAAGTTGTAGATGTATCCGAAATAAGCTCTTGATAATTCAAAAGCTGGATTTGATTTTCCGTCTTGTACGTTGTATCTAAAATCAGAAAAGATAGTAACCAATGGCTTACCATTTGGTTTAAAGGAACTCTGCCCGTTATCCGGAGTTTGCGCGGAAGCACCTAGACAGACAAATGTCAGTAACATAGCACTAATAAAAGATGTTTTTACTTTTCTCATTTCCTTATTTGTATTGGTTCATTAATAAATTCTTCTTTAATTTCTATGACAAAAGTAAGCCTGAACTATTACAATAAAGTGAAGCAGATAATACGATTCTATTACGTCTTCTATTTTCTTAATCAATCGATTAAATTCATCTAATCATTATATATTGGTCGTAATGAAGGTCAAAAAGTAGCGACATCTTTAATGCTTAAAGATCAAATTTATCAATACTGATCACTAACTAAGGAACCTGAATTTTGAGAAACTTAAATGTAATACAATGGAAGAATACTGAGTGGTAGTAAAGAAACAGGGTGAGTATAAAAAAAGTCTTTGAAGGCACTCTTCATGTCAAATCCGCTGATTAAGGATTCACAGAAGTTTGTCTCCAAAGGTATATATCATGTTGTTTTCTTTAAAGCAAAAGTACAAGATATACATTACAACTTTATAACAGCTATGATACTATTCAATCTAATTTGCGTGACTGGTACATCACACATATTACAAAAAGGTTACAACTATTTGCCTAATGTGAACAGAAACTCTAACCCGCCTGTAGGCAAGTTGCGTACAGAGATATTTCCTCCATGAAGAATGACGGCGTTCTTGACAATAGCCAGCCCTAGTCCCGTACCTCCCAATTTGCGAGATCTGCCTTTGTCTACTCGATAGAATCTATCAAACAAATGATTCAGGCTCTCTTCAGGTACACCTAAGCCGCTATCGGAGAAACTCAAATAATAATATTTATCATCATCACGGAAACATCTTATCGTGATTGTGACACCTGCACCTGCATAAGAAATGGCATTGTCTGTAAAATTACGGAAGATCGAATAAATCAATGACGCATTGCCGCAATAGGACAGTCCCTTAGGCAAAAGATTGCGGAAAAGAATTTGCTTTTCTACCAATTGCAAGGCAACATCTCCATCAACCGTATCAACCAATGCATGCAGATCAATATTTTCTTTATTAATCATACTTGGAGCATCATCCATGCGCGAAAGTACGGATATGTCTTTAAGCAACCTACCAAGACGATTGCTCTGTGCATAACAGCGGTTGATAAATGTATAAAGCGTATCAGGAGGAAGATCGCGATTCGTAGCTATCGTTTCAAGATAACCTTGTATACTGCTGACTGGAGTCTTCAATTCATGAGCTATATTCTGTGTCAATTGTCTCTTTAATGTAGCCTGAGCTTCAACTTCTGTAGCATCATTGATAGTAATTTCAAAACTTTGATCCATGAAGAATACGCATTCAACATTGAATGTACGCCCATTCTTTTCGATGACTACGGCTATACGATGTTCACCACTGTGCGAAGAGGATACATTGACATACTTGTTGACAAACTCATTAATAGATGAAAATTCAGGGATCTTTAGCACGTCTTCGCTAGCCGATAAACCTATATCGGAAATAAAATCACAGTAACGAAGAAACAGATCATTCACCAGAATCTCTTTCTTACCGGAAGTGAAGATGCCCAATCCTTCATGTGAGATTTGCAAGTGTATAATTAGTTTCTCACGCTCTACCGATAGATTATCTTTGGCTTCATGCAAGCGCTTGTACATTCTGACAATATGTTCGGAGATCTCACCTAATTCATTATTGGGGAATGTAGTATTGAGATTTATGCCTTGATTGTGATCCATGGCATAAGCGAATTTACGCAATTGATTAATGGATGCACCGATATGTCTAGTTAGTAACCATATTATGAGAATCAAGCTCAGCAAGATTATTGTTGTAACGCACACAAAAATGGTGTCTCCTTTCATGTTATTAATCAATCCGGGAGTATACGGCATGGCTGACCGTATAATATAATGATGACTTTGTGATGAAGCAAAAAGCGTAGCCACATAGAAATAATTGACTCCAATAGTCTCTGACATACGGCGCACATCTATTCCTGTGCCTCTAAGCAACGCACTGCGTACTTCGGGACGATTGAAATGATTCTCAAAATGAGTATAATCCTTCCGTTTGTTATCATAAAAGACATGTCCATCAGGATTAATGAGAGTAATACGCAGACTCTTGTCACCCAATTTGGGCAAGAAGCTATTTAGTTTATGCTCTGTATCCGAAAGTGAACCACCAAGAAGTTGGGCAATTTGCAAATTGTAGTTTTGCAAGTGCATACCTATTAATGCTGTTTTATATTCTTTCTCACGCTGATACTGGTATACCATAAAGAGCAGAGTAAATGCAAAGAAAAGAAAAAGTATGGCTGCAAGGATTTTGCGTGTAAAAGAGATTCGAAGTTGGGGCATAAGCAACAGTCTTTATTATTCTATTTATTCTGGTTCAAAGCAGTAACCGTATCCTAAACGAGTGACAACACATTTACCGTATACCCCGATCTTACGGCGCAAACGAGTGATATTGACATCTATGGTACGATCAAGCACATAGACTTCATCACTCCAAATCTTGGTAAGGATCTCTTCGCGAGAAAAGACTCTACCGATGTTGCTTAAGAAAAGAAAAAGAATTTCAAACTCTTTCTTGGTGAGTGCTATTTCACTACCATCTATGGTTACTCGTTTTCTAACTAAGTTCAATGAGAGGTTTTTGTAGATAAGATGTTCAGACTTCTGAGGTTTATTTTCGATTCCCCGTCTTATTACAGCTTTTACACGTACAACTACTTCACGCAATGAGAAAGGTTTAGATATATAATCATCAGCACCTACATTGAAACCTGTAATTGTATCGTTTTCAGTGTCTTTAGCCGTAATGAATATAATAGGGATTTTGGCTGTAGCAGGGTTCTTCTTTATCATACTGGCCATACGGAAACCTGATATTTCGCCCATCATCACATCCAGTAACAACAAATCATACCGGCTAATATCCAACTGCAAAGCTTCCTCGGCCGAGTTGGCTGTATCTACTTCGTATCCTTCGTTTTCAAGGTTGAATTTCAGGATCTCACAAAGATCCTGTTCATCATCTACTACTAAAAGCCTGTTGTTAACCATGTTTATGTCATTAATATTTTTTATGTACAACAAAAGAACAACTTTTATATTTCAAACGTTTGCCATACATATTACATTTATGTTACAGACCCTGAAATAATAAATGTTAAGGCTTGAGACTTCCGGCAAAATAGTCGCTCTTGTACTTTTCTATCAATAGAAGACCTTTATCTGTAGCAATACCACGCAAGAAAGTGAAGATTAAGGTATCAAAGACGTCATTAAAAGGATATTTCTCTGTGATTTCAGACTTTTTAAGAGCCTCTAGCTGAGCCTCTAGAAAGACATTCACAATTTCATAATTCATGTCGCCCCTGAATAATCCTTGAGATACTCCTTTCTGGAAAAAAGTAACAACCTTATTGCGGTCTCTCAATTTATTCTCTTCATGCATCTTGTTTACAGACGGATACCTTTTTAAATCAAAAAAATAATCTTTATGAATATCACGAACCATTTGCAAAACCAAGTAATATATTCGTAAAATGGATTGCAATACATTATCCGATTCTTCATAGACCTTAGAGAACATGACTTCGTTCTCACACTGAACTTGCTTGACGACTTCCATCACAAGAGTTTCTTTATCAGGAAATTCTTCATACAAAGTCCGCTTTGAAATAGTAAGACTGGCGGCAATACTATCCATGGTCATAACTTTTATGCCATTGCTCATGAATAATCGCTTAGCTTCTTGAAGAATACGATTGTGTAACTCTTCACGAGAATTATTCTTGCGACATTTAGGATCAGATATAGCCATATATTCGTCTTTTAAGAATGCAAAAATACAAAAAAAAACTTCTTAATTGAAATTAGTTTATTTAATTTGAATTATTCTTTACTAAGACTTACTTTATTTCCCATTCAAAAGCAGGAATTACAGGTATATCATCGAAACGTCTTTTAATATCAGCAATTATATTAATATCTTTCATACTACTCATACGTTGCCGAACTAGCAGGAATGCCGCATAACGCGCTGCACGCAAATAAGAAATTGCCATTGAATATTCTAATGTATTTTGAGGATTTTCATCATGTATTTCATTAATGAGCAATGCTTGGCGGCTGATAATCTCCATTAAATCAAACGGCAATAACGTATATATTACCCAAACATTCTGGTCAATTTCACCTTTTTCTTTTTTAGACTCCTCAACTGAATCAACAATGTTTCTCTCTCTTTCAACATTTGATTTGTATTCTTCAATCAAACTGTACTGTAGTCTAGCATATTCATTGTCTTTGGATAAGCAACCGATTATAAGTTGGGAACTTAAGCATGCATTGACGACTATAGGAAAAATATTCTGTTGCGATTTTGAACACTGTTGCAATAAAGATTCTAGTATTTCACTGGTTTCCATTCTGTATGTTTATTGTAAATTGACGATAATTTTTTGAATATCCGTCACGGTCGCTCACTTCTATACGAAACGTTGAATATGTTTTTCTAAGATGTTTGGATGCTTGAATTGAGATATCATACATTGCTACTTCCCCAGGCATCAACATTTGAAGTGGTTCCGGGATTGAAAGCAACAGTTGCCTTTCTCCATCAACAATTGTAATAACCGGCTTAGCATTGTAAGCAGTAATGGACCCAGCATTATAGATATCAAATATAAGATGACAAACCTCACCTCTATCGATAGTCCTATTACGATTTTGATCAATAAAGCGTATGTTACGAACTTCAAGATCCGTCTCACTAATCGTATCTCGATAATCACTGTCAAAAGATGATTGCTCTGTTTTACGAATAGGTTTAGAATAAGATCCATTATCGTTTGATTGATCAGAGTATGAATCATCAAATTTAGGTCGTGTGGCTTCATTAGCAACCACAGCACCAGTAATTGAACCCATCATAGAACCAATAGCGTAGCCGTTCCAATGATCCATATGGTTGCCGACTATTCCGCCAATAGCACCTCCAATTATAGAACCGGCTTGTATAGATCCGGGATCTCCTCCACGTAAAAATCCGTTTGCACACGATACGAATAGTGAAGAGCATATTACCAATATCAAAAAAGGCTTCTTCATAAATGTGTATTTAGAATAGATACAAATATAACAATAGAAACGGATCTATATTCTCTACAATATATAATATTAATGATAATTAGTAGAAAAAAAAGCTGTCTTTACCATGAGGTAAAGACAGCTTTTATAAGAATAATTATATAACTTATGATTATTCAGCTTTTGCTTCTTCCTGAGCTTCTTCCTTTGCAGGTTCTTCAGCAGGAGTCTCTTCAACCACTTGAGCATCTTCTGTTGCAACAGCAGCATCTTCTGCTTTAGTAGCTTTTTTAGAACGACGAGTACGAGTTGATTTCTTAGTGCTTTCTTTCATCATGTTCTCATCATAATCAACGAGTTCAATAAAGCACATATCTGCATTATCACCTAAACGCTTACCAGTTTTGATAACACGTGTATAACCTCCGGGACGATCAGCGACCTTTACAGAAATTTCTTTAAAAAGTTCTGTTACTGCAACTTTATCTTGTAGGTTACTGAAGACAACACGACGTGAATTCGTAGTATCATCTTTCGATTTTGTTATTAAAGGCTCAATATACTTCTTTAATGCCTTTGCCTTCGCGACAGTCGTAGTGATTCTTTTGTGCTTAATCAAAGAACATGCCATATTTGCCAACATGGCACCTCTATGAGAAGCAGTACGACCGAGGTGATTAAATTTCTTATTATGTCTCATTTTCTTATTCTTTATCTAATTTATACTTAGAGATATCCGTTCCAAACGACAGATTCAGACCTGCGAGCAAATCATCAAGCTCTGTAAGCGATTTCTTACCGAAATTTCTAAATTTGAGAAGATCAGTTTTATTGTATTGGACTAAGTCACCAAGTGTTTCCACATCAGCAGCTTTTAAGCAATTAAGTGCACGAACTGAAAGGTCCATGTCGACAAGCTTAGTCTTCAACAATTGACGCATATGTAATACTTCTTCATCAAATTCTTCATTACCATCCATCTCAGAACTCTCAAGAGTAATTTTCTCATCAGAGAACAACATGAAATGATAAATAAGAACCTTAGCAGCTTCTTTCAAAGCCTCTTTCGGGTGAATGGAACCATCTGTAGATATCTCTATAATCAGTTTTTCATAATCGATCTTTTGTTCAACACGATAATTTTCAACTGAATATTTAACATTACGAATTGGTGTGTAAATTGAATCAATAGGGATTACATTAACATCGGTACAATACTCGCGATTTTCATCAGCAGGTACATAACCTCTACCTTTGTTAATTGTAATGTCAATCTGCATTGTAGCTTTTGAATCTAAATGGCAAATAACTAATTCAGGATTTAACACTTCAAATCCAGTCAAATATTTACCTATATCTCCAGCTTTGAATTCTTCAGAATTTTCAACTGTAATAGATACTTTTTCAGTCTCAAACTCCTCAACAATTTGTTTAAAGCGAACTTGTTTGAGGTTTAATATAATGTTGGTAACGTCTTCCTTCACACCAGGAACAGTAGCGAATTCATGTTGAACGCCCTCAATTCTTATGGTGTTAATTGCATACCCTTCAAGTGAAGAGAGCAGAATACGGCGAAGAGCATTGCCAATGGTTATACCAAAACCAGGCTCAAGCGGACGAAATTCGAACTTTCCGAATTTTGCGTCAGCTTCCAACATTAATACTTTATCGGGTTTTTGAAATGCTAATATAGCCATGTAATTAATTATTATTTAGAATACAACTCAACGATCAGATGCTCTTTGATATTCTCAGGAATATCAGCTCTCTCTGGGGTATGTAATAATTTCCCAGATTTTGAATTTTCATCCCACTCCAACCAAGGATATTTGCTATGATTAAAGCCAGCAAGCGCATCAGCAATAACTTCCAATGACTTATCTTTCTCACGAATAGCAATTATTTCTCCTGCGGCAACAGCATATGAAGGGATGTTAACAACTTTACCATTAATAGTAATATGTCTATGACTTACTAATTGGCGAGCAGCAGAACGTGTAGGGGCAATACCCAAACGATAAACGACGTTATCAAGACGACCCTCTAAAAGTTGAATCAAAATTTCACCTGTAATACCTTTAGCTCTTTCAGCTTTTTCGAATAAATTACGGAACTGTTTCTCTAATACACCATATGTGTATTTAGCTTTCTGCTTCTCAGCAAGCATTACGCCGTATTCAGAAGTCTTTCTTCTTCTGGAATTACCATGTTGACCGGGGCCATAATTTTTCTTTGATAATACTTTATCAGCACCAAAGATAGCTTCACCGAATCTGCGGGCAATTCTTGATTTTGGACCTGTATATCTAGCCATTTTAAAATAATTTTGTTAATTGCATTCTATCTGTTGCAGCCGCGGGTACAATAAAGGATTTGTAACACCATATAAACAGACAAAAATGTCATTCTAAAATAAATATTAAACTCTACGTCTTTTCGGTGGACGACAACCATTATGAGGAAGTGGGGTTACATCAACAATTTCTGTAACTTCAATACCTGAACCATGTATAGTTCTAATAGCAGACTCACGTCCGTTACCTGGACCAGTGACATATGCCTTAACTTTTCTCAAGCCAAGATCATACGCAACTTTTGCACAATCTTGTGCAGCCATTTGAGCTGCGTAAGGGGTATTCTTTTTAGAACCTCTGAATCCCATTTTACCTGCTGAAGACCAAGAAATAACTTGACCTTCACTATTAGTTAAAGAAACAATAATGTTGTTGAATGAGGAATGAACATGAAGTTGTCCATTAGCATCAACTCTCACATTTCTTTTCTTTGCTGCGACTGTTTTCTTTGCCATATCAACAATTATTATTTAGTAGCTTTCTTCTTGTTTGCAACCGTTTTCTTCTTTCCTTTGCGAGTACGCGCATTGTTTTTGGTACTTTGACCGCGAACGGGCAAACCTAAACGATGACGAATACCACGGTAGCAACCGATATCCATTAACCTCTTAATATTCAACTGAACTTCTGAACGAAGATCACCTTCAACTTTGTACTCGGTTGAAATAATCTGGCGAATTTTAGCTGCCTGATCATCCGACCAATCTTTGACCTTGATATCATTATCAACTCCAGCCTTAGATAAAATCTTTGCTGAACTACTGCGACCTATTCCGTAGACATAGGTTAACGCAATTTCCCCTCTTTTATTTTGAGGTAAATCTACACCAACTATTCTTATAGCCATAAACTTAATTATTCTTGTTGCAAAAATAATAAATTATCATCCTTGACGTTGTTTAAACTTAGGATTTTTCTTGTTAATTACATATAAACACCCTTTACGTCTTACTATTTTGCATTCAGGCGTGCGTTTCTTTAATGATGCTTTAACTTTCATATCTCTTTGTTATTTATATCTAAATACGATTCTCCCTTTTGATAAATCATAAGGAGACATTTCGACACGTACTTTATCACCTGGTAAAATTTTTATATAATGCATACGCATCTTACCAGAAATATGAGCCGTTATCTCATGACCATTTTCCAACTCAACATGAAACATTGCATTAGACAATGCTTCTACAATTACTCCATCTTGCTCTATCGCCAATTGTTTTGCCATATAAATCAGATTCTTTTTCTTCTTAAAACATCTTCTAAAAACTCAAATGACGACAATATATCAGGACCACTCTTCCTTATCGCAATGGTATGCTCATAATGAGCAGCCATACCTCCATCACGCGTAAGAATTGTCCATTTATCTGTATTCATACAAATCTGACGTGAATATTGAGTGATCATAGGCTCTATAGCAATGCACATACCATTTTTCAACATCTCCCCAGTCCCACAATTACCATAATTGGGAACATGAGGTTCTTCATGCATTTCTTTTCCGATCCCATGACCGACCAATTCTCTTACAACGCCATATCCGTTAGTTTCAGCTTCCCTCTGTACTGCACTCCCAATGTCGCCAATACGATGACCAATAACTGATTGTTCTATTCCTTTATACAAAGATTGTTTGGTTACATCTAACAGCTTTTTAATTTCTGGTTTGACCTCACCGACACAAAATGTGTAACATGAATCGCCACAAAAACCATCTAACAAAGTGCCACAATCAATTGAAATAATGTCACCATCTTTTAATGGCTTGTTATTGGGTATACCGTGTACAACGGCATCATTTACGGATGTGCATATTGCAGCAGGAAACGGATTACCATAAGGGTTAGGGAAGTCCTTGAATGTAGGCACGGCCCCATTATCCCTTATGTATTCCTCAGCCACCCTATTCAATTGGTTGGTTGTAACACCAGGCTCAACTATCTTTGCTAATTCAGCTAGTGTTTTACCAACTAATAGGTTGGCTTGCCTTAACAGCTCAATTTCATCATCTGTTTTAAGAACAATCATTATTAATATAATGAATCAGGCAGTAACCCCTGATGTACGTCCCTTTATTCTACCGGATTTTAGCAATCCATCGTAATGCCTCATCAATAGATAACTTTCAACTTGCTGTAATGTATCGAGTACGACTCCTACAATAATCAACAATGATGTTCCTCCAAAGAATTGAGCAAACTCCGATTTAACTCCAAATACACCTGCAAAAGCAGGCATTACTGCAACAACAGCCAAGAAAAGTGAGCCTGGCAATGTTATCTTAGACATGATGTCATCAATATATTCAGCGGTAGGTTTACCAGGTTTAATACCCGGAATAAAACCATTATTACGCTTCAAATCTTCTGACATTTGATTTGGATTGATCGTTATTGCCGTATAGAAATAAGTGAACAATATAATCAGGATAGCAAATATCACATTATACCATAATCCGGTATGATCTGTTAATGCTCTAGCTATACCAGTTGCATCTTGGACATGTGAATATCCAACAATTGCAAGAGGAATAAACATTAATGCCTGAGCGAATATAATAGGCATCACATTAGCTGCATTCACTTTTAATGGAATGTATTGGCGGGCTCCACCATATTGTTTATTACCAACAATCTGCTTTGCATATTGTACTGGAACTTTTCGTGTACCTTGAACAAGCAAAATTGCAGCTGCAATAACAAACAATAAGAATATCATCTCAACTAGAAACATTATCAATCCACCCGCCTTATCAGACATACGAGAAACAAGTTCTTGTCCTAAAGCTACTGGTAAACGGGCAATAATTCCAACCAAAATAATGAATGAAATTCCGTTTCCGACACCTTTATCAGTTATTCTTTCACCTAACCATAGAACAAACATACTTCCTGCCGCTAAAATAATAGTAGAAGTGACCATGAAGAGTGTCCAATTCAACGATGAGTTAAAAGAGGGTCCCGCTTGCATCTTTAAATTAATTAAGTATGAAGGGGCCTGAAACACCAGAATGAAGATTGTCAGATATCGGGTATACTGATTTATTTTTCTAGTACCACTTTCACCTTCACGCTGCAATTTCTGAAAATACGGCACTGCTATAGCAAGCAACTGTATTACGATTGAAGCAGAAATGTATGGCATGATTCCCAAAGCAAAGATGGATGCATGTGAAAAGGCACCACCGGAAAACATGTTCAACAATGCCAAAAGACCTTGGCTTGTCTGCTCGTGTAACTTAGTTAACATGCCAGCATTAATGCCGGGCAGCACAATATATGAGCCGAATCTGTACACCGCCACGAACAATGTCGTGATGAGGATCCTTTTTCTAAGATCCTCAATCTTCCAGATATTCTTTAATGTTTCAATAACTTTTCTCATATTCTAAATTAGAGTTTTACAGCGTTACCACCTACAGCTTCAATAGCAACAATCGCATTCTTAGAGAAAGCATGTGCTTCGATCTCCAGTTTACTTTTAAGGCTACCGTTACCTAGAATTTTAACTAAATGTTTTGAAGAGACAAAGCCTGCACTAATAAAGTCTTGAATACTAATTTTGGTAAGACCTTTGTCATCAGCTAATGATTGAACTGTGTCCAAATTGATGGCTTTATATTCAACACGGTTGATATTCTTAAAACCAAACTTAGGTACACGTCTTTGAAGAGGCATCTGACCTCCTTCAAAACCAACTTTTTGATGATAACCGGATCTTTGCTTTGCGCCTTTATGACCTCTTGTAGAAGTTCCTCCTAAGCCAGAACCAATTCCACGACCGGTCCTTCTTCTAGAATGTGTAGAACCACAAGCCGGTTTCAAATTACTTAAGTCCATATATCTTTTAATTTACTTATTCTACAAATGAATTATTTTTCGACAATGACCAAGTGTTTAACCTTCTCAATCATACCTAAAACTGAAGGAGTAGATTCACGTTCCACTACTCTGTTCAATTTACGGAGTCCTAACGCATCCAAAGTACTCTTTTGATCTTTAGGAGCACCTATTCTACTTTTAATCTGTTTAATCTTAATAGTCGACATTACTTTCCTCCTTATTATCCTCTAAATACTTTTTCAACACTAATTCCGCGATTCTGAGCGACAGTTCTTGCATCTCTCATTTCACCTAAGGCTTTAATAGTAGCCTTAACTAAATTATGAGGATTTGAAGAACCTTTTGCCTTAGCCAGTACATCAGTAATACCTACACTTTCAAGAACAGCACGCATAGCACCACCGGCTACAACTCCAGTACCTTGAGAAGCTGGTTTGATAAATACTTCAGCACCACTAAATGTAGCAGTTTGCTCATGAGGAACTGTACCTTTCAATACAGGTACACGAGTAAGATTCTTTTTTGCAGATTCAACACCTTTAGCTATTGCTGCTGTTACTTCACCAGCTTTACCAAGGCCCCATCCTACAACACCATCTTCGTTTCCTACAACAACAAGTGCCGAAAAGGTCATATTTCTACCACCCTTTGTTACTTTCGTAACACGATTAATGGCGACTAATCTATCTTTTAATTCAATATCACTTGAAATTTTTGCTTTGTTATTTGACATATTCATTAAAAATTAAGTCCGCCATTACGAGCAGCATCTGCTACTGCCTTAATTCTCCCATGATAAAGGTAACCATTTCTATCAAAAACAACAGAAACAATACCTGCTTCTTTTGCTTTCTCTGCAATAAGTTGCCCAACCTTCTCTGATTTCTCTTTCTTAGAGATTCCCTCTAATTTAAGAGATGAAACTGAAGCCAATGTTTTACCAGACAAATCATCAATTATCTGTACATAAATCTGCTTATTACTTCTAAATACACTCATACGTGGACGCTCTGCAGTTCCAGAGATCTTATTACGTACTCTGTATTTGATTTTTGTTCTTCTTTCTATTTTTGTTGTCATGATAATTACGAATTTACAAAATTACTTAGCACTTGCTGATTTACCAGATTTTCTACGAATTTCTTCGCCAACAAACTTAACACCTTTTCCTTTATAAGGTTCAGGCTTACGGAAAGAACGCAACTTAGCACAAACATGACCAAGTAACTGTTTGTCACAAGACTCTAGTGAAATAAGAGGATTCTTATTTCTTTCAGACTTGGTAGTAACCTTCACTTCATCAGGAAGCTCGATAAAAATATTATGAGTATAGCCTAAAGCTAACTCAATAATATTACCTTTATTTGAAGCACGATAACCAACACCAACAAGTTCAAGTTCCTTAATATAACCTTGAGAAACACCAATAACCATATTGTTAATTAATGATCTGTAAAGTCCATGGAATGCTTTAGTTTGTTTATCTTCGTTAGCGCGTGAAAGTACAATGTTTCCCTCACTTACTTCAACAGTAATCGACGGATCGATTTCTTGAGCCAACTCTCCTTTTGGACCTTTGACTGTAACTACATTCTCCTTGCATACGACTGAAACGCCGGCAGGAATTTGTATGGGTAATTTTCCTATTCTAGACATTGCTTAATCCTCCCTAAATTAATAAACATAACATAAAACTTCACCACCAATTTTCAAATTGGAAGCTTCTTTATCTGTCATTACACCCTTGGAAGTAGATACTATAGCAATACCCAAACCATTAATTACTCTCGGCATATCTCTGTATCCGGTATACTTACGCATACCAGGAGAAGAAATTCTTACCAATTTTTTAATCGCGCTAGATTTACTAACGGGATCAAATTTCAAGGCTACTTTAATTGTGCCTTGAGGTCCATCTTCTACAAACTTATAATTAAGAATGTAGCCTTTCTCAAAAAGAATTTTTGTAATTTCCTTTTTAAGATTTGAGGCTGGGATTTCAGCAACCCTGTGCTTAGCACTGATTGCATTTCTCAGTCTTGTTAAATAATCTGCTATTGGATCAGTCATATTATAAAAATTAAATTAATCAGGTCTACCCTGACAATATTTAAAATAAATTACCAACTTGCTTTTTTTACTCCAGGAATTAAACCATTTGAAGCCATTTCTCTAAATTGTATTCTAGAGATACCGAATTGACGGATATAACCTCTTGGGCGTCCTGTAATTTTGCAACGATTGTGTAAGCGAACAGGTGAAGCATTCTTGGGTAGCGCTTGTAAAGCTTCATAATCACCAGCTTTCTTCAGGGCTGCTCTTTTAGTAGCATATTTCGCTACCAACTTTTCCCTTTTCACCTCGCGAGCCTTCATTGATTCTTTTGCCATAATATCAATCTTTATTAGCTTTTTTAAATGGTAAACCAAACTCTTTCAGCAATGCATAACCTTCCTCATCAGTGTTAGCACTTGTAACGAAAGTTACATTCATTCCTAAAATTTTTGATATACTATCTATATTGATTTCAGGATAAATGATTTGCTCCTCAATGCCAAGAGTATAATTACCTTTACCATCAAACTTGTTTGAAATTCCTTTAAAGTCACGAATACGTGGTAATGCCACGCGAATCAGTCTTTCAAGGAATTCATACATTCTCTCTCTGCGAAGCGTAACCATAACACCAATTGGCATTTTTTTACGCAACTTGAAGTTAGCAACGTCTTTGCGAGATAAAGTCGCTACAGCTTTTTGACCTGTAATGGCTGTTAACTCATTAATAGCTACGTCAATAATCTTCTTATCTGCAACAGCAATTCCTAATCCTTGATTGATAACGATCTTTTTAAGAACCGGAATTTGCATTGTTGATTCATACTGAAATTTTTCTTTCAGGGCAGGCGCTATACGCTCTGCATACTCTTTTTTAAGACTTGCAGTGTTACTCATCACTTAATCTCCTCTCCTGATTTAGTTGCAAAACGAACTGAAACGCCTTCAGTATCTTTCTTTCTACCTATACGTGTTGGTTTACCTGATTTAGGATCCAATGGATTCAAATTAGAAATATGAATCGATGCTTCCTGTTTTATCAGACCACCTTGAGGTTGTTTTGCACTTGGTTTAGTACTTTTAGTAACAAGGTTGACACCTTCTACGATAGCTCTCTTCTTATCAACAAGTACTTTAAGCACCTGTCCAGTTTTACCTCTATCTTTGCCAGTATTAACGTAAACTGTATCGCCTTTTTTTATATGAAATTTACTCATTACTTAAATCTATTACAAAATTAAAGTACTTCTGGTGCTAATGAAACAACCTTCATATTGGTTGCACGAAGCTCTCTCGCTACGGGGCCGAAAATACGACTACCACGAATCTCACCAGCAGTGTTCAAAAGAACACATGCATTATCATCAAAACGAATATAAGAACCATCAGCACGACGGATTTCTTTCTTTGTTCTTACGACAAGAGCTTTTGTAACTGCACCTTTTTTTATATCACTTGAAGGGATCACGCTCTTTACAGAGACAACAATTACATCCCCAACAGAAGCATAACGACGACCTGTTCCACCTAATACACGAATGCATAAAACTTCACGGGCACCGCTGTTATCACAAACTGTAAGTCTTGATTCTGTTTGTATCATAATTACTTAGCTCTTTCTGTTATTTCTACTAATCTCCATCTCTTAGTCTTGCTCAAAGGACGAGTCTCCATTATACGCACGGTATCACCAACACTTGACTCGTTCTTTTCATCATGAACATGGTATTTCTTTGTCTTACTAACAAATTTACCATAAATAGGGTGTTTCTCTTTAAATTTAGCAGCTACCGTAATAGTTTTATCCATTTTGGTGCTAACTACAACCCCTGTTCTTTCTTTTCTTAAATTTCTAACTTCCATTCGGCCAATCATTTATTATTTAATTGTCTTTGGCGTAATTCTGTTTTAATACGCGCAATCATCCTGCGTAATTGCTTGATTTGTGCAGGATTTTCCAAAGGAGAAATGGAATGATTTAATACCATTTGGGTGTAATTAGCTGTTTCAGTTGCTAATCTTTCAACCAAGTCCTTTGTATTTATTTCTCTAATTTCTGCAATATTCATAACCATTAAGCATTAGGATTTTGAGCATCATAATCACGTCTAACTACAAATTTTGTAGTAACAGGAAGTTTTTGAGCAGCCAAACGAAGAGCCTCTTTAGCTATTTCATATGATACTCCTTCAACTTCGAAAATTATTCTACCTGGATCAACAGGAGCAACAAATCCTACTGGATCTCCTTTTCCTTTACCCATACGCACATCAGCCGGTTTCTTTGTGATTGGTTTATCAGGAAAGATTCTAATCCAAATCTGCCCCTGACGTTGCATATATCTAGTTACCGCAACACGAGCTGCCTCTATTTGACGTCCGGTAATCCATCTTGTTTGTAAAGATTTAATACCGAAAGTACCAAAGGCAAGCTGATTGCCTCTTTGTGCATTACCTTTTTGACGGCCTTTCTGCGGTCTTCTGTATTTAGTCTTTTTGGGTTGTAACATAATTTTTTAATTCAATTAGCGGTTATTTTTTTTTCTTTTAAAGTTACGGCCACCATTGCCTCCGTTATTGCCACGACCATTTTCTTTTTGAGTAAAATTGGGTGCCAATTCACGTTTTCCGAACACTTCACCACGGCAAATCCACACTTTAATGCCCAACAGACCTACTTTTGTAAGAGCCTCTGCTTGACAATAATCGATATCTGCACGGAATGTATGCAATGGAGTACGTCCTTCTTTATACATCTCTGAACGAGCCATTTCAGCTCCATTCAAACGACCCGAGATTTGTACTTTGATGCCTTCAGCTCCCATTCTCATTGTGTTAGCTATAGCCATTTTAATGGCACGACGGTAAGCGATTTTACCCTCTACTTGTCTTGCAATATTATTTCCAACAATAACAGCATCAAGTTCAGGTCTTCTTACTTCAAAAATATTAATCTGGATATCTTTATCGGTAATCTTCTTCAACTCCTCTTTCAACTTGTCAACTTCTTGACCACCTTTACCGATAATAATACCGGGACGTGCAGTACAAACTGTAATCGTCACCAATTTCAAAGTTCTCTCAATTACAATTCTTGAAACACTAGCCTTTGCTAGTCTGGCATTCAAATACTTACGGATTTTTGCATCCTCAAGCAATGATTCTCCAAAACTACGGCCACCATACCAATTGGAATCCCATCCTCTAATGATTCCTAAACGGTTACTTACTGGATTTACTTTTTGTCCCATCTAGATCAATTATTTTTTTCATCATTAGTATTCTTCGACTCAACGAACAACGTTACATGATTTGAACGTTTACGGATTCTATATCCACGACCTTGAGGTGCTGGTCTCATTCTTTTCAGAGTTGCGCCACCATCAACAAAAACTTTAGATATATATAATTCTCCATCTTCTGCCTTGCGCTCATTTTTCTGTTCCCAGTTAGCAATAGCAGAACGCAACAATTTTTCAATTTTGCTAGAAGCATCCTTTGAAGAAAACCTTAAGATTCCAAGTGCTTTATTCACTTCCATGCCTCTCACCATATCAATAACATAACGCATCTTACGAGGTGAAGAAGGAACATTATTTAATTTGGCAAAACTTATTGTTTTAAGGGCTGTTTTTCTTGCTTCAGCCGATTTAAACTTTCTTGCTCCCATTATTATTATACTTTTTTATTTCAGAATTATTTTTTCCTGTTACCGGCATGACCACGGAAAGTTCTAGTAGGAGCAAATTCTCCCAACTTGTGCCCAACCATGTTTTCCGTTACATAAACAGGAATAAATTTATTTCCATTGTGAACTGCAATAGTTTGTCCCACAAAATCTGGGGAAATCATTGAAGCTCGAGCCCAAGTTTTAACCACGACTTTCTTGCCTGATTCAATCATTGCAAGAACTTTGTCTTCTAGTTTAACATTTATATAAGGGCCTTTTTTTAATGAACGACTCATAATTTACCAATTTAACAGATTACTTTTTTCTTCTCTCTATAATATATCTAGAAGATTGCTTCTTCGGAGCTCTTGTTTTCAAGCCCTTAGCGTACAATCCTGTTCTAGAACGAGGTTGGCCTCCAGACTGACGTCCTTCACCACCTCCCATTGGGTGATCAACAGGGTTCATTACAACACCACGGTTATGAGGACGACGTCCTAACCATCTTGAACGACCTGCCTTACCAGAACTTTCCAAAGCATGATCAGAGTTACCAACGCTTCCGATAGTAGCTTTGCATGTGCTTAAGATCTGTCTTACCTCACCTGAAGGTAATTTGATTACACAGTAACGTCCTTCACGAGATGTTAACTGAGCAAAATTACCAGCAGAACGAACTAAAGCAGCACCTTGTCCTGGACGTAATTCAATATTATGAATCACAGTACCAACAGGAATATTCTGCAGAGGAAGTGTATTACCAACTTCAGGAGCAGCATTTTCACCCGACATTAAAGTAGAGCCTACTTGCAATCCATTGGGAGCAATAATGTATCTTTTTTCACCATCAGCATAATACAACAAAGCGATACGAGCTGAGCGATTCGGATCATATTCGATTGTTTTCACTACTGCTGAAACACCGTCTTTCTCTCTCTTAAAATCAATCAGTCTTAACTTTCTCTTGTGACCGCCACCAATGTAGCGTACTGTCATCTTACCGACATTATTACGACCACCGGTAGAACGCTTACCGAACACAAGAGATTTTTCTGGTACAGTTGATGTGATATCATCAAACGTACCAATAATTTTATGTCTTTGCCCCGGTGTTGTGGGCTTAAATTTTCTTACTGCCATTTCTTTTAAATATTGCTATAAAAATCAATAGTATCTCCTTCTTTTAGTGTAACAATTGCTTTTTTATAAGCATTTGTTTTACCACTTATCAGACCTGCCTTTGTATAACGACTTTTATTTTTGCCTGGATAACGCATAGTTTGAACCCTGACAACTTTAACATTGTAAGTGTTCTCAACAACATTCTTAATTTGTACTTTATCGGCTTCAGGAAGAACTACAAATCCGAAACGATTATACTTTTCTGATTCTGCGGTCATCTTCTCAGTAACCAACGGTTTAATGATAATTCCCATTATTTAAGCCTCCTTTTTAATTAAGATATCACCAATTGCATTCAAAGACTTTTCAGTCAATACCAATACACCAGCATTCATAACTCGGTACGTATTTACACCCGACACAGAAATAACCTGTGTTTTTTGTAAGTTACGAGCCGACAAATATACATTATTATTAGATTCTGGTAAAACTAAAAGCAACTTTTTATCAGAAACTTTAATGTTTTTTGCAAATTTAATAAAATCTTTGGTCTTTGGTGCCTCAAAAGTGAAGTCCTCCACCACTAGGATAGAATTTTCACTTGCTTTATAAGACAAAGCAGACTTTCTTGCCAACACTTTTAACTTCTTGTTCAGTTTAAAGCTGTAATCTCTTGGTTTAGGACCAAAAGCACGGCCACCACCAACTAATACCGGCGAGTTTAAGTCTCCACGACGTGCACCGCCACCACCTTTTTGACGGCCAATTTTTCTTGTAGAACCACTAATTTCACTTCTCTCTTTAGATTTATGAGTACCTTGTCTTTGATTGGCAAGGAACTGCTTTACATCTAAATAGATCGCATTATCATTGGGCTCAATACCGAAGATAGATTCGTTTAACGTAACCTTTCTTCCGGTGTCCTCACCATTAATATTTAATACGTTAACTTCCATTATTTTTCGATTTTAACAATTGAACCTTTTGCTCCTGGTATAGACCCTTTTATTAAAAGAAGGTTGTGTTCAGGAATGACCTTTAATACTCTCAAATTTTGGATAGTGACTCTGTCATCACCCATCTGACCGCCCATGCGCATTCCTTTAAATACTTTCGCAGGATATGAACAAGCTCCAATTGAACCCGGTTTACGAGCTCTGTTGTGCTGACCATGAGTTGCTTGACCTACACCAGCAAATCCATGTCTTTTAACAACACCTTGGAAACCTTTACCCTTTGATATACCAATAATATCAACAAAAGTTGCATCATTGAAAAGATCAACAGAAATCGTATCTCCCAAATTAACGCCTTCGAAATCTTTGAACTCGGCCAAGTGTCTCTTTGCCGCTACACCAGCTTTCTTGAAGTGACCATCAAGAGGTTTTGTAACATGTTTTTCTTTAATGTCTTCAAAACCAAGCTGAACTGCTGCATATCCATCATTCTCAACGGATTTTAGCTGTGTAACAACACAAGGACCTACTTCGATAACAGTGCATGGAACATTTTTTCCATCGGCACTGAAAACGGATGTCATTCCGATTTTTTTTCCTAATAATCCTGGCATTTCAGTAACTTTTAAATTTAAATTTTAATTTCAACATCAACTCCACTCGGTAATTCCAACTTCATCAAAGCATCTACAGTCTTAGCAGAAGAACTGTAAATGTCTATCAGACGTTTGTAAGAAGAAAGCTCAAATTGCTCTCTTGATTTTTTATTAACGAAAGTAGAGCGATTCACTGTAAAGATACGCTTATGCGTAGGAAGAGGGATAGGACCACTGACAATGGCACCCGCCGACTTCACAGTACGTACGATATTCTCAGCTGATTTATCAACCAAGCTATGATCATACGACTTCAATTTGATTCTAATTTTTTGGCTCATATTATTAATTAATGTAATTATAACAAATCTACTCGACCTTTATACTCTTCCAGTACACCCTTAGCTATAGAAGGAGATACTTTCTCATAATGATCGAATGTCATAGAAGAAGTAGCACGACCGGATGATATAGTACGTAAAGTTGTTACATATCCGAACATCTCTGCCATCGGAACTATAGCTTTTACAATACGTGCACCAGAACGACTAGTTTCCATGCCTTCAACTTGTCCTCTTCTCTTATTCAAGTCACCAATGACATCACCCATGTTCTCTTCCGGAGTTACAACCTCTAATTTCATGATAGGTTCCAACAACACAGGGCCTGCTTTAGAGCAACCATTCTTATAAGCATTCAAAGCACAAATTTCAAATGACAACTGATCAGAGTCCACTGGATGGAATGATCCATCAACAAGAACAACTTTCAATTTATCAACTGGGAATCCTGCTAAAACACCATTTTTCAATGCGTTTTGGAAACCTTTCTGAACAGATGGTATAAATTCCTTAGGCACATTACCACCTTTTACCTCATCTACAAATTGTAATGATCCTTCGAAATCATCATCAGCTGGACCAATATTAACAATAATATCAGCAAATTTACCACGACCACCAGATTGCTTCTTGTAAAGCTCACGAAGATTAACTGTCTTGGTAATGGCCTCTTTGTATGATACTTGAGGACGTCCCTGGTTACATTCTACACCGAACTCACGCTTAAGACGGTCCATAATGATATCAAGGTGAAGTTCACCCATACCAGAAATAATCGTCTGACCGCTTTGTTCATCAGTATGCACACGGAACGTAGGATCTTCTTCTGCCAATTTAGCTAAACCGATAGAAAGTTTATCAATATCCTTTTGTGTTTTCGGTTCAATTGAAATACCGATTACGGGATCAGGGAAGTCCATTGATTCCAATACAATTGGAGCATTTTCATCACAAAGAGTATCACCCGTGTGAATATCTTTGAAACCAACTCCAGCACCAATATCACCAGCACCAACTACGTCTACTGGATTCTGCTTGTTTGAAAACATTTGGAACAAACGAGATACACGTTCTTTTTTACCAGAACGACTATTGTAAATGTATGAACCAGCTTGAATCTTACCTGAATAAACACGGAAGAATGTCAAACGTCCAACATAAGGGTCTGTAGCGATCTTAAAAGCTAAAGCTGATGTATGATCATCATCATTAGGTTTTCTATCTTCTTCAGCACCTGTGTCGGGGTTAGTACCTACAACATTAGGAGTATCCAATGGAGAAGGTAAAAACGCACATGTATAATCAAGCAATGTTTGAACACCCTTATTTTTGAATGAAGAGCCACAAAGCATTGGGGTCAACTCCATTTTCAAAGTACCGGCACGTAATGCTCTAATGATTTCTTCCTCTGTTATAGTTGAAGGATCATCAAAAAATTTCTCCATCAATGCGTCATCGAAGTCTGCAATCGCCTCTAACATCTTGTCTCTCCACTCCTGAGCTTCAGTTTGCTGCTCAGCTGTAAGATCATCCACTTCATAATCAGCACCAAGAGATTCATCATGCCAATAAATGGCTTTCATCTTGATTATGTCAATAACACCCTTAAAACCCTCTTCAGCACCAATAGGTATAGTTACAGCTACAGGACGAGCACCCAAAATAGCTTTCATCTGATTCATTACTTCAAAGAAGTCTGCACCAGAACGGTCCATTTTGTTTACATAACCTATACGAGGAACATTATACTTATCAGCTTGACGCCAAACGGTTTCAGATTGAGGTTCAACTCCACCAACTGCACAATAAGTTGCGATAGCACCGTCCAATACACGTAAAGAACGTTCTACCTCAGCTGTAAAATCAACGTGCCCCGGAGTATCAATCAAATTGATTTTGTATGTATTGTTATTCCAAATCCAATGGGTTGTTGTTGCAGCAGAAGTAATTGTAATACCTCTTTCTTGCTCTTGTACCATCCAGTCCATAGTAGCAGCACCATCATGAACTTCACCAATTTTATGGGTCAAACCCGTATAATAAAGGATACGTTCGGATGTAGTTGTCTTACCAGCATCAATATGGGCCATGATACCAATATTACGAGTTAAAAGTAAATCCTGTTTTGCCATTTTCTTTTAGAATCTAAAGTGAGCAAAAGCACGGTTAGCCTCAGCCATACGGTGCATATCTTCCTTACGTTTAAATGCTCCTCCCTGTTCATTGTAAGCATCAACAATCTCAGCAGCCAATTTCTCAGCCATGGATTTGCCACTGCGTTTACGAGCATAAGCAATCAAGTTCTTCATTGAAACTGACTCTTTACGATCAGGGCGGATTTCAGTAGGAACTTGAAAAGTTGCACCACCAACGCGACGAGATTTTACTTCAACCTGAGGAGTAATATTATCCAAAGATTTTTTCCAAATTTCTAATGGAGAATTTTCCTCATTAGCAATTTTAGCCTTCACTATATCAAGGGCTTTGTAAAAGATTTCATAAGAAGCATTCTTCTTACCATCATACATCAAATGGTTTACAAATTTAGAAACCGTCTGATCGTTAAAAACGGGATCCGGTAAAACGAGCCGTTTTTTTGGTTTTGATTTTCTCATTTGTTTGAAATTAATGTTAGTTTTTGGCTGCTCAAACGTCTTCAATGCCCTCCCGGGTCATTTACTCAACCTCTTGCTAATTCCAACAAACCAAACTAGTTTTAAATACTTTTTTTTAAAAACAGACTAAACTATTTATTTCTTAGCCTGACCTTCTTTAGGACGTTTTGCGCCATACTTTGAGCGACGTTGTGTGCGATTTGCTACACCGGCTGTATCAAGTGTTCCACGAACAATATGATAACGTACACCAGGAAGATCTTTCACACGACCGCCACGAACCAACACGATTGAGTGCTCTTGTAAGTTATGTCCTTCACCAGGTATGTAAGAGTTAACTTCTTTCTGGTTGGTCAAACGTACACGTGCTACTTTACGCATCGCAGAGTTAGGCTTTTTGGGAGTTGTAGTATAAACTCTCACGCAAACTCCACGTCTTTGAGGACATGAGTCAAGCGCAGGAGACTTACTTTTGTCAACCAAAACAGTTCTACCTTTTCTTACTAATTGCTGAATTGTAGGCATTCTAATTGTTTTTAAATTATTATATTATTGTTATTTATTTCTATTTTCTACACTTTTGGGCTGCAAAATTACGAAGAATATCTTATATAATCAACGCAACTTCGCAACTTTTTTGATTTCAGAACAGAATAAACTTTATTTAACTTTAAAAGCAGCCATTTAAACTTATTTTATGCTTTCCCCATTACTCCGGAGATAGGCGGCAACATTTTCTCTTCCGGAAGACTGACCTTGCCATAATGTTCTTCATACTGTTTTATATTCTGTTCTAAGGCGACCAAAAGGCGTTTTGTCTGCTCAGGAGTTAGTATTATGCGGCTTTTCACTTCTGCTTTAGGGATTCCCGGCATCATACGGGCAAAATCAAGGACAAATTCCGAGCTGGAATGAGTTATAATAGAAAGATTCGCATATGTACCTTGTGCCACGTCATCCTTTAGTTCAATTTTGATTTGATTATCTTCCATAATGTATATTTATATTTTCAAACGACACAAATTTAATGAAAAAATATGGAAATATCCCTTTAGTATAACCAAAAAGATTTATATTTGCATATAAATTAAATCACTAGAAATATGAAAAAAATTATTCGTACTTTTATTCTATTAGTAACATGCATGGTTTTTGCCGCACCGGCAGAAGCGCAACTAAAGTTTGGTATTAAAGGTGGAATCAATCTATCCAAAGGAGACTTTAATACAGTAATTGATGCTTCTGTAGAAAGCCTTGAAGCAAAAAGCTACACGGGTTTTTTCATCGGGCCAACAGCTCAGTTGAATATTCCCATCATCAACTTAGGGGTTGAAGGATCACTTCTTTTCAATCATTCGGGAACTAAATACACCTATTCAAATGGAGCATTGGATACAACAACAGGCTCTAGCATTGATGGTACAAATACCCAAAATGCTTTAGAAATTCCAATCAATTTGAGATACAATATAGGGCTCGGCAGTATATTCGGGATCTACTTCGCAGCTGGTCCAAGTTTCAAATTTGACATAGGCGATAAAGACGGATTTAGTAAAGCCGCCAATTTTGTTGTCACAAGTAAATGGAAAAACCAAGAAGTTGCTATTAACCTTGGTGGAGGTTTAAGGTTATTAAAGCATCTGGAAGTTGGATTAAACTACCGTATGCCTCTAACCAACTCAGCTAAAGACAACATTAGCGGAACATCCACTGGAACGTCCACCCTACTTGATCCGGGATCCTATAAAAATAAGACTTGGCAGGTCTCCGCAGCTTATATTTTCTAAAGAATAGGAATGAGCAAATTTGTTGATGTCATTTTACCCGTACCTATTGGAGCCTGTTTTACCTATATATTACGCCAAGAGGATGAAAACGTCAAAATTGGATGTAGAGTTATTATCCCTTTTGGAAAGAAAAAGATATACACAGGCATTGTATGGAGGATAAAGGACACCGCTCCTGAAGGAATTGCTGACATTAAAGAGGTATACTCGGTTCTAGACAAACAACCTATTATTAATTCCAAACAACGAAAGTTTTGGGAATGGATGTCGTCTTATTACCTTTGTTCACTAGGAGATATCTTCAAAGCAGCAATTCCGTCAGGGATGAAAATTGAGAGTGAGACATATGTGATGCTCACTCCCGATTTTGATGAAGACATAAAACTTACTAATAAGGAAAACATTATCTACAATAGCCTTAAAGCCAATAAGGAACAAACTATAGCGCAAATTGAAAAATCTACTCAAGAGAAAAACATCTTATCCTCTATAAAATCACTTATTGAAAAGGGTGTTGTCAGCATCAGAGAATCACTAAACAACAAATATCATTCACTAAAAAAGGCAAACATCACTTTAAATCAAGCATATAACACACCCGCAATCATCAACGAATTAATATCACAAGTCCAACGAGGACGCTCGGAAAATCAATATCGGGCACTAACAACATATCTTAATTTAATTCATTATGATGAAAGCTCAAATGAAATTTCAGCTGTTGATAAAAAAGAACTTACATCCCAATCATCAACTAGCGATGCCATCATAAATAGTATGGTGAAAAAGGGAATCTTCAATATTGTTTACGAAAAGCTCAACAGGATAAAAGAATTCGCCAGCACTCAAGATGCACCTAACGCATTAAATGAATATCAGCAAGAAGCCCTGAACTCCATTAATAAAGACTTCGATCAAAAAGATGTTTGTTTATTAAATGGTGTAACTTCCAGCGGAAAAACTGAAATTTATATTCACCTAATTCACAAAACAATTGAGTGTAAGAAACAGGTACTTTATCTGCTTCCTGAAATAGCACTTACAACGCAAATTACTAATCGACTGAGAAAGATATTTGGAAAAGACTTAGGTGTTTATCATTCAAAATTCTCGGATGCTGAAAGAGTGGAAATATGGCAAAAGCAACTAAGCGACAACGCATATAAGGTGATATTAGGTGTACGTTCCTCTATATTTTTACCTTTTCAAGATCTAGGATTAATAATAGTGGATGAAGAACATGAAAATTCATACAAGCAGTATGATCCTTCACCACGATACAATGCACGTGACTGCGCTACTGTTTTAGCACATATCTATAATGCGAAAACTCTATTGGGTACAGCAACACCATCAATAGAAAGTTATTACAATGCCGCAAATCAAAAATACGGATATGTAGAGTTAAATACCCGTTATAAAGAGATTCAATTGCCGCACATTGTCCCTGTTGATATGAAAGAGTTGCGCCACAAGAAAAGAAACGTTGGATCATTTTCACCATTACTGATTGAAGAGATAAATAATGCATTACAACGAAAGGAACAAATTATACTCTTTCAAAACCGACGCGGATATGCTCCTATCATAGAATGTAAAGAATGCGGATGGATTCCCAAATGCAAGAATTGTGATGTGAGCCTCACCTATCACAAAAAGCTGAATCAATTGACATGCCATTATTGTGGATACACCATAACGATCCCTCAAGAATGTCCGTCGTGCCATAATCATGATTTAAGACCTCATGGATTAGGAACTGAAAAGGTCGAAGATGAAATCAGTAATTTATTTCCTAATATAAAGGTATCAAGAATGGATCTTGATACGACACGTACCTCAAAATCAGCCTATGAGAAAATAATTAGTAATTTCGAAAACAAAAAATCAGACATTTTAATCGGTACACAAATGGTTTCAAAAGGGCTGGACTTTGATAATGTAAGCATAGTGGGTATACTAGATGCTGACTCCTTATTGAACTTCCCAGACTTCAGGGCTCACGAGAGAGCATTCCAATTAATGGCTCAAGTATCAGGAAGAGCCGGCAGAAAAGGGAAACAAGGATTAGTTATATTACAAACACGTACCCCTGACGATCCGATCATTAAACATGTCATTAAGAATGACTATTTAGCAATGTATGAAAGTCAGCTCATGGAACGACAACTATTTCATTATCCTCCATTTTTTCGAATTATTTATATTTACATGAAACACCACAATGAGAATGTACTTGAAAACGCGTCAAACATCATGGCTGAACTTACCCGCTACTCATTTCATAATCGAGTTTTAGGGCCGGATAAACCATTAATCGGAAGGATACAATCTCTTCATATCAGAAGGATTGTGCTAAAATTGGAATCACATTCTTCAATCAAACAAGCAGGGAATATACTAAACCAAATCAAAAGCCAAGTTTTATCTGATAAAAGATTCAGCTCAGTGACAATTTATTTTGATGTAGACCCGCAATAATAAGACAAAATCCAACCTAAAATATCGCTGGGATTCTCTACTACAAATCCAAACGAACACACAACATTTTCAAACCATCAACTCTACAATTTACCGACAACGTTTTTGCCTTCATCCTTCATATCCCTTTATCCATCGGTGTTCCCGAATGAACGAATGAAGGCACCGTTTTATTTCGAGCCTTCATTTGTATCCGACTTTAGGCAGATAATCCAATAAAAAAATCAATTAATACTTTTGATGAAATGAACTGTTTGAGTTTGCCAAAACATACAGTTCATTTCATCAAATGAACAAGATGGATTTTCCAAAACGCCCTTTAAAATAAAGAAATGAAGTGGAAAAATGAAGTGAATAATAGCAGATCATCGAGCCTGCTATACTTAACTAAAATAGTGGATTCTATGAACGCTCAATCCATGATAACTCGAAAAACTGCCTTCATTCGTTCATTCGGAAAGCCCGATGAACAAAGGGACATGAAGGATAAAGGGTAAAATCACAACATAAAATAGTATAGATTTTCGCATCTTAATACAACCATTCGTTCACCTCATAGTTATGAGTTGTTCACCCCGCTTAAAAGAGTTTGTCAACCCATAACTACGGGTTGAGTAACTCGCAGTTATGGGCAGGACGAAACGCTATAGCGAGTTTAGAAATTGGTAGTATCCTTTCAGCATAAGACATTTCGCGGACTACTGAAATATAAACTCTGATAGGCTTATATCATCATTTCTATTTGTCATTTATTTGTTCAAATTGCCCTAATCTTAAGGCAACTATTTTTATTAAAAAGATTGTATCCAACGTCATTCTATTATATCTGTAATTCGATTTTTATACCATTCACATTCATACGAACAAACTTAATCCATCAATATCATGCATATATATACCCTTTCACAAACATCCTTATGTAAAACAGTTAAGAACGAATTGTTTTTCTATAGCAATCCAATTAATGCTTAAATATACGTAAATATACGTATAAATATTTACAAGCTAATCATTTGATACAAAAATAGACTATTTTGCTAACGATTTTAATGATTTTAGTTGTTTTTGTTATAAAAAAATCGCACATTTGCCAAAATTTAAATGACATATTAAGGTTTATAAGATGGCGTACGATTTTGAAATGCTAACGAGACATTATACTGCACTTCCGCAGCAAGTAAAAAAGGTAAGAAACATTCTCCAACATCCATTGACGTTGGTAGAGAAAATACTTTATGCACATTTATACAATCTCGATGAAATTCAATCATTTCAGCGAGGTGCTAATTATGTTAACTTCCGCCCCGACCGCGTAGCAATGCAAGACGCTACAGCCCAAATGGCTTTGTTGCAATTTATAAACGCAGGTCGCGAAAAGGTTGCGGTTCCGTCAACAGTGCACTGTGATCATTTGATATTAGCCGATAACGGCGTTGCATCAGATTTACCTATTGCAGAAAAAAATAATAAAGAAGTATACTCATTTTTACGTCATGTAGCAGACAAATACGGAATCGGTTTTTGGAAACCGGGAGCTGGAATCATTCATCAAGTAGTATTGGAAAATTATGCATTCCCTGGAGGAATGATGGTGGGAACAGACTCTCATACACCAAATGCCGGAGGCTTGGGAATGATTGCAATAGGTGTAGGTGGAGCAGATGCCGTTGATGTTATGACCGGCATGGAATGGGAACTGAAGATGCCTAAAATTATTGGAGTGAAACTTTCAGGATCTCTTAGCGGATGGGCTTCCCCTAAAGATGTTATATTGAAATTAGCGGGAATTCTTACAGTTAAGGGTGGAACAAACTCCATCATAGAATATTTTGGAGAAGGAGTAAAATCTCTATCAGCTACAGGCATGGCCACCATTTGCAATATGGGGGCAGAAGTTGGTGCCACTACGTCTATTTTTCCTTTTGGAGAAAACACAATTGACTATCTTTGCGCAACAGGACGTCAGGATGTGGCACAATTAGCTGAAAAAGCAGCTGACTGCTTACGCTCGGATGATGAAGTATATGCTAATCCCGAAAAATACTACGATAAAGTCATTGAAATTGATCTTTCAACACTAGAGCCATATCTTAATGGACCATTCACACCTGATGCTGCACACCCTATTTCTCAAATGGCAGCAGACGTAAAAAAGAATGACTACCCTGAGAAAATGGAAGCAGGATTGATTGGGTCATGCACAAACTCTTCTTACCAAGATTTAAGCCGAGCTGCATCAATAGCTCGTCAAGCCATAACGAAACATTTGAAAGTTCAAGCTCCACTATATATAAATCCCGGGTCTGAACAAATTAGATACACAGCAGAACGAGACGGTATCATCTCTGATTTTGAAAAAATCGGAGCTGTCATTCTAACAAATGCTTGTGGACCATGCATAGGACAGTGGAAAAGGCACACAAATAACAATACACGCAAAAACTCAATAGTAACCTCATTTAACCGCAATTTTGCTAAACGCGCCGATGGTAATCCAAATACATACGCCTTCGTTGCATCTCCAGAAATGGTAATGGCTATGACTATTTCAGGGAGCCTGACATTCAACCCGATTACCGATACACTGATTAACGAAGATGGTAAGAGTGTAAAATTAGATATACCGGAAGGTGATATTTTCCCTATAAAAGGATTTGAAGTAAAAGACAACGGATATTTTGCTCCTACAGGAAAAACCACAAAGATTGAAATAGATTCCACATCCGAAAGATTACAAATACTAGAGCCTTTTCCTGCATGGGATGGCAATGACTTAACGGACATGCCACTCCTTATAAAAACAAAAGGGAAATGTACAACCGACCACATATCAATGGCCGGACCATGGTTGCGTTTTCGTGGACATCTCGAGAATATCTCACAAAATCTATTAATGGGAGCCATTAATAGTTATAACGAGAAAACCAACAGTGTATTGAGCCAACTAAACGGCACATACGGCACTGTTTCAGATGTTGCCAAATCATATAAAGAGAACGGCATCCCATCCATAGTTGTTGCAGAAGAGAACTACGGAGAAGGTTCTTCACGCGAACACGCAGCAATGGAACCTCGGTTCTTAAATGTGAAAGTTATCCTAGCAAAATCATTTGCGCGTATTCATGAAACAAACTTGAAAAAGCAAGGAATGCTTGCACTTACTTTTATTGATAAAGAAGACTACAATAAAGTATGCGAAGACGATCGTATATCTGTAACCGGATTGAAATCTTTTTCACCGGACAAGCATCTAACCATCACCTTAACACATAAAAATGGCTCGAAGGATACATTCGAAGCACAACATACATACAACGAACAACAAATTAACTGGTTTAAAGCCGGGGCGGCCTTAAACGTAAAGCATTGAGAAATGAGCAAAATTACTAAAGTAAATGGAAAATTAATTGTACCAGATATTGTAACAATCCCATTCATTGAAGGTGATGGAGTAGGTGCAGAAATTACTCCTGTTTGTCAAGAAATTGTGAATGCCGCTGTTGCCAAAGTTTATAAAGGGAAACGACGCATTGAATGGAAAGAGATATTAGCCGGAGGCAAAGCTTTTGACCAAACAGGTGAATGGTTGCCAGAGGATACTCTTCAAGCTTTCCGTGAATACCTCGTTGGCATTAAAGGTCCGCTTACAACTCCCATAGGTGGAGGCATTCGCTCATTAAACGTTGCTTTGAGACAAACACTCGACCTCTTTGTTTGCCTGCGCCCCGTACGTTGGTTCAAGGGTGTAGTTTCTCCCATTAAAGAACCTCAAAAAGTGGATATGGTTATTTTCCGTGAGAACACTGAAGACATTTATGCTGGCATTGAGTGGAAACAAGGCACTCCTGAAGCGGAAAAGTTTTTGAAGTTCCTTACAGAAGAGATGAACGTAACAAAAATACGCTTTCCTAAAACTTCTTCATTTGGTATCAAACCTGTCTCAATCGAAGGAACAGAGCGCTTAGTACGTGCTGCTATTAAATATGCTATTGATAATAATCGTCCCAATGTGACATTCGTTCACAAAGGCAACATCATGAAATTTACAGAAGGCGGATTTAAATTATGGGGATACGATTTAGCAGAACGTGAATTCAAGGATAAGGTTTTTACCATGCTCCAATACGAAAAAATTAAAAATGAAAGTGGAGCAGACAAAGCAAAAGAAGCACTTGATAAAGCAAAAGCAGAACATAAGATTATTATAAAAGATTGCATTTGTGATGCATTCTTACAAAACACACTTTTAATACCCGAAGAATATTCAGTAATAGCCACAATGAACCTCAATGGAGATTACATTAGTGATCAATTGGCAGCAATGGTCGGAGGCATAGGAATAGCACCGGGAGCCAATATCAATTATGATAGTGGATATGCCATATTTGAAGCCACTCATGGCACCGCACCAAACATTGCAGGTAAAAACATCGTGAACCCTTCATCACTAGTGTTATCATCAGTAATGATGCTTGAATATTTGGGTTGGAACGAAGCAGGAGAAATTATTGAAAAAGCCCTTGAATCCTCATTCCAGGAAGGTATGGCTACAGAAGACCTTGCCCGATTTATGCCTCAAGGCACATCGCTTAAAACAACAGAATTTGGAAATACAATTATCAAACTAATAAACGAAACAAAATGAGAAAGGAATACTTGTTATACAAACTTTCCGAATCAGCTAAAGAAGCAGGAAAGATTGAAAACTCTCTTTTTACCAAATACAATGTGAAAAGAGGATTACGTAATGAAGACGGTACAGGTGTTTTGGTGGGACTCACTAATATCGGTAATGTAGTAGGTACTCAACGCATGCCTGATGGAACCCTCAAACCTGTTCCCGGAAAACTTTATTATCGAGGTTACAGCATCGATGATTTAGTTGCAGCCATTCTCAAAGAAAAACGTTTCGGTTTCGAAGAGATTGCCTATCTGCTTCTTTCTGGACATCTTCCGGATTATGAAGAGCTAGGCTATTTCAAACAAATTATTACCGAAAAGATGCCTCTGAGTCAAAAAATAAAAATGAATATCATTGACTTAGAAGGTGAAAACATTATGAATATCTTGGCCCGTAGCGTATTGGAAATGTACAACTTTGATGATAACCCTGAAGATACTTCACGTGACAATCTTATACGTCAGTCTGTGGATTTAATTTCAGAGTTTCCAACAATCATTGCATATGCGTATAATATATGGCGTCATAGCCGTATGGGACGTTCATTGCATATACGTCACCCACAAGAAAATCTTTCTATTGCTCAAAATTTCCTTTTCATGCTCAAGAATGAGTATACCGAATTGGATGCCCGTACTCTGGACCTTTTGCTCATTTTACATGCAGAGCATGGTGGTGGTAACAATTCAACATTTACCGTACGTGTCACCAGTTCAACCGGTACAGACACCTATTCCTCAATTGCTGCAGGCATAGGATCATTAAAAGGACCATTACATGGTGGAGCAAATATAGCAGTTGCAAAAATGTTCGATCACCTTAAAGGCGTAATCCATAATTGGAAAGACAAGGATGAAATCGACAACTATTTATTGCGCATGTTGAAAAAAGAAGTGTATGACAAGAAAGGACTAATCTATGGTATTGGACATGCTGTTTACACAATTTCCGACCCACGCGCCGTACAATTAAAGAAATTAGCTCGTGAACTTGCTGCCGAAAAAGGCCGTGAAGACGAATACAATTTCTTAGAGCTATTGGAAGACCGCTCTATAATCACACTAAAGAAATTCAAAGGCCCGAATGCCAAAGAAGTCTGCTCAAATGTCGATTTCTATTCAGGCTTTGTTTATAACATGATTGGTCTGCCCTCTGAAATCTTCACACCACTATTTGCCATGGCACGTATTGTAGGTTGGAGTGCTCACCGTATAGAAGAACTGACATTTGAAGGCAAACGTATTATTCGCCCAGCATACAAGAATGCAATTACCGAGGAGATGAAATACCTGCCAATAAACGAACGATAAAAATATGATAGTAAAGTTAGGAGCGTTTAATACGCTTAAAGTTGTAAAAACAGTAGATTTTGGTGTTTATTTAGATGGAGATGAAGAAGGAGAAATTCTTCTTCCAACTCGTTATGTTCCTGAAGGGACCGCTCCTGACGACATGCTGCGTGTTTTTTTATATCTTGATAATGAGGAGAGAATGATTGCCACCACACTGGAACCTAAAATCCAAGTGGGACAATTTGCTTACCTTCAGGTGGCATGGACAAATCAATTTGGAGCTTTTCTTGATTGGGGCTTGATGAAAGACCTTTTTGTTCCATTCAGTGAACAGAGAATCAAGATGGAACAAGGAAATAGTTACATTGTGTACTGTCACATTGATGATGAAAGCAACAGAATTGTTGCAACAGGTAAGATTGAGCATTACCTCAGTCACGAAATACCCGAATATACAGAAGGAGAAGAAGTTAATATTCTAGTGTGGCAGAAAACCGATTTGGGATTCAAAGCAATTGTTGAAAACAAATTTGCAGGACTCATTTATGACAATGAGATTTTTCGCTCATTAAAAACCGGAGATCAACTCACTGCTTTTATAAAACCAATAAGAGAAGACGGTAAAATTGACTTGATCCTGCAAAAACAAGGATACGAACCTGTAGATGATTTTGCAGACCAATTCTATTCTTACCTCCAACAGCATGAAGGTTCTACTACGTTTAATGATAAAAGCTCTCCTACTGAGATTTATGATGAATTTAAAGTGAGCAAGAAGGTCTTTAAAAAAGCCATTGGTGAACTTTATAAAAGACATTACATCCTCATAGACAAAGATTGCATTAAACTAACGTCAAAGCCGAAACAACAAAAATAGGGTTTTCCCTACGAACGAATGGGGATAATCAATAGGGTGAAGAATATTCTCACCCTATTTTTGTAATAGACAAAAAGAAATTGATTACTCACTAAAACATACGATTATGAAGAAGATGATATTAACACTGATTGCAGTCATGGTGGCGTCGATGTACACCGCAAGCATGGCATCGGTAGAAATAAGTAGTGGTGATGTTCGTACAGAGACAAGGTTCCTAACAGACAAAATGAGGTATGAGCTTAACCTTGATGATCAACAATATAATGACGTCTATGAAATTAATTACGATTTTTTCTATTCTGTTCGTAATATAATGGACGACGTTGCTTACGGCGACGAATATGCACTAAAGACTTACTACGATGAATTAAACATCCGCAATGATGACTTGCGTTATGTTCTTGGTTCCGATCAATATGAAAAATTCATTAATAAAGATTATTTCTCCAGACCGTTTTATTTAAACAATAATAGTTGGGGATTAGAAGTCTATTTTGATTATGGACCAGATGTTTATTACTATCCATATCCGACAGTATATGCATCCTACTCTGGTGGGCACGCAAGAACAAGCATAAGGGTTAACAGCTATTACATTAATCGCTATGATCACCCCATATTCACTTCAGTTGTCAGGTACAGAAATAACTCGGCTATTAGATACATGGACCCTCCGGTGAATACACCTAGATATAATGCAGACAATAGAAATAATTCTAATCGCTCATACAACAGATCCGGAAATACAAGAAGTTACTCGAATCCTAGCAATGGTTCCAGCAACTCATCAACAAGAAGTTTTACTAATCCTTACAACGGATCAATAAGAAGCTACTCAAATCCTAGTAACGGAACTAGTACTCCATCGACAAGGAGCTATTCTAATCCTAATAATGGATCAAGCAATAACAATTCTACTAGAACTTATTCGAATCCGAGCAACGGAACTAGTACTCCATCGACAAGGAGCTATTCTAATCCTAACAATGGATCAAGCAATAATAATTCTACTAGAACTTATTCAAATCCGAGCAACGGAACTAGTACTCCATCTACAAGGAGTTATTCTAATCCTAACAATGGATCAAGCAATAATAATTCTACCAGAACTTATTCGAATCCGAGCAACGGGACAAGTATTCCATCTACAAGGAGTTATTCTAATCCCAATAATGGATCAAGCAATAGTAATTTTACCAGAACTTATTCGAATCCGAGCAACGGAGGTAGCGCTTCACCGACAAGAATCTATTCAAGACCCACTGTTCAACCAGCAAGATCCCAACCGGCAGCAACAAATAATAACGTGAAACCAAACACTAGGAGTTACGGCAATGGCGGATCAGCAACAAGAAAATAAAATGCTAATCTTCATAAATAAATAAATAACAATTTATTCATTTTCAATAATAGTTTTCTAAAGTCATAGTTTTTACAAAGGTAAATAAAGGGAGGTACTGAGAAGCCCCTCTCTTTTTATAATCATCAATGCCACATGGGTATCACAAGCATAATATCTTTAGTTCGCCTTATCCTGTTGCATTGTTGGATCTTCTAGCAAATCCCCATCCTCATCAGGCATCAAATTTCCATTATTAATATTCAATGAATCTAGCAGAATAGAATCCTGCTTTACCGGAGAAAATCCTTTTGCTGCACGCGGTCCGAGATGCACCACCGGACGTATATTTGCCTCTTGTTCAGGGGTTATCAACCCATTTATACGCAAATATTTAGCAATTAGCCTGAAATAACCCAATAAATATCCACGCAACTGACCATCAGAAGTAAATTCTGAACGGTAATGCTTCGGCTTCGGTATGATAGATGCCAGAAATATGGCCTCCTCCGGGGTTAACTGTGAAGCATCTTTTGAGAAATAGAATTGGGCAGCCTCATTAGCACCATAGACCATAGGAGCCCACTCACATATATTCAAATATACTTCGTACATTCGCGACTTACTGGTTATATGATCATTCTCTATCAACCAGGTAATCATCGCTTCTTCAAGTTTACGGAGTAAATTCTTATTCTTGTTCAAAAAAACATTTTTCACAAGTTGCATTGAAATGGTACTTCCACCACGTGCAAATTTCTTCTTTTTCAAATCATATACTAAAGCATTGCGCAATGCATCCATACGGAATCCCTGATGACGGAAAAACATACCATCCTCAGATTCCATACAAGCTGTTCGCAAATAGGGAGAAATACTGTCAAGTGAGCGATAGTTTGGATTACTTGGCCCGATCATAAAGGTGCGTACAGGCCGACCATTATCGTAAGCCGTATACATAAACGGACCATTCATCTTGGCCAAGTTAGTTGCTCCCATACTTATCACATGAAAATGATAAGGGGTCAAGCTCGACTCAAACTTGAGAGCGTCCAAATTATCAAAATCCATATCAAATAAGAAATGATATGACAGATCACCAGTCACTTTCAATCCATCAATATTGGAAAACAAACCACGTGGAATAGACGAGAATAATTCAATAGCAGGAAACATCGGTTTGTCTACTGACATCGTCAGATGCCATTTCTTATCTTTCTTTTCAGCCTTAATATATGGATTAAACGTAAGATGATTGAATCTCACCTCAGAGGAACGATCCAACTCAAAATAATCATCACCTACATTCACCGTATAGTTGATGCTCCCATTATCAAGGTTTATCAAATTAGGAGATATGCCCGGATGATACACTTCCAATCCACTAACCGCTGCACTACCGAACAACGACACATCACCGCTGAAAGTTTCCTCTTTCAAACTAAACGACACACGATCAAAAGCAACCTTTGCGCCTGAAAAACGATGTACATAAGGAAGCTCCACTTTGCCACCGTCCTTGGAATATATAGATGCTTTTATTTCATCATCACCAGGATCAAGCGCACCGTCAGCCCTTAACGTATAATCTCGATTGTCAGCCTTCACCATTAAATCCACTGAATAATTATTATTATTCACCTTCATATCAGGCACACTCAACGATAGGTAGCTACTGTCACGCTTCATACTGAACAGCATATTGGTCATACTTCCGTTAGAAGGCATCACATTAAATGCTAAATCAAGCAACTTACGAACACGGGCGGCATAGTCACGTCGATGATCCTCTTCCTTTTGCTTTTTCTTAAACAAGAAATCGTAATTGGATCTACTGCCCTTTTTCACAAAAGTAACAGCAAGCCCATCCATATCTATATTTTTCACGCTCGGAGTGAGGCGTAACAGTTTCCACACATTCAAATCAATGGCAGCCCTTTTCATACGCATCAATGTATCCCGATCAACAGGCACCACTGACACATCTTTTACCTGAACTTGCGACAAGCCAACCATGTGTAATCCCGAATATTTAATGTTCAGGCTGTCTTCCTGTTCAAGACTTGCCACTTTTTTCTTAACATAATAATTAAGCAATGCATCACGTTCAATAAAAAGAATGATCAGTGCTACCACCAATACTCCTAGTACTATTATCAACGTTTTTTTTACTTGCTCAGCTTTTATTTTTACATGCATGATCTTCTTATGAAAAATATGGTGCAAAATTAGACATTTATTTACTACAGTGTATCAAATTAATTAGAAGATTTCAGCCTTTGTGAAAGATATACACCTGCTAAAATCAATACCCCACCAAGTATAGCTATAGGAGTAATACGCTCATGCAATACAATAGCTGAAACTATGAATGTTGCAAACGGCTGAATATAAAGATAATTGGTAACCGTCACCACCCCAATCTTGTTCACCACATAGTTCCATGACAAGTAACAAAGGAAAGAGGCAACAATACCTAAGAAGCACAAATTACCTAGCACTGTAAAATCACTCAGTACAGAGAAATCAATAGATGCTCCTGTCATAAGGAATACCGGTAAAATAGTAATAATTCCATAAAAGAAAACTTTACGGGTAATAAATATAGAGGAATAACCCTGTATCTGCAATTTCTTTAATATCAACCCATACACTACCCACATCAACGAAGCCGTTATAGTGAGTATATCCCCTAGTGGATTAAGTTTTAATACAAAATGACCATTTAATACCACACAAGTTACTCCAATAAGAGCCACCACAGCTCCAAATAACAAAGACTTGTTTATACGTTCACTCTTATAAAAGAATGACGATGCCACAGCAGTCAGCAAGGGAGTTATACTGATTAGTATCGACACGTTGCATGCCTGCGTAAATTTCAAAGCAGTGTTCTCGGCTAAGAAATAAAGCGATCCTCCAGCCAATCCAACCCCAACAAACATCAGTTCATCCTTCAAGTTATTAGCCCAAAGCTTATGAGGAGAGATCGTCCAGATGCACACATATGCCAGCAAAAAACGCAGCAACATGATTTGTTCAGGCACCATTCCGTGAGTTATCAACACTTTGGTAGACACAAATGTAGTACCCCAAATGATTGAGGTGAGAATAGCTTCAATATGAAAGACAGTTCTCTTGTTATGTTGGTTCATACTTTTTCTCTTAAAATAGTCATCCGACCACCTCTGCGCTCTCTGCTATCTGCACAAAACTGATCATATGTTGTTTGGACCAGTTTAATAGAGGTTCCATTGCAGGTATCAGGCTCTTCCCTAAATCACTCAACGCATATTCCACACGAGGAGGCACTTCAGGATACACCTTACGAAGAACCAACCCGTTCTGTCCCAAACGCTTCAATGTTTTTGATAACATTTTCTGTGAAATATCAAGCATTTCTCGTTGCAGTTCGCTGAACCGTAAAGTACCTTTTGAAAAAAGCGTATATAACACCAACATCGACCATTTATCGCCGAAATGACTAATCACATTTCTTATCGGACAATCCGAATAACGAACATCTACTTGTTTCATACTATTGACATCCAATTTGCCTGCAAATATACAATACTCTCCAAAAGAAACCTAATGTAAAAAAGAAATAAATACACATTATCGTTAAATGAAACTAATTCCTAATTCATAAAAGCGTTTATTCATAAAAAACTAACCTTCAAGTAACTAAGTGAGGAAAAAGTATTATCTTGCATATGTCTTTACCACTGAATATATTTGCAGTCAATCAACACATATAACAATGAATATCATATTAATTGGAGCAAGTGGCTTTGTAGGCAAAGCCCTGTTAAACGAAGCATTGAGCCGTAGTCACAAAGTGACAGCCGTAATACGTGACCCTTCAAAAATCACACTGATACACAATAATCTTACTGTAGTCAAAAGTGATGTTTCAGATACCGAAACACTTATTTCCATAGCCAAAGGCAAAGATGCCGTTATTAGTGCTTATAATCCCGGATGGACGAATCCTAACATCTATGAGGATACTCAGAACAATTACAACAGCATCCTCGCAGCCGCCAAACGATCAGGAGTCAAACGCCTGTTATGTGTAGGAGGTGCCGGTACTTTGTTTGTAAAACCGGGAGTACGTGTGATGGATGCTGCTAATTTCACAAATCCCATACTTGCTGATGGAATCAAGTCATTAGGTAAATTCTATCTGGAAACATTGACGAATGAGAAAGAGATTGATTGGGTGTTCTTCTCACCTGCAAGCAATATAAGCCCTGGCGAACGCACCGGAAAATTCCGTTTAGGAAAAGATGATTTAGTTGTTGATGCTGATGGCAATAGTAAAATCTCAGTAGAAGATTACGCTGTAGCAATGATTGATGAACTGGAGAAGCCCGCCCATCATCAAGAACGCTTCACCATTGGATATTAATTACAAAATTGAGGTAAAAAAACTTTTTGCGGTCGGGGCGAGTACTCTCGTCCCGATTATTTTATAACAATTCCTTAAAATAAGCTTTCTTGTTCCGCAACAAATCAACAATACAAACAGAAGTTGTTACTAAAATTTTATTTTCTCTCCTCTTCTCAATTGGTTTCTCAGAGACTGAACCTTGTTGTCCAAATTCTCCAATTTAGAAAGAATACTTATTTCCTCTTCAGAAGTTTGGATGATCTGAGAAATTCCTCCGTTACTTATAACAATTCTCTTATCAGCAAGTAAAGCCAATATAGGGTCATGAGTTGAAATCAATACAATCTTCTCCTTATCCACTAACAGACTCAATGCCATTTTCCGATCTATTCCGGCATTCTCTATTTCGTCAATTAAGATTATCGGTGAAGAGCTTAAAAAAGCGACGTCAGCTATCATCAACGCTCTGGATTGTCCGCCGGAAAGACTTGTCAAAGGAGATGTCTCCGAGAAACTTTCTCCCGCCAATTTATTGGCATTGCAAATCACTTCTTTTACAGCCTTATCCGCATTAGTGACGAATCTGCTTTCTGCATGCATCTGAATGAATTCACCCACTGAAGCATCCATCACAAAGTTCATATTCTGCGACAGCTGAGCTACTAGCTTTTTTTGAGGATCAAAGCGTGATTTCTTATCCGCTATTTTCCCATTTATAAGAATCTGTCTTCCAGTTGGAGTATCTTTGTCCGCCATCCATTCAATATCAGCCAAAAGACGGCTTTTCCCTGAGCCTGTAGGACCGACTATGCCTGTTATGCTTCCTACAGTCAGTTCAAATTCAATGTCTTCTTTATTTCCTGATTTATCATACCCGCCTATTATAGTGATGGATTTTATATTATCCTCCACATTCCTAGAAGCCTCATTTTTTTCTACAAAGCCTTCAATATTTACGAATAGGCTTATCCTGTCTATACCTATTTCTTCATAAGTTTCTTCTGAAATATTATTCAAATAATCCTCCAATGACACCCCCTTCGATTCGGGGATATTTATACCATAATTGGTTATATATTTTGCAACTTGAGGAAAATCTTTCCACAAAAGCAACAACTCTTTCTTCTTTATTTCTTCAAACATAACACACATTGCATTAATGCACTCCGCAGACCCCTCCTAAAGTTTCTTTCTCTTTAATCTTATCAATTTGCAAGTGATCCATATATTTATCATTCAATGTCTTTTCCAAGTTCTCAAAATCTTCAGCAATATAAGGGAAATCGGGCACGAAATAATTTACATCCTCTCTTAATTCATCAGGCATAATACATCCGCCATTGTGTAGCATGGCTGTAAATTCAGGACTCCAAAATTTATCTATTATTTCTTTCACCTTATCTTCCTTAGATACCTTAACAATCAAAACCATTGGGTTTGCCACTTTGCCCTCTTTCAAATTAAGAATCTTGACTTTCTTATTAGACGGAATCTTTGAAACAGCAACATCAGGCAAAAGACTTAATGCAGTTTTATTTAGATTACTAGAGCCCATCCTTTTGATAACCTGAGAGAAATGTTTTATATCTGCTATATTATTGGCAAATTGTGCAACAGCCTCATCTCCGAAATTCTTCTTTAAGAAATAGACTATGCCGAAAGAAGCCTTATCAAGATGACCATGCACTGTAAGCTTACCTTCCGCTTCAGATGAAAGTATATATTTCCATGAATCTATGTCTTGTGGCATTCCTTCAACTGTCAGATCTTGAACAATGCTCCATGAGCTGAAACACAACAGCCCCAAATTACTTTTAAGAAGATCATTTGTTATACTTTCAGGAAGCAGTTTTAGATAAGAATCCTTTATGAGTCCCTTATATACTCCTGTCTTCAAAAATCTATTATAGAATTTATCTGAAAACAATATACTATAGTTTGTTGTGATGATTATATCAGGAAGATCATCTTCACTCATAGCTGTTTCAAGCATCGTTCCTATGTCTGCAGAGCCACAATCCGTGATATCAGGGCAATGCATCGGAAAATCCTTGTGCTTATTATTATACTCCTCAACAAAAGGAGCAAACATATTTTTAAAAGGCACCTTTAACGGGCACGGCATTGATACATGCAAATTAATAGCCTTGGGATTCAAATACAATGAGTCATCTTCAAGGACACTCATCTGCAGAGAATCTGCATTCCCTTTTTTATTTATCAACAAACCACCATCCATAATATATACACTTAAATGATTATTAAAAATCTATCTTTTTAATGTTGCCCACTTGATATTCGCTTCCTACTTTTGTCTCACCTAAGCAATAAGAACATAACGCAGCCGGCATGGAAAATCTTAGCCTACTACCGTCCAAAGTAATCGTATCTATTGCCTCAGATACCAAGCTTAAAAGCTCATTACTTCCTTGCCCGCTTATCCCGTTTACAAACAAAAGTTTTGCTTTTATATTTGCCTGCATCACCCTGAAAGCAAACACTTCTCTTTCTGCCTGAGAGACAATATCACTTTTAGTTATCACCACTATGTCCGCCATTCTTAACATAGGACCTATCTTCTTAGGGGTCTCCATTCCCATTAAATTATCAATAACGCATACAGCCAAAATATTTTTTATATGTGGAGAGCATCTGTTACACAAACCGGCACTTTCTGTAAAAAGAAAATCTAATCGTTGTTTTATTCCCCACTCTATTCCTCCTTGAATATTGCTTACAAAAAAATGATCAGGACATATCCCTCCAGATAGTCCGATTTTAACAGGCACGCCTATCTTTTCAAATTCTTTCGCTTCATTCGCATACAAACAATCGAATTTTATTACTCCCGCTTTTTTACTTGTATGATTTATTTCATTTATCAACTTGAGCAATACAGAAGTCTTACCGGATGACGGTGGACCCGCAAATGTTATCAATTTCATATTATAAATCCATTAAATTAATGTTTTACAGAAACATGCTAGCAACAATTATACCAAAACAGCAAACCTCTTGATTCTTAGTAAAATGCATCGTTACAATCCTCGGGGAATCTGATTAATATTACATTTATGTACTATAATCAGTCTGTTTCTACCTGAATGTAAGAAGGTTATTAATAAAAATATGTACATAATTGAGTATAAACGAAACGATGCTATTCAATTCGTGAAAAGTCTGAATTTATTTATGATAAAATGATTAAAAGCCCTTATATTGAGATTATAACGAGCGGTTAAATGACTTTGGGAATAAAAAAAAAATAGCCTAACTGTTTAGCTAGGCTATTTTTGTCGGAATGAGGCGACTCGAACGCCCGACCCCTACGTCCCGAACGTAGTGCGCTACCAACTGCGCTACATTCCGTTCCAAAAAATGTGTCGCAAAGGTAATGCTTATTTTCAACTTTCGAAAATAATGGAAGTTTTTTTTCAAATAATATTGTATTTTAAAAAAGATTATCTACCTTTGCAACCGCAAAATAAAAATGCATGGTGCCATAGCTCAGTTGGTAGAGCAAAGGACTGAAAATCCTTGTGTCACTGGTTCGATTCCCGTTGGCACCACAGAAAGATAAAGCGCTTAAACACAAGTTTAGGTGCTTTTTTTATTTATCCACCTTATCATTCAATTTAATATATCTTTAACGATTTACCGTTGATTTTCTGCTATGAGTTAAACCGAGAGTTAAACCAAAATCAGCATGATAACAACAGTTAATGTCTTGTGTTACAGATCTAAAACACTATCCAACGGAGAGAATCCTCTCATGATTCGTATTTGCAAAGACGGAAAGAAGAAATACAAAAGTCTTGGGGTCTCATTAAATCCAATTTATTGGGATTTCAAAAAAGGTAAACCGAAAGCGAAATGTCCTAATAAAACAGCTATCGAAAAGCTTATTTCAGCGAAGAAGAAAGAATTTACAGACGAAATAGTTAAACTGAAATCAGAGTGTAAAGAATTCACAACCAATACATTAGTGGAAATAATTTCAAATCCAGTTAAACCAAAAACTGTAAACGATGTATTTTTAGCACAAATACAAAGGCTCTCAGCGGAAAAAAGGAGAGGATACATGCTTTCTACTCAACAAGTTTACAACTCCCTTATAAAGTACAATAAGCATCTAAATATCTATTTCTCGGAAATTGATGTTACATGGTTAAGAAAATATGAAACTTGGCTTAAGAAACAGAAACTATCAGAAAATACGATTGGAATTAGGTTTAGAACGTTGCGTGCAATTTACAATATTGCGATGGAACAGAATTTAATAAAACCAGAGCAATATCCTTTTAAGAGTTACAAAGTATCCAAACTACATAAAGAAACGGCTAAAAGAGCCATCACCAAAGAAGAAATAAATAAAGTAATGACATTTAATACTTCAAATGAATATTCAATACTGGCAATTGGTCTTTTCTCTTTTTCCTATCTTATGGGCGGAATAAACTTTGTCGATATGGCATATCTCACAAAAGAGAATATACTTGATGACCGATTGATCTATAGCCGAAGAAAAACAAAGAAACTTATCAAACTACCATTGCAGAATAAGGCTATAGAGCTTGTTAACAAATATCACAATCCAAACAACCCATATCTATTTCCAATTCTATCACAATTTCATAAAACAGAGATACAACAAGCAAACAGAGTACATAAAGTCATTACAAAAATAAATCAGCACTTAAAAGAAATAGGAAAAGAGTTAAACATACCTATTGATTTAACCACATACGTTGCAAGACATTCATTCGCTACCGTCTTAAAACGTTCAGGCGTTTCAACCTCAATAATATGTGAATCATTGGGACATAGTTCCGAAAAGGTAACACAAATATATTTAGATAGCTTCGACAATATCCAAATTGATGAGGCTATGAAAAATTTACTTTAAAATTAGCATTGCAACATTTAAAGAAAACAATATCTTTGCAACCGCTACCTCGGGACATTAACGCACAAAAACGTAAAATACCGGAACGAGGTAGATTATAAGTCCGTAATTTGAATATGAGGAATTTTTTTTATTTCGGGCTTATAATAAGGAGTTTTTTTTGAAAAAATATCTCTAATTCAAAATAAGCAAGTAAAAATACAATATGACCGATTTTATTCCACTTAAGACACGCACCTTATTAATTAATAAGGATGAGCATCTATCTGATGCATTTGCTAGAGAAAATTATCCTTGCAACTCTATTCCGACCAACTGCATATTAGATAAAACGCTACCGGGTTTAGGAGCTACATACAGCGAAATCATTGCAAAAAGAAACTCTATTATAATTGAGCCGAACATACCAGTAATAACAGGTAAAGCGGATAAAAATGATAAGATTTTAGGTGTTTACGAAAAATGCACAAAGAAAACTATTAAGGAATATCTTTTAAACAAAAAGGTAAAATATAAAAAAATTCTATGTACGCCGGAAAGTTATTTTAGAGTTAAAGAGATAGCCTCAAAGAATGGAATAAATTTTAATGAAAACTACTTTATGTTATTTGATGAATGTGAGAAAATCACTCAAGACATTGACTATAGAGAGAATATTTCATTACCGCTAAAAGATTTCTTTTCCCATAAGAATAAGGCTTTTGTATCAGCAACACCGCTCAAGACAAGAAATCCTATATTTAAGCAGCAAGGCTTTTACAAATTAAAAGTAGAACCTCAATATGACTATAAGAAAGATCTCACCCTAATTACAACAAACAGTTATAGCACAACAATTATAAAAAAGCTCAAAGAATTAAAGGATAGTGAATGTATTTGTGTGTTCATGAATTCTACCAATGGAATAAATAAGCTAATTGATCATTTAAATAAACAAGAAATAACCGACTACAAAACATTTTGTTCCAGAAAAAGTGTAACTAAATTTAAAGATAGAGAGATTTTCCAAAGCTATGAGAATTTGGATTTACCACTAGCCAAATATAATTTTTTTACTTCACGTTTCTTTTCGGCGGTTGATATTAACATTGATAAGAAACCGGATATTATTATTGTAACGGACTTATGCGAAGCGAAATATACCAGAATTGATCCATTCACAAATGCAATTCAGATTTACGGAAGATTCCGAAAAATATTTCCAGACGGGAAGACTTTCAATTCATTGACGCATATAGCCGACTATAACGAAGAAGATAAAGCTTTTACCGAGGATGAAATACAATCATACATATCACAGAGCAAAAAAGGTTATGACAATAATAAAGAAAATTATACAATAGAGACGAATAAAGGAACAAAAGCTGCATTATTGAGAGCAATAAAAGACTCATCTTACCAACAATTCATTGATGACGATGAGACAATTAATTATTTCAAGGTTGATAACTTCTATGACGATGAAAGAGTAAAAAGCTACTACACTTCACCGGATGAATTATTAAAAGCATATGAGAATACCAAACATTTTTCCATCACTCATACAAATGAAACACATGAGTTTAACGATAAATGGAGCTTACAATACAAAGATGTCAAATCTGAAATCAACAAAAGAAGATACTGGATTCGCATTATGAAAAATTTAAGTCTTTCAAAAAACCAACTATCTTTTGATGATTGGGAATACCTAAAGAATGACTTACTCAGAGAGGAAAAAGGTAAAATGGTCGAAGATTTTGAACTAATAGAAAAAGCCTATAAAGAATGTGGTATGGAAGCATTAGAAAAAACAGATGGCTACTTAGTGAGAATCAACACACTTCTAAAAAAACATAAAAAAGCTTCAGACGAACATAAAAAAGCTTCGGACGAACACAAAATGTTTACCAAAACTGTAAGAGATGCAATCATAGAAAAATTTATAGAAGGTGAAGTTTATGATAGCGAAGACTTAATTGAAGATTTCATTGAAATATTCAAAAGTTTTGATATTACCACTGTAACAATTAATATTGGATTAATAGGAAGGTTCTATGGAGTTAGTAGATTGAAAGGCAAGAATACAAAAGGTAAAATTAGATTAGGAAAATTTATACCAGATAATAAATATGACGATTAAATTTTAATAAATTATGAAAAGATATTTATTTGACACATTAAATAAGTACAAACGATTTAGTGAAAATTTAGATGTGAAAACTATTCTTTGTAATAAATCATGGTGCGTATTCAATGATTCCGGAGAAAAAGAAGTATACATTTTTCAAGAAGATGGTTCTCTTATTATTTCTCTTAGTGGGATAATAACAGCAGCTTCATGGAAATATATACTTGCGAATAAATCTTTAGTGATAGAATCAAAGGAACAATCTTATATGCTTCACCCTTCATTTATTGATAATGTAATTTTTGCATTGCAATTAGACGGAACAGAACAATATTCTTTTATGATTGATGAAACTCAAAGAGATTTATTCCAACTTAAATCACTTTCTGATATAAAACATTACTTTGAAAATAAAGAACAAAAAATTATTGAAGAAGAACAGAAAAGCAAAAGATTAGAAATTGAAACAAAGCAACAAAAAGCAGAAATAGAGCGGGAAAATATTGAGAGAAAAAGGCAAATGCTAGTAGAAAGAAAGGAGAGAGAACGTTATTCCAGTAGGATGGCAACCTTAGAAATAGAATTTAAAAAAACTTTTAAAACTTCTAAAACTATTAAGATTTTTTGGATAGGGGTGTTCGTTATTATGACATTAATGCTTGTTACATTAATATTTTTCCCAGCGTTGTGGAATATCGATAATCAGAGCCATATTCCACTAGGATGGTTAGAAAAGTTCGCTACAGCAGGTTTTGCAATATGCGATTCAGCCTTTGTGACATATATACTGTATTTATGTTGCTATAATGATGATAGAATATTAAAAAAAGGATCAAAATTGCGCAAAGGATTTATTGGAAGTTGGGAGGAAAATCACGGTCTACAATTCCGTTTTCTTAGTGATGGAAGTGGTCTAAATAAGTATTTTGATCCAATTTGTTATATCGTTCATAAAAATAAGCTTATAATATTGAGTTTCATATACTGTAACGACGAGACACCGAATGGATTTTCTTCTACAACAATATACCAAATTAAATATAAGAGTAATGATAAGATGATTCTACAAGAAGAAAAAAATGGTAACGAGCATACATTTTTAAGAAAAGAGGGAAACTAGTACCATATTTAATAAGAGAATGATTAGTTTTTCAAAGCTCAAAGAAATGCGACGCATCTATGACCTGTCTCCTACTATCCCCCCGAGTCGGAGTTATTGGGAAACCGGAATCCACAAAAATTTACTTGTGAAACCATTAATAGAAAGTACCTATAATCAACCGATAAATTAATTTTTTACCTATAGAAATACCTCTCATCTTTACTTGCATACATCCGATATTTTTCGTAAATTTGTATACAGCAAAGGAAATATTTTGCTTAAAGAGTTCTAACATCAATTTATTAATTTACTCTTGTTTTTACCCAAAAGTTAAACCATCAGTTAAACCGGAAATAATGATTGATTGAATTTAGGGGAATATAATAGTACAAAGCGCTATAGCTCAGTTGGTTGCTTACGAAGACGAAGTCTTTGGAAGCCTTGAGAGCAAAGGACTGAAAATCCTTGTGTCACTGGTTCGATTCCCGTTGGCACCACGTTTTTCTAAATTATATCCCCTGAAAGGTTAAGTTACTTAAGTTTTCAGGGATTATTGTTTTTAGAACATCCCGTTCTCCACATATCAATATATCGTTAGCGCTTTTCTTCATAATTCTTTGCGGTAAATAACTGTACTATTCTACGCATATTTTATTGCGAACATACAATTATATTCGGTATTTCTTCAAGCAATACAAATTTTATCCGTTATTTTGCAATACAATATTATACTTCAACATTATGGATGAATTTGAAATGAATTATGATGGATGGGATTCTATTCACAGGGAACGCTCCAAGGCAATTGCAAAAGATCTTTTAAAAAGGATGCCAATGAACCCTGGCATGATAGCACTAGACTATGGTGCAGGGACAGGAATATTAAGTGCTCTATTATCAGACAAGTTCTCAGAAATAACATTAATGGATATTGATCCTGAAATGATAGAAACAATAAAAGAAATTGCAAGTAAATATAACTTAAAAAACTTCCACCCTGTATTGTTCGATTTGGGGCAATCACCATACCAGACAAAAACATTTGATTGTATCTTCACACAAATGGTGCTGCATCATATACCCAATATCGAATTACTTCTCAATCGTTTTTATGAATTGCTCAATCCCGGTGGACATTTAGCAATTGCTGATTTGTATTCCGAAGATGGTTCTTTTCATGGTAAAGGTTTTACAGGTCACAACGGATTTGATGTAAAAATTCTTAAGCAAGAACTAGAACGAATAGGTTTCGTAGACATTACTTCTGAGCAATGTTTTACAATGTCAAGAACTCAAAATGGAGTGGTAAGAGAATATCCGATCTTCCTGTTAATTGCAACAAAAAGGAATGTTAGCAAATGAGATAGAGGTTACATTAGCGAGGTAGAAAGACTCCTATTTCTTAGGATATTCAGCATTTTAAAGAATCTAATAGATTGTTACTTATTAATAATAAGTTCTCAAATAAGAAAGAAATCACTTAATTTGCACTACATTTAAGTAATATGATAGGACATCTATATTTGAAACAAATTAAAAATCTGCAGTCATGAAACATTATATTTTTTCTTTGTCACTTCTAACAGGATGCTTATTGTTTACAAGTTGTGTAAGCAAAAAGCAGTTTGTAGGTTTGCAAACCAATTACAATCAGCTACAAACCGAGAATACTGATTTAAAGAGATCTTACCAAGATTCTCAAGTTCAGTTGGCTGAAAGTAGCACAAAAGTCAAAAGTTTAGAGGAACGCTTGGCTGAAGCCAAAAAGAATAATGAAGAACTGCGTTCGGACTATGCGAGTCTACAAGGTTCACTCGACAAAAGTCTCCTACAAAGTTCTCAAGGAAATGTAAATATTTCTAAGTTAGTGGATGAAATCAATGCTTCAAACCACTTTATCAAACAGCTCATCGAGACCAAAAGCAAATCAGATTCACTGAATCTAGCATTGACAAACAGACTGACACGTTCATTAAACGACAGTGAACTTAAGGATGTAAATATTAAAGTATTAAAAGGCGTTGTATATATCTCATTGGCCGACAACATGCTTTACAAATCGGGCAGTTACGAAATAAATGAAAGAGCCGGTGAAACGCTAAGCAAGATTTCTAAAATCATAATGGACTATAAAGATTATGATGTTCTCGTTGAAGGCAATACCGACAATGATCCTATTTCCCGTCCGAACATTCGCAACAACTGGGATTTAAGTACATTGCGAGCTTCATCTGTGGTGCAAGCATTACAAAACAATTACGGAGTCGATCCTAAACGCCTGACCGCTGCAGGGCGTGGCGAATACAACCCTATTGCAGACAACATCTCTGCTATAAGCAAACAACGTAATAGAAGAACAGAAATTATAATAACTCCTAAGCTGGATCAGTTTATGGACCTTATGAATAAAGCTCCAGAGTCGTCAAAATCAAAATAATTCTGTGATCGACTAGCTCAGCTAATCGCCCCCAATAATACAAATATTGCGCATACAACCACATCAGAATGTTGGCTGTATGCGCAATTGTTTTATTTACACATTAAAATTCGGAAATCCATTTATCCAAATCACCGGCAGAACCACTTAATGCCGTCATCTTTTTATACAAGCGACGACGAATACTATATGTGTTAGATTGCGTACAATTCAAAGCATTCGCCATTTGTTCCGTTGTAAAGCCTGACTTCATTAAGTCGCATATCCTTATTTCTTGTTCTGATATTTGGGGATATTGGGCTTTCAGACGATAGTTGAAGTTATCGTAAGTATGGTTTACCGCAGTTTTGAATTCAGTCCATTGATCAACTGTTATAGTTTTCCCTGTTTGAACATTTTTGTATGAAAGTGCATAAATCGAAGAAGAGAAAAATTCTTTTTCAAGGATTTTGTTTTCTTCTATCTGAGCCATCAGTTCTTCCCGTTTAGGTAACGACTCCAATTCATGCTTTTGTCGCTCAACTTCCTCATTTGCTTTCTTAAGCTCTTCCTCCAAATCATTTATTTGTTTGATTCTTTCATTAATTATCGTATTGTTATTTTTTGACATTTGATCCTTCACCTTTTTTACGAGTTCCTCCTGGTGGCGTAATTCCCTTTTCTTCATTACTGATAGACCAACTATAACAAAAAGAATAAAAACTATAGTCAAACCGAAAATAAGTGTTTTATGGTATTCAACCTTTTCACTTAATCTACTATTTTCTTTTTCCATTCGTTTCACGCCGAAACGAATATTTTGCTTAGTTACTTCCACGTCATGAGTGATAAGTAGATTCTTATTATCCAAATGCAGCAAAGAATCGGCACAAGCCAAAGCCTTTTTAAAGTCATATCCTTCTTTATAAATATCATATAGTGCTTTGTATGATGAATATTTAAAATTGATATCTGTTGTACCTTGAAGGCATTTTTTATAATAATGAATAGCAGAGTCATTATTTCCTACAGTCTGATAATATTCACCCCAATCCAAGTAACACAAAGAATTATCATTATCATCGTGCGGATTTAATAATGTTTGGTCGAGCAAATGCTTTGCCTTAGTAATCTTATTTACTCTTAAATAATAACTCGCCATTTGGCTATTCATAACCTGTATGCAGGTACTGTCATTGAGAGATCTAGCCATATTATAAGCTTTCTCACCATAATACACGGCAGAATCGTTCAAATCTTCTGAGCTGAACGACATCGCAATATCACGTATAGAATACATCAGTGTTATATTATCTTTTGCTTTCTCAAAATACACGGCAGACTTTTTATATAGTGGAATCGTTTCCTTTGGAATGCCGCTTAGATGAGCCAATTGATTATAAATACGTCCAATCAAAGAGTAGTCTTTGCTTTGAGATGCATAATTTAGAGCTTTTTGATATGCTTGTGAAGCTTTTACATAATTTTCTTTATCTCTATAAAAACATCCCATGCAATAATAAGCGGTCATCAATTTATCATTATTGAAGTTTTTGGTATAATAAGTTATGCATTTTTGTATACTATCATTTGAAGGATGAGGAAAATAGCACATGTCATGTGCCCTGAACATTAACAAATCATAGTATCGCTGAGTTTCCGTCGGTTGATTCTTAATTAGACCTTTAATGCTGTCAAGCTTAGACAAAGCCGTAGCAGGTTTATTGATTAAGATCTTTTCGGCTTTCAGGATTTGCACAGGATATGGTTGTTTGCTTTTTTGGCAAGCAATCATTAGAATGATCATCGTAAAAAGAAATAGTTTATTAATAGTTCTCATTTTCTTCATTTTCTGCAAAAATAAGATTTCTCTTTAATATAAGCATAATCTTTGCACCACAAAAAAGCCAGCTACATACAATTGCATAAAAATTGCACAATAAAATATTTGATGATATAATACTCTTCAAGTACTTTCGTTAAAATAATGGATAGGAAATACAGTTCTACTTAAATAAAATCAAAGACACATAAATAATTAATTTAATACAATCGTATATGAAACAAAGTATTTTAAAGATCATATTGCTATCGCTTTTAATTCCTCTTATGGTGGGATGCAGCAAAGATGAGACATCGGCACCGGAAGGGACATTAAAGGTAACTTTTAGTAATCCACCCAATATTAAGCAGTATCAACTAGAGATAGAAATTTATTCATTAATTGATAAGACAAGGACAATAGTTGAAGAAAAAGTTACAGACAACCGAGAGATAGAAGTGACGTTGAATATAGGAGATTATATTATTCAACCATATACGATACCTACTACATCTGATATTTTTTTCGGTGGAAGAGCATTCCAGATACGGCAGGGAAAAACTACTAAAATTAATTATTAAAGAGGTAATAGGCAATAAATGATGTTAATGCTTATTGCCAGAATTAATCTGCATTGATTTAATTCTGACAATGAACTAATATAATAAAGGGGATGCCACTTGCGGACGTCCCTTTTATTTTATTCATTGAATAATAGAGGTTTGATCTCATTAAAGATTTGCTTCATCACAAATTTATAGAAAAGAATCATTCCACTACAAAATCTTCAGACTTAAAGTTACTATAGCTACGCCCAGAGATTGCGGTGAACTTTAGTACGCAATAGTCCGGATCAGTAACTCCCTCTTTATAATACATTGTATCACCGGGCAACCAAATCATCTCTTTGCTCTCACTGTCAGTGAGCACTTCCATTGTTCCTTTAAGCATCACTCCTCTGAAAAACCTTGAATCACAAAAATAAACACAAGCGCGATTATTTTCTTTAAATTGTGACACTCGCATTGACGAGGTATTTGTTGAAAAATAAATAGTTCTAACACCTACTCTCTTACGTGGCTGCAACATGGCTTTTACATTGGGAAAGCCTTCCGAATCAATCGAACCGATAAAAGATACTTTTTGTTTGTCTATCATATTCCCGATAGTCTTTTCTACATCTCTCATGATTATTTCATTTTTGTTTTACGAATGCGAAAGTAGAGATAATGCTAAAAGTATCTGCAACAGAAATACTGGAAGAAATGTCACTTTTCACAGTTTATGTTCTTTCCGATAAACCAAAGGAGTCATTTGTGTTTGTTGCCGAAAGTTACGAATAAAGTAAGATGCAGTTTCATAATTGAGCGTAAATGCGATCTCCGACACAGGCAAGTCTGTATATGTGAGCAGACGTTTAGCTTCATCCATCACTTTGTTTTGAATATATTGCTTGGCACTGACATGCATTACGGCATTCATTATTTCATTAAGATAATTGGAAGTAATGCACATCGTGTCAGCATAGTACAAGACCGATCGTTTCTCCTTAAAAAACTTATCAACTAAATGTACGAACTTATCAGCATGCATATTTCTCCCCTCTCTTACCTCTCCGTCTGCCACAACACCATTCATATAAGTCCTATCAAGCAGAAGAAGCATCTCATACAACAATGCTTGAAGCACCAACTCATCATTGTGCTTAAATGCATCAATCTCCTCTTTTATACTTTGGATTAGTTTCATGAAACGAGAATAAAGCGGCTCGGACAAATGTATCTTAGAAGACCTTCGTTGCATGTTGAAATAAGAAAGGTGCTGAACAAACAACGAATCTTTAAGGAAAGAAGATAAAAACTCATCCTCGAAGATCAATGCATAACCACTAGTAATATGTTCGATATCCCAATCACGAATCTCTCCTGGCTTGGAAAAGAAAACATCTCCGGGTATGGCATTAAATGATTGATTATCTATAGAAAATCTCCCCTCGCCTTCGGTAATGAAGGTTATATCATAATAAGTCAATGTATGAACCGAACGTTCTATCAAAAATTTCTTCACATACTTCAGTTCAACCACATCAACCAACAGCTCACTTCCATATTTATTTTCATAAAAGTGATATTGAGGTATTGATCTTTTCATTTCACAAAGATAATCTCAAAACTTTAATGTCATAAAATCGGTAAGTGAAAAATGAAAAATAGGAGCGTTTTCTTGCTGAATGCCACAAAGTTAGTACACAATATACCATAGATACAGTAGAAGAATCACCTAAAAGAGGGATAGTAACCTGTTGTACCATATCATAAATTTGCACTAATTAATCATAAGAAAAATTTAACCATTTAAATATAAAGTTTACACTAATGCTTTGTACATTATCAATAAAAGAGTAATGACATCGTTGGAGCATGTCGAACACAACACATATTAATGGAATGAATTTCCATTGAATCACAAACAAAGTAATCAGGACATTAAAGCCCCATTACAAGAATCTATTCAACGGACAAATACTCATAATTGAATATATTTGGATAAAAAATAGAATTAACTTTGTTAAACTTTCATTTTTAACATACCATTTTGATTATGTAATCATTTTTAGCTAACAGCAATGAGTATCAAATACGATCAAATAGACACATAAACATGCAATTTAATTTACAATATGACAGTATTATTCAAAATAATCAAATATAGATATTGCATTATTGATATTATTACATTACATTTGCATAAACGCAACAAAACAATCAATAGCTTAATTAAAATAAATACAGAATAAATACAGTTATAGACAAGCACAGTGGATTGGTAAATAGATGTTATTTTTTATAAATTATTAATAGAGATAGTATATAGTAAATTTAAGGAGTTATGAGAAGTAAATTATTATTGTTGTTTACTTGTTTATTCGCATTTTTAGGATCAATAACAGCCCAAACCTCTAAGGTTGCAGGAGTTGTTGTTTCAGCGGATGACGGGCAACCGGTTATTGGAGCGTCAGTAACCGTGAAGGGTGCAAAAGTCGGTACAATTACTGACATGGATGGAGCATTTGTATTAGGCAATCTTCCACCCGAAGCCAAAACATTAACCATATCGTTTATCGGTATGAAGTCAAAAGAGATTGCAATAGAGCCAAACATGCGGATTGTACTTGAAGCAAACTCTAAAATGTTAAACGAGGTTGTTGTGACAGCACTCGGTATTACAAGAGATAAAAAATCTCTAGGTTACTCAATTCAGGAAATAAAAGGCGATAACCTTGCAAAAGCAGGAGAATTGAGTGTAGGTAGTTCTCTATCCGGTAAAATTGCCGGTGTTGATATCACATCCGCAGGAGGTGGAATTGGTGCATCACAAAGAATAGTTGTACGTGGTAACAGTTCATTCGGAGACAATCAGCCTCTTATTGTTGTAGATGGTGTGCCTGTTTCTAATGACAGCCAATCAACAAAATATACTGATGCATCAGGTGCTGCAAGTTATGGATTAAGTGGAGGAGTACAAGATCAAGGTAGTGGTCTTGATGATATTAATCCTTCAGATATTGAATCTATTTCTGTATTAAAAGGTGGTTCTGCTTCTCTTTATGGTATGCGCGCTGGACATGGTGTTATTTTAATAACTACCAAAAAAGCCAAAAATAAAGGCGTTACTGTAAATTATGATGCTAGTTTCACCTTGGATCAAGTTTATAATCTGCCAAACTATCAAAACAAGTATGGCCAAGGATCAGGTGGTGGAGAGTACGAGTATAAAAACTCCGGTTCATTGACTAGTTATAATGACTGGGCAATAAAAAATGCATTCTGCTATGTTGATGGAAAAGGGAACGGAAAATATGATAATGACGACGAAAGTTGGGGACCTCGTTTAGATATAGGGTTGAAAATACCACAATATAACAGTCCAATTGTAAATGGCGTACGTCAAGCAACTGACTGGATTTCTCATCCTAATAACGTAAAGGATTTCTTTGAAACAGGTTATTCTCAAAGTCATAGTATTTCAATTGCTAGCAAAAAAGAGAATTCAGTATCCCGCTATTCCATCGGATATCGAAATCAACACGGAACGTTACCTAATACCGATGAATCAAGGTATTCAGCAAATCTGTATAATGATTTTACTATAAACAAGTACCTTGAATGGAATGGTAGCCTTGAATATGTTCGCACAGAAAGTAAAAATCTACCAATCAGTGGATACTCGGCAAACAACCCTGTTCAATCACTTATGGAATGGTTCGGGCGTCAAGTAGATACAAAAGATTTGAAAGCGAAATGGAATACCCTTGATGAGAATGGAAATCGTTACAACTGGAATCAATCCTACCATGTGAATCCATATTACAACATGTACAAAAATACCAATCCATATAAACGTAACAGACTTTTTGGAAAAACGTCACTTTTCATCAAACCTACAGATTGGTTGAAATTTGAGGCAAGAGTTGGTTATGATTATTGGAATACCGAAACATCAAACCGCATTGCCTATACTACAGATTATCCAAATGGCTATTACCGCCAATTTAATAGGAATCAATCCGATTTGAATGCTGACTTTATTGGCTATTTCAATAAAAATTTTGGTAAACTTTCTATTAATGCATTGGCAGGAGCTAATTATAGAGATACACAATATGAATCAGAAGTGGCAGGTGATAATGATGGGTATGGATTAACAATTTCAGAATTATACACATTGTCAAATGTTTCCGGTAGTGCATTGGCTATTTCAGATCATACACATGTGAGATCAAACAGTGTATATGCACAAGCATCTTTAGGATGGGCTGATCAGGTATATGTAGATATGAGTCTGCGAAATGACTGGAGCAGCACTATTACTCAAAGTTTCTTCTATCCATCAATTAGTGCAAGCTGGTTAATAACAAATACATTCCCGACTCTTAAATCAGATGAAGTGACTTATTTGAAATTACGTGGAGGTATATCAAAAGTGGGCTCTGCAACTCAGGCTTATTATAATAAAAATAATTATGTAATTGAGTCTCCATCTATTAATGGAGTTACTCAGACACGTATGGCATACACTTATGCTAGTACAAACTTGAAGCCGGAAAAAGTTGTTACAACAGAGATTGGGTTTGAAGGATCTTTTTTCAATAATCGTTTAAGGACTGATATTTCAGGATATCATAAAGTAACGAGTGATCAAATTATGGATATGGAAGTATCTAAAGCATCAGGAGTAAATAGCACCAGAATAAACGCCGGTAAAATTTCTAACGATGGTTTGGAATTTCAATTATCAAGTGATATTATTAAAAATGATGATGGATTTAATTGGACAGCAACTATTAACTGGTCTAAGGATAAAAGTAAAGTAGAAGACCTATACACAGATCCAAACTCTGGACAAGAATTATCAACTTATACAATAGGAAATATATGGAGTACATATGTTTACGCGATTAAGGGACAATCTTGGGGAACACTAAAAGGCGCGGGATATACCTATAATAGCGATGGTAGCATACTAGTCTCTAACGGACTCCCTGTTTTATCAGCCAGCACAAAATTAGGAAATGTTACTCCTGACTGGTTGGCCAGCTTACAAAACGAATTTTCATATAAAGATTTCAGTGCAGGCTTCTTATTAGCATACAGAAAAGGTGGTGACTTCTTCAGTTCAACAGCTATGTTTGCTAGTTATACAGGACTTTTGGATTATACAGCTGCAGGTAATATTCGTGAAAACGGTTTGGTTGTAGGTCAGGATGTTTTATCTAACAAGAAATTTAAGAATGCAGATGGTTCCGCAAATACTACACGGGTAAAAGCTCAATCTTTCTACTACAGCTATTACAACAATAAACAACTTAGCGTGTATGATGGATCTTATTTGAAATTGCGTGAAGCACATATTACCTATAGTGTACCTAAAACGTTCTTGTTAAAGACAAAATTCATTAAGGCTGCAAATTTCTCTTTAGTCGGCAATAACTTGGCTATTTTGTGGTTATCAAAGTCGAATAAGGCCCACATAGATCCTGAATCATCCTTTGGTTCAGATAATGCCGGTGTAGGTTTGGAACAAAACTCATTTCCACCATCTCGTAGCTTCGGCTTCAAATTAGGTCTTACATTTTAATATTAAAAAGAGATGAAAATAAAATATTTATCAAAAATATCATTGCTGTTGCTATTCAGTATGATAATAGCAACGAGCTGCACGTCATCATTTGATGAAGTCAATACCGACCCAGACAGTCCAACTACTGTTGCCCCGACAAATGAACTTGCCAATGTCATTTATCAAAGTTCATCTGATTTCTTTGATGAATGGTTTGATTTAAACGAGTCATGCACATTTAGCGGGCAAATATGCAAATTGCAATACATTGATGAGTCTAGGTATGAATTTCGCGCCAGTACAAATAACAATGAATGGTATTATCTATATCGCACGCAAAACACAGTTGTAGATCTTATTAAAAATGCGCAAGCAGCAGGTAATACAAATCTATCAAACGTGGGTAAAATATGGAAAGCTCAACTTGCACAAATTACAACAGATAGATGGAGGGATGTACCATACTCTGATATGTGTAAAGCAAGTACGGGCACTTATTCTCCAAAATATGATACTCAAGAAACTATTTATCCGGCATTGCTTTCGCTTTTGAAAGAAGCAGCTGACAGCCTTGCATTGTCAAGTGCTACAGGTAGCCTTGGAACGGGTGATGTATTGTATAGTGGGGACCTTACCAAATGGAAAAAATATTGCAATTCTTTACGATTGCGTATTGCTATGAGAATTTCAGGTATAGATCCAACATTGGCAAAGAGTACCGTTGAGGAAATATTAAAGAACCCTGCCACTTATCCCATCATTACAAGTAATGACGACAATGCTTTTTACAAATGGACAGGCGTGAGTGAACCTTGGGCTGCTTATTATTTGACACGTCCGGATGAATATGGCGTTTCGGATGTCATGATTAATACTTTGAGTTCTTTAAAGGATCCGAGGTTACCTGTATATGCACTTCCTACGAAAGCTGACACTCTAGCTACTACATATAGAGGATATGTTATTGGTGATACAGCTGAAGCTGTTGTAAGCAAATACTCACATATAGGTACTAGATTTATGGCTCATGATGGTCTGACAGGCTTTACTCCATATTTCCGGGCTTGTGAAACGTATTTTACCATTTCAGAAGCAAATATGCTTGGATGGAATACAGGAAGCTATGGAACACAAGAAAGCGCTTATGATAAAGCTGTAACATTATCATTGACAGAAAACAGTGTATCAGATGCAGATATAGCAACATATCTTGCCGGTAAAGGTAAATATGACGGAACATCAAATCAGCTCTATCTACAAGAATGGATATCATTATTCAAACAAGGAATGGAGGCTTGGTCACTTTATCGTCGTACCGGTGTGCCGACAAGCAATTATATTGCTCCAGGATCTACTTATGCTCTAGCTAAAACACATAAAACACCACCTTTGCGCTATCCTTATCCGCAAACTGAGTTAGACTTAAATACAATCAATGTGAAGTCATCCAATGCAGATGTTGTTGATAACTATTGGGGGAAACCAATGTGGTGGGATCTCCGTAATGCTGACAAATAAATCCATTATTTATTTGATATAACCAACCTAAACTAAAGGTGGTACTGATTAAGCTCAATCGGTGCCACCTTTTTATATAGATATAATAGACATTTTTATTTTGCGCCTTCCCTTTTTTATTGTATATTGCAAAAGAATTCTTGATCTTTCGACCTCGTCATTCTATTTTTTCTTTCACATTCTACGGGGTTGACTACTTACAAGTGACTTTATATAAATCTATTTTTACATACCTTAATTCATCAATTAATATGAGAGTATTTATTATATCAAATAGACTTCCTGTGAAAATTGCTACAGAGAAATCAGGTGTATACAACTTTGTGAAAAGCGAGGGTGGTTTGGCCACAGGGTTAGCGTCATTAGATATGCCAAACATTGAGAAACATTGGATTGGATGGCCCGGAATGGAAGTTAGAAATGAAAAAGACAAAAAGGAAATTGTGAATTCACTGGACAAATACAATTATCATCCTGTCTTTTTGACTGAGAAACAAATCCATCAATATTACGAGGGATACTGCAATAGCACTTTATGGCCATTATTCCACTATTTCTATTCATTTATAGAATATGACAATAGGTATTGGGATGTGTATAAGGATGTGAACCGCTTGTTTTGCGAAATGGCTAAAAAACTCATACGTGAAGGGGATATTGTGTGGGTGCAGGATTACCACTTAATGCTGCTGCCACAAATGCTGCGCGAAGAGATTAAGGGGATAAGTATTGGATACTTCCACCATATACCATTTCCTTCGTATGAACTGTTTAGGGTGTTACCTGAACGAGCCGAGATACTGCAAGGTCTGCTGGGAGCTGACTTAATCGGCTTTCATACACATGACTACATGAGGCACTTTGCCAGTAGTATCGGACGGGTACTGCATTTGCCATTTAAGCTCGACTGTATTCGCATGGAACACCACAAGTCATATGTAAATGCTTTTCCTATGGGTATAAATTACGACTTATACCATGATGCTTACTTGAAACCCGAGATAAAGGAAAAGGCAAAAGAACTAAGGAAAAATTACGGGAAAGACAACAAATTGATCTTGTCGGTTGACCGGCTGGATTATAGCAAAGGTATCTTACACCGCATCAAAGGATTTGCTCTCTTCTTGAAAAATCACCCTGAATATAAGGGAAAGGTATCATTAGTAATGATCATAGTGCCGTCGCGCGATATGGTAGGCAGATATGCCAGACTGAAAAAAGACATAGACGAACGAATTGGTTCTATTAACGGAAAGTATTCAGATATTAACTGGACACCGGTATACTATTTCTATCATAGCTTTCAATTTGAAGATTTGGTATCCATGTATTACATCGCGGATATAGCTCTGATCACTCCCTTGAGAGATGGTATGAATCTTGTTGCAAAGGAGTATCTGGCAGCAAAGGGTGACTCTCCCGGAGTACTTATTCTGAGTGAGATGGCTGGCGCTGCCATTGAACTGAGAGATGCAATTATAATTAATCCGAATGACATAAAACAGATTGAACAGGCTATTTTGAAGGCTCTTGAGATGCCTGTGAATGAACAGATGAAACGCTTACGGAAGATGCAAAAAGTGCTGTCAATCCATACAGTGAAGAAATGGGCTGCAGACTTTGTGGATGAATTAGTGGAAGTATGCGAGAAGAACAAAACTCTAAATGATAAAGAAATTAATGAGGAAAAATGCAAGGAAATAAGTGTTGCTTACAAAGCTGCCTCACACCGCTTGCTAGTACTCGACTATGATGGCACGTTGACAGGATTTGTGGACAATCCTGATGAAGCGTATCCTAATGATGAACTATTGGAGATGTTGAAGCAATTATCTGCCGATCCGGCCAATCATGTGGTGATTAGCAGTGGCCGCGACAAAACGACCTTGGAAAAATGGTTCGGACATCTCAATATAGGCATGGCTGCTGAGCACGGGGCTGCCTACAAAGAGGATGGTAAGTGGCATGAATATATAAGACAAGGTGAATGGGATAGTGAGATACTGAACATATTAAAAACTTTTGTGGACAAAACTTTGGGATCACATCTTGAAAAAAAGGAAACAGCTCTGGTGTGGCACTACAGAGGTGTGGACGAATGGTTTGCCTCACTAAGAGAACAGCAGTTGATAAATGCACTGATTTCGCCTTGCAGCAGGCATCGATTACAGATTATGCGCGGCAATAAAATTGTGGAAATTAAATCGCCTCTCTACTCGAAAGGTTCGGAAATAAAACGATTATTGGCAAAGAGTGATTATGACTTTATATTGTCAATGGGTGATGATGTAACCGATGAGGAAATGTTCAGAGAACTGCCTGATAATGCTTACAGTGTGAAAGTAGGCAGTAGTTCAGACCTTGCAAAATATAATATCCCATTGCAAACAGATGTGATTTCTTTCTTAAGAAACGTCTGTTTGAATGAGATATAAATTATGTTTAACTATTTATGGGCGAATGAATTTTGAGAACGTCACTTCTTCTGAAAATAAGATAGCCGTATCAATCAGAGCTAAATGGGAATATGCCTGCGGGAAGTTTCCCATTTGTTCTTTGGTTGTGAAATCCAGATCTTCACTGAATAACCTCACATGATTTGAATAAGTAAGCAATCGTCTGAACAGCTCTTTGGCTTCTTTCTCACGACCGGTTACATACAATCCCCGAACCATCCAAAAAGTACAAATAGTAAATGCCGATTTGGGTTTGCCAAAATCGTCCGGATTATTGTATCTGAACATCAGTCCTTTGTAATACAGTTTCTCATAAATGGCATTTACGGTCTTTTTGTATCGCTCATCATCCGGCGAAATGAATCCATACTTCTCCATTAACAGCAGTGATGAATCAAGCTCTAAATTTGAATAGGTTTGTGTGAAGCTTTGAATATCGTCATTCCAACCATAAGCGAGAATATCTTTTTTAATTACATCTGCCCCCTCTCTATATCGTTCGGCATAACCATCTTTATGAAGCATTGCCGCTATTTTGGCTCCCCGATCAAGAGCCACCCAGCACATCACTTTTGAAAGTACGAAATGTTCTTTCTTATTGCGTATCTCCCATATACCGTTATCGGGATTGCGCCATTCATTCATCACAATACGACCGATATGCTTGACCACTTCAAACATATCCTCCACTTCATCAAGCGTCCCTTTGAAATAGAGATAATATTGATAAATAACGTTCATCAAATATCCATAGGAGTCGTTTTGCTTTTGATAGTAAGCAGCATTGCCAACACGAACCGGACGTGAATTTTTATAACCACACAAGTATGGAAGCTCTCTTTCATTAAGAGTACGCTCATACCTGATGCCATACATGATCTGGAAATTATCGGATTTTGATTGCAGAATGTTTTGAATAAATCCCATAAAACGTCTGGCTGCACCGCTATGCCCTACCTGAATAAGAGTTTCAATAGACATTGAAGCATCCCGCAGCCAACAATATCGATAATCCCAGTTTCGCATTTCGCCTACGGTTTCGGGTATACTGGTGGTGAGTGCCGCCAGCACAGCTCCTGTACGTTGGTATGACATCAATTTTAATACCAGCATACTTCTTTCAATATACTCATCAAAGTAAGTATATTTCTTTGAACGATTTGACCAATTCATCCAATAGAGTTTGGTACGCTCATATTCAAGATACACCCTCTCAATATCAATTTTAATGACTTTCTGATTGTAGGAGATGAGAATGAATTCATCTCTCACCAATTCTATCTCTTCGTTATTCAGTATATGATTGAAACTAATGCTTGAATACATGTAAATAGCATTCTGAAGATTATCTTTCATACAGGTCTTCACGTATTCGGGACCATCTTTATGAATCACTTCTCCATCAGCATAATTCAATTTAGGATCATAATTAATTGCAAATTTCGGGTTTCCTCGCCTGACACGAATCAAACGATACAACTCTGAGGGAATATAGTAATCCTGTTCTTCACCAGTTTTGTATCGTGGCATGAAGTCCATAACTTCGAAACACCCCTCTTTCGTAGAATCAAAAGTAGTTATCAAAACATTCGTATGCTCAATATACTGCTGTGTTATCGAATAGCTCGAAGACACTATAAAACCTAAACTTCCTCCTATCTCTTTATCAAGAATCTTCCCAAATATCGATGGTGAATCGAAATCCGGCAAACAAAACCAATCAACACTTCCCTTTTCTGAAACAAGAGCAGCTGTACGCCCATTACCTATAACACCGTAATTAAGATTTTCCATAATCAGAAGATTATTAGTTCTACAAATATTGCAAATATGCAATTCACAAATATAAAAATCTATATGCTATGATGCAAGTATATTCACCAAAACCATAGAGGATTTGTTTATTAATAACGATAGGAAAAACGCATTTAAAATTAGTAGTTATAACCTTCCTAAATAATAGCAAATCCATTCGACAACCAGCCTTTTTCCATTGATTGATCTTTGATCTATAGCATATTAGCAGTAGATGTGTTCCTCCTATCTAATAGTAATCGATGGCATGTAATGTTTCTATTCCTGCTTAGCTTTTTGCCGGTTCCTATAATGCATTCTTTGTGTTGGACGTTTGTATTTTCATTTTTTACGGCCGTAGAAAAGCATTTTTACAACCGTGGCACGACTGTTTTACAATTGTAGAAAAGCATTTCTACAGCTGTAGAAATAAGTTTTGAATGAAGAGAGATCATAAAATGCACGTTAGCATGTCGAGGAATGCCTATACGGTTTACAAGTTTATTGCTCTATCTTCCTTCACTTAGGCCATTTACGATCAAAGAAAGGACTCTTTGAAGATACACTGAGAAGTAGTGCAAGCACACAACCACAATCTTTCAATAGTTCCATCTTTTGCGCAGCACTTCCTACCGAGTACATTACGCGTGTATCAACTCGCAGATCAGTAGCCATCGCGCATGCCGATCCAATGGCAATGCCCACATCAAGCGAACTAAATGTGCAAGGCACATTCTCCGGCTTAGACGCACAATTCGGGAAACCGCAATAACCGCAATTGAGCGCCCGAGGTCTTTGAACATCACGTGTACCGATCAAGATCACGGCTTCGGCTTGACGAACATTGTCGGCGTCACGCAAGAAGAACTTCATCTTATTCTGTGATCCCATTTCTTCCATTCTCTGAGAGAGTTGTTCCTTCTCATCCCCTGTGACAAGAGCAATTTCAACAACGTCCATTCCCCTTGCTTTGGGTGCCGTGCGCGCAGCTGTCATTATTTGCCTGGCAACATGAAGTACATGTTCGCACCGGGCGTTTCTTTCATTCTCTATCATAATCACCTCTTCTTTTTTAATTCATTAATGTGCTTTACAAACACTTCCTTTATGCAAATATAATCAAAATACCACACTATGACTAGCAAATATAACATAGATATGGTAACAGAAACACATAAAAATGGGATATGTTTACAGCAAAATGAATGGTAAATTTGTAAGAATAGAAGTATAAGATACTAACAGTCGGATACGTCTATTAGATTATTGAAAATGATTGATAATATTTAATACGCACATTACATTGCTAAAATTTTTATTTATTGGTAGCCATACCTAGTTGTAATACATCTTCTCTATGGAAAAATCTTTTGTTGGTTGTTTAAACGAAAAAAATCTCAGCAAGGGAAACCTTACTGAGATTTTTATATGATAACTTATGAGGTTATTTGTTTGTATATCAGTCTTGCAATTTAGCTGTGATGAACTCACGGTTCAATTTAGCAATATTGATAATGGTTTCGCTCTTCGGGCACTCAGCTTCGCATGCGCGAGTGTTTGTGCAGTTACCGAAACCTAGTTCATCCATCTTGGCAACCATAGCTTTTGCACGACGTGCTGCTTCTACCTTTCCTTGTGGAAGCAGTGCCAACTGAGTAACTTTAGATGAAACGAACAACATGGCAGAACCATTCTTACATGCTGCTACACATGCGCCACAACCGATACATGAAGCTGCATCCATTGCTACGTCAGCTACCTCTTTAGAGATTAGGATGGCATTAGAGTCTTGTGGAGCTCCGGTGTTTACACTTACATAACCACCTGCTTGCATGATTTCGTCAAATGCTGAACGGTCAACCATCAAATCACGGATAACAGGGAATGCAGCCGAACGCCAAGGTTCAACAGTGATGGTGTCACCTTCGTTGAACTTACGCATAAATGACTGGCATGTTGTCACTCCACCTTCGGGGCCATGAGGATGTCCGTTTACATAGAGTGAACACATTCCACAAATTCCTTCACGACAATCATGGTCGAAGACAACTGGTTCCTTTCCTTCGCTTACAAGGTTTTCATTCAAGATATCGAGCATTTCGAGAAAAGAAGTATCTCCGGTAATATCTTCCATTTGGTAAGATTCAAAAGCACCTTGGGCTTTAGGACCTCTTTGACGCCAAACTTTTAGCGTGAAATTTATAACTTTTTCCATTGTTTACTTACTTTATTAAATTAAGATTTGTAGTTACGAGTTTGAACTTTAACAAATTCATAGTTCAATTCCTCTTTAATTAACTCAGGTTCTTTGTCCTCACCTGTGTAGTTCCAGCAAGCAACGTATGAATAGTTTTCATCATCACGTTTAGCTTCACCTTCTGCAGTCTGATATTCCTCGCGGAAATGACCTCCACAAGATTCGTTACGATTCAATGCATCGTAAGCGATGAGGTGACCCATCTCAATAAAGTCAGCAACACGAAGAGCTTTTTCAAGCTCGGTATTCTGATCATCTTTAGCTCCGGGAATACGAACATTTGTCCAGAACTCTTTCTTAACCTCAGCCAATTGCTTCAAACCTTCGGTCAAACCTTCTTTGGTACGTCCCATGCCTACAAAGTCCCACATGATGTTACCAAGTTTCTTGTGAATAGAATCGGTTGATTCAGTACCTTGAATTGACATCAACTTTTCGATCTTATCCTGTACTTCTTTCTCTGCCACTTCAAATTCAGGAAGATCGGTTGAGAAACGAGGAACGGTAATCTGATCTGATAAGTAGTTTTGAATGGTGAAAGGGATAACGAAATATCCATCAGCTAAACCTTGCATCAATGCCGAAGCTCCCAAACGGTTGGCTCCATGATCAGAGAAGTTACATTCACCAAGAGCGAACAAACCTTTGATTGATGTTTGCAATTCATAATCAACCCATAAACCACCCATTGTGTAGTGGATAGCCGGATAGATCATCATAGGTGTCTTATAAGGATTCTCGTTTGTGATTTCTTCATACATCTGGAACAAGTTACCATAACGTTGACGAACAACGTCTTCTCCTAAACGTGCAATTGGTTCAGAAAAATCAAGGAATACAGCCAAACCGGTTGGGTTTACACCAAATCCTTTATCGCAACGTTCTTTGGCTGCACGTGAAGCTACGTCACGAGGAACCAAGTTACCGAATGCTGGGTAACGACGCTCCAAATAGTAGTCACGATCTTCTTCCTTTATTTCATCGCCCTTCATCTTACCTTCTTGAATGGCTTTGGCATCTTCCAAATTCTTGGGAACCCAAATACGACCATCATTACGTAATGATTCAGACATCAATGTCAATTTAGATTGCTTATCACCATGAACAGGAATACATGTCGGGTGAATTTGAACATAAGAAGGGTTAGCAAAAAGAGCACCTTTCTTGTATGCAGAGATTGCAGCTGAACAGTTACACCCCATAGCATTGGTTGACAAGAAATAAGTGTTACCGTAACCGCCGGTTGCCAACACTACAGCATGAGCAGCAAAACGCTCAAGCTTACCTGTTACCAAGTTGCGTACGATAATACCACGAGTGCGTCCGTCAATAATAACAAGGTTCTCCATTTCATAACGAGTGTAAAGTTTCACACTACCTTTATGAATCTGGCGACTCAATGCTGAATATGCACCCAACAATAACTGTTGTCCGGTTTGTCCTTTAGCGTAGAATGTACGAGAAACCTGTGCACCACCGAATGAGCGGTTGTCAAGTGTGCCACCGTAATCTCTTGCAAAAGGAACACCTTGAGCAACGCATTGGTCGATAATACTATTTGAAACTTCAGCCAAACGATAAACATTAGCTTCGCGAGAACGGTAATCACCGCCTTTTATTGTATCGTAGAATAAACGATAGATCGAATCACCGTCATTCTGATAATTCTTTGCAGCATTTATACCACCTTGTGCAGCGATAGAGTGTGCACGGCGTGGAGAATCTTGAATGCAGAAATTTAGTACGTTAAATCCCATTTCGCCGAATGATGCAGCGGCAGACGCTCCTGCCAAGCCGGTACCAACAACGATAATATCAAGGCGGCGTTTATTTGAGGGATTAACAAGTTTCTGATGAGCTTTATAGTTACTCCATTTCTCAGCCAATTGGCCTTCAGGAATTTTTGAATCTATCTTAGTCATAATGATTAATCTTTTATCTGAAATATTTATGTTTCACTTTTATTAAGCTCCGCAGAGTCCATACTTAAAGAAGAAAATGATAGTAACCAATGCAAAAGCCAAGCAAACAACTGTAGCCCAAATTTTACCAATCATTTTCCAACGTTCAAACCAGATTTTATTATTCCAACCAATGGTTTGTAATGCACTCCAGAATCCATGTGTAAGGTGGAACCAAATAGCGCCGAACCATACCAAATAGATTACTACAAAAGCAGGATGAGAGAATGTCTCCTTAATAAGAGCGACGCCATCACTGGGATCTACTTCAGGTCTAACTTTTGCAATTTCATTAAATTGCATATTGTACCAGAATTGAGAAAAATGTAACAACAAGCCACACAAAACGATCAATCCCAGAACTAACATATTCTGAGAAGCCCATTCAACAGACTTGGGGCGATCTGTCACTGCATAGCTTTGATTACCTCTTGCTCTACGGTTCTGAGCTGTGAGGAAAAAGGCATAAACAATATGAACCGCGAAACCAAAAGCTAGTACCATTGTACCTACCAGGGCATACCAATTAGCTCCTAAAAATTCACAGACAGCATTATAGCCTTCTTCTGAAATGACGGCTACAGCGTTCATCGCCATGTGAAATGTAAGGAAAAGGATGAGAAAGAGTCCCGAAATACTCATGACCAGCTTTCTTCCGATTGAAGAATTACTTAACCACATAAATGATTGATTTTAAATTATTTATTTGATGAACTATTTTTTATGATTATTTGAACATCTCTAGGTTTGCAAAATTAGCTGAAATAGTGATATAATGCAAATAGATTAAGGAAAAAATTCTCTAATCTATTGGGCATTTTAATTATTAAACTTATTTTTGCCTGAAAATAGTTTATGAGAAACAAACTGATATTTATTGGGGTAATTTTTATTTGTTCTATACAACAAGTCAGCGGACAGAACTGGGATGTTAATTCTTTAAAATGGGCAAATAGAATGGATGGAAAATTTATTGTAAACTCTAGCAAGGGACTTGTAAATACGGAGCCGTTTATTATTGTAGGAATTCCCATTGCTATAGCATCTTATGGATATTTCCACAAAGATAAAACTTCGATAGAAAATGCAATATATATAGGTAGTAGCATGGTAGAAGTTGTAATGCTATCGACTTCCTTAAAAATGATAGTTGACCGCAAACGTCCTTATGAGAAATATCCTGATGAGATAACAGCACGCACTAAAGAATCAGGAAGTTCTTTCCCTTCAAATCATACCTCCGCAGCATTTGCTCTAGCGACTTCTTTAACCATGAAGTATCACAAATGGTATATAATCGTGCCAAGCTATGCATGGGCCTCTTCTATAGGATTCGCTCGAATGAATCAGGGAGTGCATTACACTTCAGATGTAGTGGCCGGTGCCGCTCTAGGTTCAGGATGTGCTATTTTGAACTTTTATTTGAACAAATGGCTATTGAATTCATATCATAAGAAAAGATCGAACTTAAAATAATGACATAAAAAAAAGAGTGCCTTTCAGCACTCTTTTTTATTATCTATTGTTCACTTATTCAACTTCACTGTAATCAAGAACATTCTTTTTGTTTGCAAGAATTCTATCATACTCTTCTTTTGAACCAACAATAATCTTGTCAAATTCACGCTGACCGGTTCCGGCAGGGATCAAGTGACCACAGATTACATTTTCTTTCATACCTTCAAGTTTATCAACCTTGCCTTTGATTGCGGCCTCGTTCAATACTTTAGTTGTTTCCTGGAAGGAAGCAGCTGACATAAAGCTCTTGGTCTGCAATGCGGCACGTGTGATACCTTGAAGTATCTGAGTAGATGTCGCTGGAACTGCATCACGAACTTGAACTAACTTCAAGTCATGACGTTTCAATACACTGTTTTCGTCTCTCAACTTACGAGCTGTAACAATCTGTCCGGGTTTCATTGTTTCAGAGTCACCTCCATCAACAACGACTTTCTTACCCCAAATATGATCGTTCTCTTCAGCAAAGTCCAATTTATCAATAATCTGTTGCTCCAAGAATATGGTATCACCAGAATCTACAATCTGAACTTTACGCATCATTTGACGTACAATGATCTCAAAATGTTTATCATTGATCTTAACACCCTGTAAACGATATACATCTTGAACTTCATTAACGATGTATTCTTGTACAGCTGTAGGTCCTTTGATGGCAAGAATGTCAGCAGGAGTCGTAGCGCCATCAGATAATGGTGTGCCGGCACGTACATAATCGTTTTCTTGTACTAATATCTGTTTTGACAGAGGTACAAGATACTTCTTGATATCACCTGTCTTAGAAGTTACAATGATTTCACGATTACCACGTTTAATCTTACCCATTGATATTTCACCATCAATTTCAGATACGACAGCAGGATTAGATGGGTTACGAGCCTCGAACAACTCTGTAACACGAGGAAGACCACCCGTAATATCACCGGCTTTACCGACAGCACGCGGGATCTTCACAATTACTTCTCCAGATTTCACGCTATCATTGTCTTCAACAACTACGTGACCTCCTACTGGGAAGTTATATGTACGAAGTGACTCACCTTTCTCATTTACGATCTGAGCAGATGGTACTTTCAGCTTATCTTTGGACTCAATAATAATGATTTCACGCAAACCTGTTGTTTCATCTGAATCAACTTTATAGGTAATATTCTCAATCATACTATCAAATACGATCTTACCAGTTACTTCAGTAATGATAACAGCATTAAACGGATCCCATTTACAAATGAGTTTTCCTTTTTCTACAAGCTCACCCTCACTACCATATAATGTAGATCCGTAAGGGATATTATGATTTGAAAGTACAATACCTGTATTGACATCAATAACACGCAACTCTGCCAAACGACCCACTACATTCTTCACAGTAGCACCGGTTTCATCAACAGAATCAACGGTTCTCAATTCTTCAAATTCCAAACGACCTGCATATTTTGCGATAATATTTGCATGAGCAGCAGCATTACCGGCAATACCACCGGCGTGGAATGTACGAAGTGTCAACTGTGTACCCGGTTCACCAATAGATTGAGCTGCAATTACACCCACAGCTTCACCTTTCTGAACCATTCTACTTGTTGCCAAGTTACGTCCATAACATTTAGCGCAAACACCATGTTTGGATTCACAAGTCAATACAGAACGGATTTCAACACTTTCTATAGGAGAGTCCTCAATCTCTTGAGCAATTGACTCAGTAATTTCATCTCCACCGGAAACAATCAGTTTTCCTGTAGTAGGATGAATAATATCATGAACAGATACACGTCCTAAAATTCTTTCAGACAAAGAAGCAATTACATCTTCATCGTTCTTTAATTCAGAACAAATTAAACCACGAAGAGTTCCGCAATCTTCCTCATTGATGATCACATCATGAGAAACATCAACTAAACGACGTGTCAAATATCCGGCATCAGCTGTTTTCAATGCAGTATCGGCCAAACCTTTACGAGCACCGTGGGTTGAAATAAAGTACTCCAACACAGACAAACCTTCTTTAAAGTTTGCCAAAATAGGGTTCTCGATAATTTGTGCGCCTTCAGCACCTGCCTTTTGGGGCTTAGCCATCAAACCACGCATACCTGACAACTGACGAATTTGTTCTTTAGAACCACGGGCACCTGAATCCAACATCATGTATACAGAATTGAAACCTTGATCATCTGTAGAAATAGTCTTCATCAAGATATTTGTCAATTCAGAGTTGACATGAGTCCATATATCAATTACTTGATTATATCTTTCATTATTGGTGATGAATCCCATATTATAGTTGTTCACCACTTGCTCAACTTCATCATAACCTCTTTTTACTAAAGTTACTTTCTCCTTTGGTATAATAATATCATCCAAGTTGAATGACAAACCACCCTTGAAAGCCATATAGTAACCAAGATTTTTGATTCCATCAAGGAATTCACAAGTTTCAGCAATACCACAAGCCTTAATTACATCACTAATAATCTCACGAAGAGACTTCTTTGATATAATTCTATTTATGTAGCCTACTTTATTAGGAACGATCTGGTTTACAATGATACGTCCTACTGATGTATCTTTCATCAAGACATCAACAATATTACCATTCTCATCCAAATCTTTAACAATCACACTAACAATAGCATGAATGTCAACAGCTCCTTCATTATAAGCAATAATTGCTTCTTCAGGACCATAGAAAATACGTCCTTCGCCTTTAGCACCTGTTCTTAACTTGGTAATATAATATAAACCAAGCACCATATCCTGTGAAGGTACGGTAATAGGAGCGCCATTGGCAGGATTCAAAATATTATGAGCTTCAAGCATCAACAATTGAGCCTCAAGAACGGCTTCATTACCCAAAGGTAAATGAACGGCCATCTGATCACCATCAAAATCGGCGTTAAATGCCGTACATGCTAGTGGGTGCAATTGAATAGCTTTACCTTCAATCATTTTAGGTTGGAATGCTTGAATACCTAAACGGTGTAATGTAGGGGCACGGTTCAATAATACCGGATGACCTTTCATTACATATTCAAGAATATCCCAAATAACTGGTTCTTTTCTGTCGACAATTTTCTTTGCTGATTTAACCGTCTTGACAATACCACGTTCAATCAGTTTACGGATAATAAACGGCTTAAACAATTCTGCAGCCATCAACTTAGGTATACCGCATTCGCCCATTTTCAATTCGGGACCAACGACAATTACTGAACGAGCAGAATAGTCAACACGTTTACCTAAAAGATTCTGACGGAAACGTCCTTGTTTACCTTTCAAACTATCAGAAAGAGACTTTAACGGTCTGTTTGAATCAGTTTTAACAGCACTGGATTTTCTAGAGTTGTCAAACAATGAATCAACAGCTTCCTGCAGCATACGTTTCTCATTTCTAAGAATCACTTCAGGAGCCTTTATTTCAATCAATCTCTTTAAACGATTGTTACGAATAATCACACGACGATAAAGGTCATTCAAATCAGAGGTAGCAAAACGCCCACCATCCAATGGAACCAAAGGTCTTAATTCTGGTGGAATAACCGGGATAATCTTCATAATCATCCACTCAGGTTTATTACGCCCACGAGATGAACGGAACGACTCTACAACTTGCAAACGCTTTAAAGCCTCGTTTTTGCGTTGTTGTGAAGAATCATTACCTGCTCTATGTCTTAATTCATAAGAGAGACCATCTAAATCTACCCGACAAAGTAAATCGTAAATGGCTTCTGCACCCATTTTAGCAATAAACTTATTGGGATCGGAATCATCTAAATATTGGTTGTCTTTGGGAAGTGCATCTATTATATTAAGATACTCTTCTTCAGAGAGCAAATCAAATACTTTGACATCATCAGCCTCTTTGATACCGGGTTGAATGACAACATAACGTTCATAATAAACAATCGAATCCAATTTCTTGGTCGGAAGTCCTAGTAAATAACCTATTTTATTAGGTAAAGAACGGAAATACCAGATATGAGCAACAGGAACAACCAATTGGATATGTCCCATTCTCTCACGTCTTACTTTTTTCTCAGTAACTTCAACGCCACATCTATCGCAGACAATACCCTTATAGCGAATTCTTTTATACTTGCCACAATGACATTCATAATCCTTTACAGGACCGAATATACGCTCGCAGAAAAGGCCATCACGTTCAGGTTTATACGTACGATAATTAATGGTTTCAGGTTTCAAAACCTCACCATAAGAATTCTCAAGGATTTCTTCCGGAGAAGCTAATCCTATTGAAATCTTCGTAAAGTTACTCTTTATCTTATTATCTTTTCTAAATGCCATATTATTAATATTGCAAAGAGTTATCTATTCTATTAAAATTACTCAAGATGTATGCTTAAACCAAGACCAGCCAGCTCGTGCAACAACACATTAAGAGATTCAGGAATGCCAGGTGTTGGCATCGGTTCACCCTTAACTATTGCCTCATAAGCCTTTGAACGCCCTGAAACATCATCCGATTTTATTGTCAAGATTTCCTGAAGAACATGAGCTGCACCGAATGCTTCAAGTGCCCAAACCTCCATTTCTCCAAATCGCTGTCCTCCAAACTGAGCCTTACCACCCAAAGGTTGTTGAGTAATCAATGAATACGGTCCAATTGAACGCGCATGCATCTTATCCTCAACCATATGGCCCAATTTCAACATATATGTAACACCAACAGTAGCAGGTTGGTCAAAACGATCACCTGTTCCACCATCATATAAATATGTTTTTCCATATCTAGGAAGGTCTGCCTTATCAGTCCATTCAGTAATGTTATCCAATGATGCACCATCAAAAATAGGAGTTGCAAATTTCAATCCCAATTTCTTACCGGCTGCACCCAAGACTGCTTCAAATACCTGCCCTAAGTTCATACGAGAAGGTACACCCAACGGATTCAATACAATATCAACTGGAGTTCCATCAGCAAGGAAAGGCATGTCTTCTTGACGTACAATTTTAGAAACAATACCCTTATTACCATGACGTCCGGCCATCTTATCACCAACACCGATTTTACGTTTTTTAGCAATATAAACCTTAGCCATTTGTAATATGCCAGAAGGAAGCTCATCACCTATAGTAATAGCAAACTTCTTACGCTTTTGTTCTGCATCAGATTCTTTGAACTTCTTCAAATAATTCATGATTACACAGTGGATCAGATCATTTTTGTGAGCGTCATTTGTCCATTTAGTAACCTGAATTGCATCATATGCCAAATTCGTAAGTACTCCAATAGTAAATTCAGAGCCCTTAGCAACGACTTCAGTACCCATATAATCCTTGACACCTTGTGAAGCTTTACCTTCCGTCAAAGCCATAAGTTTCTGAACAAGTTCCTTCTTCAGTTCTGTAGTACGCTCTTCAAAGCCTTCATCGATTTTTTGTAAAATAGCTTTGTCCGCCATTTTTGAACTACGAGTCTTTACTACACGTGAGAATAACTTCTTATCAATGACAACACCTCTCAATGAAGGAGACGCTTTCAATGATGCATCTTTAACATCACCGGCCTTATCACCAAATATAGCACGTAAAAGTTTTTCTTCAGGAGATGGATCAGACTCTCCTTTAGGAGTAATCTTACCAATCATGATATCACCTGGTTCTATTCTAGCTCCTATACGGACAATACCATTTTCATCTAAATCCTTAGTTGCTTCTTCACTAACATTTGGAATATCGGCTGTCAATTCTTCAACACCTCGTTTTGTCTCACGAACTTCCAACGAATACTCATCAACATGAATAGAAGTAAGTATATCTTCTCTTACAGCTCTTTCGTTCAAAACAATCGCATCCTCATAATTGTAACCTTTCCAAGGTATATATGCAACCAAAAGATTCTTACCTAAAGCTAATTCCCCATCTTCAGTTGAATAACCTTCAGTAAGTATATCACCCTTCTTTACTCTTTGACCTTTAGAACAGATTGGACGCAAATCAATGGTCATGCTTTGGTTAGTTTTACGGAACTTAGGAATATTATATTCTTTAAGTGCACTTTCAAAACTAACAAATTCATCATCTTCTGTTCTATCGTATCTTATCTTAATCACAGTTGCATCAACAAATTCTACGACACCGTCGCCTTCTGCAGTAACCTGTGTACGAGAATTGTATGCCAATTGTTTTTCAATACCTGTTCCTACAATAGGAGCCTCTGTTCTTAGCAAAGGAACTGCCTGACGCATCATGTTTGATCCCATCAAAGCACGGTTAGCATCATCATGTTCCAAGAACGGAATCATAGCTGCAGCAATTGAAGAAATCTGTTGAGGAGCAACGTCCATCAAATCTACTTCTAGCGGCTCAACGACAGGAAAATCTGCATCTTTTCTAGCTTTAATTCTACTCTTAATGAATTTTCCATCGTCATCAAGTTCACTATTACCTTGAGCTATAACCTTACCCTCTTCTTCCTCTGCCGTCAAATATAACAATCCTTCATCATCGTTTTCAACAACTCCACTATGAACTTTACGATACGGTGTTTCAATGAAACCTAAATCGTTGATCTTAGCGAAAATACATAACGAAGATATCAAACCAATATTTGGACCTTCAGGGGTTTCAATTGGGCACAAACGACCATAGTGGGTATAATGTACATCTCGAACCTCAAATCCAGCTCTATCACGTGTCAATCCACCAGGACCTAACGCAGACATACGACGCTTATGAGTAATCTCAGCTAATGGATTAGTTTGATCCATGAACTGCGATAATGCATTCGTACCAAAGAACGTGTTAATCACTGATGAAATCGTCTTTGCGTTTATCAAATCAATAGGAGTAAAGACTTCATTATCACGAACATTCATTCTTTCACGAATGGTTCTTGACATTCTTGCCAAACCTATTGCAAATTGGTTAGATAATTGTTCACCAACAGTTCTAACACGACGATTGCTCAAGTGATCAATATCATCAACATCTGCTTTAGAATTTATTAATTCTATAAGATATTTAATGATTTCTATAATATCTTCTTTAGTTAATACCTTAACATCCATACTTGTGCTAAGGCCTAACTTCTTATTAATTCTATACCTTCCGACTTCACCTAAATCATACCTTTTCTCAGAAAAGAATAGATTATTTATTACTTCACGTGCACTTGCATCATCAGCAGGGTCAGCATTACGTAATTGGCGATAAATATATAAAACAGCCTCTTTTTCCGAATTACTCGGATCTTTTTGCAGTGTATTATATATGATAGAATAGTCTGATTGATTTGGTTCATCTTTATGAACCAAAACGGTATCAACGCCTGAATCAAGAATCAAATCAACTTGTTCTTGCTCAACAACAGTTTCGCGATCAATAATGACTTCATTACGTTCAATAGTCACAACCTCACCGGTGTCCTCATCGACGAAATCTTCAGTCCAAGTTTTCAGGACTCTAGCTGCTAATTTACGCCCAATAAACTTCTTCAAATTTGTTTTATTAACCTTAACTTCTTCAGCCAAGTTAAAAATTTCAAGAATGTTTTTATCAGTTTCAAAACCGATAGCTCTCAACAGAGTCGTTACCGGTAATTTCTTTTTACGGTCAATGTATGCATACATGACATTATTAATGTCTGTAGCAAACTCAATCCACGATCCCTTAAACGGAATAATACGAGCTGAATATAGCTTTGTTCCGTTTGCGTGAACACTTTGGCCAAAAAATACGCCTGGAGATCTATGAAGTTGCGATACAATAACACGCTCAGCGCCATTTATAATAAATGTAGCTTGCTTCGTCATATATGGAATGGTACCCAAGAATACATCTTGGATAACAGTCGCAAAATCCTCATGATCAGGATCAGTGCAATAAAGTTTTAACTTAGCCTTTAGCGGAACACTATAAGTCAATCCTCTTTCAATACATTCATCTATTGAATAACGAGGCGGATCAATGTAATAATCAAGAAACTCTAACACAAAATTGTTTCTTGTATCAGCTATAGGGAAGTTTTCTGCAAATACTTTGTACAAACCCTCTTTAGTTCTTTTTTCAGGCGGAGTATCAATTTGTAGAAAGTCTTTGAATGACTTCAACTGCACTTCCAGGAAATCAGGAAAATCCATTGGGATTTTGGCGGAAGCAAAATTAATTCTTTGATTTTTTGTATTTGAAGACATCTGATAATGAATTTGGTGAACTTTGAAATAAATATAGACATAAAAAGGTTAAGAACCCTCTTCCTGAGGGTTCCTAACCGAATTACCTTATAATCAGGTTAATCTTATTTAACTTCAACTTCAGCTCCTGCTTCTTCTAATGCTGTTTTCAATGCTTCAGCATCATCTTTAGAAAGACCTTCTTTCAATGTTTTAGGAGCGCCATCAACGATATCTTTAGCCTCTTTCAAACCAAGACCGCAATGCTCTTTAACAGCTTTAACTACTTGAAGTTTTGCTACGCCAGCTGCTTTCAAAACTACATCAAATGTTGTTTTTTCTTCAGCAGCTGCACCAGCAGCAGGACCAGCAGCAACAGCGACAGCCGCAGCAGCAGGTTCAATACCATATTCTTCTTTTAGGATTGTTGCAAGTTCACTAACTTCTTTTACCGTTAAGTTAACTAATTGTTCTGCAATAGCTTTCAAATCTGCCATTTTTGTATGAATTTAATTTGTTATATACTAATAATTATTTTCTATCACCTAAAGTCTGTAAGACTCCGTGAATGGTGTTTCCACCTGATTGTAAAGCTGAAATGACATTTTTCGCCGGAGATTGCAACAATGCAACAACATCAGCAATAAGTTCATTTTTGCTCTTAAGATTACTTAAGGCTTCTAATTGATCGGCACCTATGTAGAAACTTTCTTCAACATAAGCAGCTTTCAAACTTGGGATGCCACCTTTAGCAACTTCTTTTAATAATTTTGCTGGAGTGTTTCCAACATTACTAAACATGATAGCTGTAGATCCTTTTAAAGAATCATATAATGGAGAAAAATCGCCATCATTATTTTGAAGCACCTTGTGAAGCAATGAATTTTTCACAACCATCAATTTGATTTGAGATTCGAAACATTTTCTTCTCAAATCACTAGTTGCGGTTGCATCCAACGCAGTAAGATCTACCAAATAGAAGTGAGCAAACTCTTTAGTTGCAGCTGCTATTTTCTCTATTACTGTACTTTTATCTTCCTTTCTCATTTTGTTCTTTAGCTTTAATTTTCCTCAATAGATTTCGGGTCAATTTTAACGCCACGACTCATTGTAGTAGAAAGATAAATACTTCTAATGTATGCACCTTTGGCTGCACTTGGTTTCAATTTAAGTAATGTTGATATGAATTCACGAGCATTCTCACGAATCTGATCTTCAGTAAATGAAATTTTACCAATAGATGTATGAATAATACCAGCCTTATCAACTTTAAAGTCAATCTTACCTTGTTTTACTTCAGTTACAGCTTTTGCAACATCCATAGTAACAGTGCCACTTTTAGGATTTGGCATTAATCCTCTAGGACCTAAAATACGTCCTAAAGCACCAATTTTTCCCATAACAGAAGGCATAGTAATGATGACATCAACATCAGTCCAACCTCCCTTTATCTTTTCGATATACTCGTCAAGACCTACATAGTCAGCTCCTGCTTCTTTGGCAGCAGCTTCGGCATCAGCTGTACATAGTACAAGAACCTTTACTTGTTTACCCGTTCCATGAGGAAGAGAAACAACGCCTCTAACCATTTGATTAGATTTGCGAGGATCAATACCTAAGCGTACGTCAATATCTAATGAAGCATCAAACTTTGTTGTAGTGATTTCCTTCACCAAAGCTGAGGCTTCCTTTAATGTATATGCTTTTCCTGCTTCAACTTTGGAGGCAGCCAACTTTTGATTTTTTGTCAGTTTTCCCATTACAATTGAAGTTTTTAATTATTACTTGGAAAATCACCTTTAACAGTGATACCCATACTCCTTGCCGTACCTGCGACTAGTTTCATTGCACTATCAAGAGTAAAGCAATTTAAATCTTGCATTTTGTCTTCAGCGATAGCTTTTATTTGATCCCAGGTTAATTCAGCAACCTTCTTACGATTCGGTTCTGCAGAACCACTCTTTAACTTAGCTGCCCCTAATAATTGGACTGCTACTGGAGGGGTTTTTACAACAAAATCGAAAGATTTATCAGTGTAATAAGTAATAACAACAGGTAAAATTTTACCTGCCTTGTCTTGGGTTCTGGCATTAAATTGCTTGCAAAATTCCATTATGTTGATACCCTTAGATCCCAATGCAGGGCCTACTGGTGGTGATGGATTTGCAGCGCCTCCTTTAATCTGTAATTTGATTAATCCAGCAACTTCTTTAGCCATTCTTTCTTAATTTTAATAGATAATTTCTAGTAATATTACGTAACTAATATTACTCTTTTTCAACTTGCATAAAGCCTAATTCAAGAGGAGTCTTACGACCGAAAATCTTAACCATAACCTTAAGCTTCTTCTTTTCCTTGTTCACTTCTTCTATAACGCCACTAAAACCTGAGAAAGGACCTTCATTCACTTTAACTGGCTCACCTACTACATAGGGAACAGCAAAATCAGTGTCTTCATTTTGGATCTCATCAGCATTACCTAGAATTCTGTTCACATCAGACTGCTTAACAGGTGTAGGATTCTTTTGTCCCCCCAAGAAGTTAATCACATTCGGAGCTGTAACAAGCTCCTGAATAACCTCTCCAACCAATTTAGCTTCAACAAGAACATAGCCTGGAAGATAATTTCTCTCTTTCAAGATTTTCTTGCCGTTGCGAACTTGATAAACCTTTTCTGTAGGAATCAAAATCTGAGCAACAAACTTGCTTAGCTGAGGATCATTCTTGATGCAAGCATCAAGATATTCTTTGACCTTAGCTTCTTTACCACTCACGGCACGAAGAACGTACCATTTTTTTTCTGTCTCAGACATTACTTACAAAATTAATGGGGATAAACAATATTTTCCATAAAAGTTTGGAAACATTTGTCCATAACAAACACGACTAACGCAATTAAAAGGGAAGCTTCTAATACAACAATTGCGCTGTTCGTTAGTTCTCTGCGTGTAGGCCAAGAAACCTTATGTAATAATTCATCACTAGATTCCTTGCAATACTTAACTACTCTTTTAATCATCTTTATTGCATTTTGCACGGAAGGAGAGGCTCGAACTCCCGACAACTGGTTTTGGAGACCAGGACTCTACCAACTGAGCTACTTCCGTATAAATCAGCTCTCCAAAGAGAACTGATTATATATTTTAATCAAAAATTTCTGTGATCTGACCAGCACCAACTGTACGTCCACCTTCACGAATTGCGAAACGTAAACCGATGTTCAATGCTACAGGATAGATCAATTCTACTTTCAAATCAACGTTATCACCAGGCATTACCATTTCTGTTCCTTCTGGAAGAGTAATTTCACCTGTGCAATCCATTGTACGAATATAGAATTGAGGGCGATATTTATCATGGAACGGAGTATGACGACCGCCTTCTTCTTTCTTCAAGATATAAACAGAGGCTCTAAATCCTTTATGAGGAGTTATCTGTCCTGGGTGACAAAGTACCATACCACGTTTGATATCAGCTTTATCAATACCACGAAGTAATAATCCTACATTATCACCTGCTTCACCTTCGTCAAGAATCTTACGGAACATTTCGACACCAGTTACAACTGATTTCTTATCTTCACCTAATCCGATAACTTGAATTTCATCACCAATCTTTACTTTACCTGTTTCGATACGTCCTGTTGCAACAGTACCGCGGCCTGTAATAGAGAAGACATCCTCTACTGGCATCAAGAAAGGTTTTTCAACATCACGAGGAGGCATTGGGATCCAAGTATCAACTGCATCCATCAATTCCATAACTTTATCTTCCCACTTTTCAACACCATTTAGTGCTCCAAGTGCTGAGCCACGGATAATAGGAGTATTGTCGCCATCATAATCATTCTTAGTCAGCAACTCACGAACTTCCATCTCAACCAACTCAAGCATCTCTTCATCATCGACCATATCACATTTATTCAAGAAAACGACCAATTTAGGAACGTTTACCTGATGAGCTAATAGTACATGTTCATTAGTTTGAGGCATAGGACCATCGGTTGCAGCAACCACTAGAATTGCACCGTCCATTTGAGCAGCACCAGTAACCATGTTTTTTACATAATCGGCGTGACCTGGACAATCAACGTGAGCATAGTGACGATTAGCCGTTTCATACTCTACATGTGCTGTATTGATAGTAATACCACGTTCTTTTTCCTCAGGGGCATTATCGATCTGATCAAAAGATTTTATTTCAGAAAGACCTTTCTTAGCTAGTACACTTGTAATAGCAGCAGTCAGAGTGGTCTTACCGTGGTCAACGTGACCGATTGTACCAATGTTAACATGCGGTTTGGTACGTGCAAATTTCTCTTTAGCCATAGCGTTACTTTTATTTATTTATTTAATTAATAATCAGCTTCAAAATTTTGAGCTGTTACCGGGACTTGAACCCGGGACCTCTTCCTTACCAAGGAAGTGCTCTACCACTGAGCTATAACAGCAAACGTATAGAGCGGAAGACGGGACTCAAACCCGCGACCCTCAGCTTGGAAGGCTAATGCTCTATCAACTGAGCTACTTCCGCGAAATTTGTGGGCAAAGATGGATTCGAACCACCGAAGGCGAAAGCCAGCAGATTTACAGTCTGCCCCATTTGGCCACTCTGGTATTTGCCCTTAAATTGAGCCTCTTGTCGGATTCGAACCAACGACCCCGAGATTACAAATCACGTGCTCTGGCCAGCTGAGCTAAAGAGGCATTCATAGCCGTTTCACCAACCAAGAAATCATCTTCCGTGGCGAAACGGCTGCAAATTTAGATAATTATTTTATAACTGCAAAGCTATTTCTTCTTTTTTTTATTTATTCCGTTGTTTTTCCTTGAATTTCTGCAATTGTATTTTTAAAGCTTCCACCGATTCAGCCGCAGCCTCTTCAAATGAATCCTTCACTTTTTCTGCGAAGAACTCACCATTAGGTATTGTAATCTTTATGCCAACTTCTTTATTTTCTGCAGTTTCAGGTTTTACAACCTTTAAAGACACCTCAACTTTCTTAATATCATCGTAATACTGTTCTAATTTTCCTACCTTTTTTTCAATAAACTGTTCCAATTGAGAGGAAACATTAAAATGAATAGATTGAATTCTTACTTGCATAATTACCTCCTTTTTTAGGCTCTTGGATGAGCTTGTTTATAATTTTTTCTTAATTCTTCAAATGTAGTATGAGTATAAATTTCCGTCGTGGACAATTTTTCATGACCTAAAAGATCCTTCACAGCGCTCAAGCTTGCATCATTATTTAGCATAGCCGTTGCAAAGGTATGCCTAAGGACATGCGGACTTTTCTTCTTTACAGATACCACCTTTGACAGGTGTAATTTTACAATTTTATATACCAAGACTCTGTATAAAGGCTCTCCGCTTTCTCTTAAAAATAAAGAGTCACATCGTGCTTCTACAGAACTATCTCGGATGTTAATATAAGAAATAATTTCGTCTTTTAGAGTTTTCCCAAAAGGAATGTATCTCTGTTTATCTCTTTTACCCGTAACTTTTATCTTCATTAATATCAGATCGACATCTTTATCAGTCAATCCTATTAATTCCGACAAACGCATGCCTGTTTCGTAAAACATATCAATGATCATTCTATCACGCACTCCAACAAATCCTTCTTCAAAGTTTTCCTTCAATAGGATTTGTTCCATATCTTCAATTTTTATAAAAACAGGCAATGATTTTTTTCTTTTAGGCCCAACAATTTTCTGCGTTGGATCTTTAATTATCATTCCTTTATATAAAAGATATTTATAAAAAGAGCGCAAACAGCTTAACTTACGGTTTACAGAAGTTTCCTTCAAATGACATTCCATCAAGCTTATCACCCAAGAACGAATATTTTCCTCATTCACCTCCATCATATCAAAAACAGAATTCTGATTGTTATGAAATTCAACGAATTCATATAGATCAGACTTATAGCTTTCAATAGTTTTATCTGAATAATTCTTTTCGAACTTCAGATAAATAAGAAATGAATCTATTAACTTCATATAGTCATTGCTTTAATCTTACAGCGACGAATATATAATAAAGAATTCAATTATTCAAGAAAAAGTCTATTTTTTTAATCCTCTTCTTCTTGAAGCTTTTGTACATAAACTGCACGTTCCTTCTTCAATCTGTTTACAACAGACGGTTTATCAAACTGTTGTCTGTTTCTCAACTCTTTTACAACACCGGTTTTTTCAAATTTTCTTTTAAATTTCTTCAGCGCTTTTTCAATATTTTCGCCTTCTTTTACTGGTACTACTATCATTCTTTTAATATTAAATAAGTTGTTATTAATGCTTAACGTTTTGTTAAGCGGGGCAAAATTAGATATAGTTTCTTGATTATCAAAACATTTTGAGAATATTTATAAGTTAATTAACAACTTCATTTTGAAATGACACTACGATTCGCTATTTTTGCATTAATACAAAAATATGATAGTATGAATGAAATTATTACTAAGCGCATTGCATTACTTCGAGAATGGATGGGCAAAAATGAGCTTTCAGCCTTTATCATTCCAAGTTCCGACCCACACTTAAGTGAATATGTTTCTGACTGCTGGAAATCACGCCAATGGATTTCTGGGTTTACAGGTTCAGCGGGAACAATAGTCATTACACTGAAAAGTGCTGGATTATGGACTGACTCAAGATATTTTTTGCAAGCTGAAAAAGAATTAAAAGAAACAGGAATTACATTATATAAAATGGGGCTAGCAGAAACTCCGTCTTTTGAAATTTGGCTTACCGAAGAACTAAACACAGGTGATAAAGTTGGTATTGATGGAAAAATGATATCTATTTTCGCCGTAGGAAATATTATAAATCATATTAAATCTAAAGGGCTTATTTTATCTTCTGATAAAGACCCATTTGAAGAAATTTGGGAAAATAGACCAGGCATACCATTGGATAAAGCATTCATCTATGATTCGAAATACTCAGGAGTATCTGCCCTGGAGAAAATAAACGAAACAAGGAAACATCTAGATGATCATCACGTAGAAGCTATAATTATTTCAGCGTTGGACGAAATAGCGTGGTTATTGAACATTCGTGGAAATGATGTAAAAGACACCCCTGTGGTCATCTCATATTTTATTCTTACACATTCAGATGCAGAACTATTTATTAATTCTCGGAAGATTTCTTCTGAAATAGACAATTATCTAAAATCACTTCATATAAATGTATGCGAATATGACGAGCTAGATAATTATCTTGCAAAAAAACATTTTTCATCAGTCTTGATAGACCCCCAAAAGACTAACTATCACATTTTGCAAAGTTTACCTATATCATGCAGAACCATAAAAGAGTCCTCCCATATTTCTTTGCTAAAAGCCATAAGAAATGCTACTGAGATATCAGGATTAAGAAACGCAATGATTAAAGATGGTGTTGCTTTGGTTCGATTTCAAATTTGGCTTGAAAAAAACGTATCTAGTGGGAATGAAACAGAAATAAGCATTGATGAACAATTACATGAACTTAGATCACAACAAGAGATGTTCGTTGGCGAAAGTTTTGATACCATTGCAGGATATAAAGAGCATGCAGCCATTGTACATTACTCAGCCACACCAGAAACAAATGTAAAACTAAAACCCGAAGGATCTATTCTTATTGATTCTGGAGCGCAATATTTAGATGGTACAACAGACATAACCCGCACAATATGCTTAGGTTCAATCTCTGAAGAAGAAAAAATAGATTATACTCTCGTCTTAAAAGGAAATATTAATTTGGCTATGGCTAAATTTCCTAAAGGAACAAGAGGAACCCAGCTTGATATATTAGCACGTGCTCCCATGTGGAGTAGAGGGATCAACTACCTTCATGGTACAGGGCATGGCATTGGTCATTTTCTAAGTGTACATGAAGGACCTCAAGCTGTTAGAATGAACGATGTACCAGTATGCCTTGTTCCTGGAATGACCTGTTCTGATGAACCAGGTATCTATAAAAAGAACAAGCATGGAGTAAGAATAGAAAACATGTTACTTGTTTGTACGGATATCAGCAGCGAAGAATTTGGAGAATTTTATCGATTCGAGACAATGACCCTATGTCCAATTGATACAGCTCCTATAATCAGGACTATGCTCAACCAAGAACAAATAAAATGGATTAATAATTACCACCAAACTGTCTATGAAAAGCTAAGTCCTCACCTAGCTCCTGATGAAGCTAGATGGTTACGCGAAAAGACTACATATATTTAACAGAATAAAAAAGGAAGGGCTAAACTCTTCCTTTTTATTCTCTATTTAATGTCAGTAGATTCAGTCTTCTAAATGAGAATCAACAGCATCCATGATTCTTTCTGTTGCCCCACAATTTCTACGAACATAATTACCTGCATTCTTCCCCATTTGACTCAAATTACATTTGTCTACAAGAAAGCTATCAACAGAGCGCTTAAACTCATCATAATTTTGTATTGAAATTCCGCCCTTGTCTTCAATTAATTCTTTTGCTTCTATAAAATGTTGAAACTTAGGACCAAATAGAACAGGGATACTATAAACCGCAGCCTCCAATGTATTATGGATACCAGCTCCAAAGCCTCCTCCAATATATGCAAAATCAGCATACCTATATATAGACGAAAGCAATCCGAAACAATCAATAATTAAACAATCAGCATGTTTCACATTTTCATCGGTAGCTCGAGAATATCTCACATACGGGCGTTTTAATTTACCTATGATTTCTACTAAATGATTTTCATCTATTACATGCGGTGCTATAATCAATTTTATCTCAGGGTGTTCATTGAAATAAGGAATAAATAGATCTTCATCTGGTTGCCAAGAGCTACCAGCCACCATAGTTATACGCTTGTCCTTAAATAGATCAACCAAAGGCAAATCTTTTGCCGCGTGCATAATCTGAACGACTCTATCAAAGCGAGTGTCACCAACTACCGTCACATTATGAACTCCAATTTTTGAAAGGAATCTCTTAGACGTTTCATTTTGCACAAATAACTGATCAAAATTTTGCAATACATTTCGGTATGCACCACCATACCATTTAAAGAAGATTTGATCCCTTCTAAATATAGATGAAACACTATATGTTGGAATATGTCTTTTATGTAACTCATCCAAATAATTCTTCCAAAATTCATATTTGATAAAGAATGCCATAGAAGGCTGAATGATATTCAGAAACTTATGAACATTCCTTGGTTTATCCATTGGTAAATAACAAATAATATCAGCACCTCGATAATTACGACGAACTTCATATCCCGAAGGAGAAAAGAACGTAAGCAAAATCTTATACTGAGGATATTTTTCACGGATTCGTTCTATTAAAGGTCGTCCTTGCTCAAATTCTCCCAATGATGCTGCATGAAACCAAATATATTTAGCACCATCTTCCTTCTGCTGACGTAAGAGTTCATAGACAATCAAATGTCCTTTGACCATCTTTCGAGGCTTCCTACTAAATGGGAAAAGTAGATGCACAAAAAAAGTATAAATATATATACCTATATTATATAAAAATGAAGAAATCATATTTTGATACTTTCGATAGCTCTTTCCATCCGGTTAATAGTCTCTTTTTTCCCTAGAAAGGCTGAAATATCAAACATATGTGGCCCCTTCCCTTCTCCAACCAACGTCAGACGAAATGCATTCATCACATCACCAGTATTATATTCCTTCTCTTCTATCCATTTCATCACAACAGCTTCTTGGTTCTCTATTGAAAAATCATCAAGATCATTTATCAAAACTTTCAGTTCTGTCATTTGTTTGGCAGAATAGTCCTTCCATCTTTTCTTTACGGTCTTTGCATCATATTCAATGGGAGCAACAAAAAAGAAACTACAAAGATCCCATAACTCCTTTACAAAATCAACCCGAGATTTCATCATCTCTACCACAGTCTCAATCCGATCAAAAGTTTCATTTACACCATGTTGAATCAATATCTGTTCAAAGTCACAAGCTATTTCCTTACTGCTCTTTAGCAATATATATTCATGATTAAACCATACACATTTTTTTATATCGAATCGAGCACCAGCTTTGCTGCAATGTGATAAATCAAATTTCTTTACCAATTCATCCATTGATAGAATTTCTTGATCATCTCCTGGGTTCCATCCTAATAAAGCCAAGAAATTAACTAGTGCATCGGGCAAATAGCCACTCTCTCTATATCCCATAGAAGTCTCACCTGTTTTCGGATCATGCCATTCCAATGGGAACACTGGAAATCCCAATCGATCGCCATCACGTTTACTTAACTTCCCTTTTCCTTCCGGCTTAAGCAACAATGGCAAATGCGCAAATTTTGGCATTGAATCCTCCCAACTGAACGCTCTATATAGCAACACGTGCAACGGAGCAGATGAAAGCCATTCTTCACCACGTATCACATGCGAAATTTCCATTAAATGGTCATCAACGATATTGGCTAAATGATAAGTAGGCAAATTATCTGCCGACTTATACAATACCTTATCATCTAATATACTAGAATTAATAGTCACATCCCCACGGATAATATCATGCACAACAATATCCTCATTAGGCTCAATTTTAAAACGAACAACAAATTTATTGCCCTGAGCTATCAACTCATCGGTTGCACCCTTTCCCAAGGTCAATGAATTTCTCATCTGCATGCGAGTCGTTGCATCATACTGGAAATTTGGAATTTCTTGACGCTTTGCTTCTAATTCTTCTGGAGTATCAAAAGCTATATATGCTTTATCTGTATCTAACAAGATTTTCACATACTTCTTATAGATATCCTTACGCTCTGATTGACGGTAAGGTCCAAAATTTCCTCCAAAACTCACTCCTTCATCAAAACCGATTCCCAGCCATTTAAACGACTCCAATATATAATCCTCCGCTCCCGGCACAAAACGATGCGAGTCAGTATCTTCTATACGAAACACCAAATCACCATTATGCTGACGAGCAAATAAATAATTATACAATGCTGTTCTTACACCTCCAATGTGCAAGGCACCTGTAGGGCTCGGAGCAAAACGAACTCTAACTCTTCTGTCTGCCATACCTTATTTAATAAAAATCGTTGCAAAAGTAAATTATTTTTTCCGAAATACATCTTTTTTTTGTACTTTTCGGCCAAATTGATTAAATATTATGATCAAATTAAAAACGAATCAAAAAGGCTCTTATAAAGATCTACTGTACAAATTGGCAATATTTGTAGCTACAGTTGGTGTCATGGCATACTTTATGCCAAGGGAAGGCAAATTTAACTATCAATATGACATCAACAAGCCATGGAGATATGGGTTATTAACAGCACCTTATGACTTCCCCATTTACAAGAATGAATCAGTGATCAAAAAAGAGCAAGATAGCCTGATGTCTTTCTACCAACCTTACTTTAATTATAACTCATCCATTGCAGATTCAGCTTTGCAGCGCCTAACGAATGACTATCATAAAAAATTATCATCACGTATTTCTCTATCATACTACTTGTATCTAAAGAATATATTGCAAAATGTATATAAAAGAGGTATAATATCTCCTGACGATTATTTACGCCTTACGGCAAATCACATAAAGGGGATAATGATTGCTCAAAAGCAATCAGCTAAATCCGTACCAATTACCTCTCCTTATACAATCAAAAATGCGTATGAATACATATTAGGTGCTGATACGATTCATTTTGATCAAGGCATACTGCAATCATGTAATTTAGACCAGTATATCATGCCTAACCTCAGTTACGACGAGCACAAGTCTGCAATGGCAAAGAAAGACCTAATTTCATCAGTGGCAATTGCAACCGGATTAGTTCAATCCGGGCAAAGAATTATTGATCGTGGTGAAATTATAAGCAAAGACAAATATAATATATTGGAATCAATGAAAAAAGAATCCGGTAAACGATCGGATTCACAAAACCAACTACAAACAATCTTTTGGGGACAAGTATTATTTGTTGGAATGCTTATTTTACTTTTCATGACATACTTGGAGTTATTCCGAAAAGACTACTTCAAGACTCGAAAGAATTTCCTGCTTCTATTTTCAATAATGATCCTATATGTTTTAATGGCAGAGTTAATGGTTAGATACAATTTCTTCAATGTCTATATTATTCCGTTTGCCATGCTGCCAATGGTTATCAGAATATTTTTAGATAGCCGTACAGCCTTTATTTCCCATGTGATAGTAATGATCATATGCTCTATCTTTCTAAGATATCCATACGAGTTTCTACTTTTGCAAATAACAGCAGGATTAGTAGGAATCTACAGTTTACGTGAATTGTCGCGCCGATCACAATTATTTCGTTCTGCATTTCTTATTACAGCATCTTATGCCACCATTAATTTCTCACTTGACTTAATGCATGAGAACGAGATATCAAAAATCAATCTCAACATGTATGTTAACTTCCTGATAAATGGAGGATTTCTGCTATTAACATACCCACTGCTTGCTTTGTTTGAAAAAGGATTTGGTTTCATTTCCAATGTCACTCTAGTCGAGCTATCAGACACGAACAATAAACTTTTACGACAACTCTCGGAAGAAGCTCCTGGAACGTTCCAACATTGCATCAATGTAGGGAACTTAGCGGCTGCTGCTGCTGATCAAATAGGAGCAAAGAATCAGCTTATAAGAACAGGTGCTTTGTACCACGACATCGGCAAAATGAAAAATGCAGTATTCTTCACAGAGAACCAAAATGGAGTGAACCCACACAAATCTTTAAGCTACGAGCAAAGCGCACAAATTGTTATTAGCCATGTCAATGACGGATTAAGGTTAGCCGAGAAGCATAACTTGCCTAAACAGATTAAAGATTTCATTTCGACACATCATGGAAAAGGGCAAGCTAAATATTTTCTAGTGTCATGGATGAATGAACACCCCAACGATAAACCTGATTTATCCAAATTCACTTATCCGGGGCCTAATCCTTTTACCAAAGAAACAGCATTGCTTATGATGGCTGATAGTGTGGAAGCCACATCAAGAAGCTTGAAGGAATATACCGAAGAAAACATTAATGATATTGTTGACAAAATCATTGATGGGCAAATGGCCGCAGGTTATTTTAAAGAATGCCCTATTACATTTAAAGATATCAGCACGGTAAAAGCTGTCTTTAAAGAGAAACTACGCACCATGTATCACACACGCATTAGTTATCCTCAGCTAAAACAACAATCTGATCAAGAGCAAGCATCAGAGTCTAATGATTCTAAAACAAAGTAAGGATCAAATCCAGAGCTCAACAGATACAACAGTAGTACTTTCCATGAAACAGACACACAAAATCGTATAACAAATGGGTACATTTGATATAGTGAAAAGCGGTATCGTCCACAAAGGATTCGATACCGCTTTTCAAGAAATTGCTCTTTATTCTTCTTTGTATTCACAAATATCACCGGGCTGACAATCAAGTACCCTACAAATGGATTCAAGTGTTGAGAAAACGAATTGCATTAGCCTTCCCGGTCTTTAAAATAGAGAGATTAGCATTCGTTACTCCAACCGTTTCTGAAAGTTCATTCAATGAAATCGTTCTTGTGATCATCGTGATATCCAGATTCACTATTAATGCACACAGCAATTAAAGTAATTGAAAGACACTGCCTGCCATAGAGCGAACCACCCCTTTCAATTCTAATTCAAAAAGAAGAGAACTTAATTTATTTACCGGAATATTTGATTTAACTACCAAAGTGTTTATCTGGCTCTTGCCATCTTTCCTAAGAAGTTCAACGACTATATTCTCTTCAGGGCTTAGATCAATAAATAATTCGCGCTGAATAGGGCAAACCTTTTCTCCATCTAAATTACTGGTCCATCCCATTAGTTTCACAAAGTCCTCAGCATTGGAAATGAGTGCAGCTTTATTATCACGAATTAAGTTGTTGCATCCACTACTATAGGGTGCATCTACCGGACCAGGGAAAGCAAAACAATCACGTCCATATCCTGTCGCAAGGTCTGCTGTAATCAATGAACCGCCCTTTGCTGCTGATTCCACAACAATCGTAGCATCACACATTCCTGCAACAATTCGATTACGCATCACAAAGTTCTGTCTATCCGGATTCGTACCTGAAGGAAACTCTGTAAGTAATCCACCGGTGCCACACATTTCAAAAGCAGTATCCCGATGCATACTCGGATAAATACGATCCAATCCATGAGCCAGAACTGCCACTGTAGGAATGCGATTAGACAAAGCTGCACGATGAGCATTGATATCAACACCATACGCCAGTCCGCTCACAATCATCAAATTCGGGAGAATAGAATGTAAATCGTTCAGAAACTTCAGACAAAGCGTTTTGCCATAATCAGTACAATGACGAGTACCTACCATACTCACCATATGCAGTTTATTTAAATCCGCATGCCCTTGGCAATAAAGTAAGATAGGTGCATCTTCACATTCTCTAAGACGTGAAGGATAATGTTCATCATTATAAGTGTAGCAATATAAATGGTTTTTCTTTACAAATTCATATTCTTTTGCTGCTTTACCATAGGCTTCGGCATCATCCAACAAATTAATAATCTTGTCGTTCAGATCAGGTATCAGATCTTTAAGGTCCTTTCTTTTCTCAAAAATACTTACTGCATCGCCTAGTTCCCTTATTAATCGCAGAGCCCAAGTAGAACCCAGACCGCGAATCTTTGTCAATGCAATAGACGCTATTATTTCTTCTTCATTCACACAAGTAAGGTTTAAATGTACGATCAAACAAGTCACTCTCACCTAAACGGCCATTGATCACACAAACAGCCTCAACAGTAGCTTTTATCACTACTTTATTATCTGATTTTCTAAAGATGTCCTGATAGAAAACATACTTTATTCCTTCTTTCTTGACATACAGTTTACTCATAAATGCGTCACCACTACGCAGGGGAGTTTTGAATGCCATACTTAAACGAGCTACAACAGGATCAACACCTTCATCATGCAATTTGGCAAAACTCAATCCTACTGAAGAAAGCCATTCATGGCGGGTATGCTCTATATAATGTTGATAATTTGCATTATTCACAATGCCCTGCAAGTCACATTCGTAATCACGAACTTTCATCTCCAATTCAAAAATATATTTATCTTTCATTATCGTTACTATTTGAGTTCTTCACCAATTTATAGAGCTTGTCGCTCGGACGGACCTTTTCATTGATTTTGATTGAAAAATGAACACCTTTCTCTACCTTATCAACAGGCTTCATATCTACACGAACTTCATCAAGAGTATAATACAATGCTCCGGTGGTAGGGCCTGTTATCAATAAACTATCACCTACTTCCAACGTTCCGGCTTCTGTGACAAACTCTGCCACATGTAGATTTGAAAAGTATTTAACAGCAGGACCGATATACATCTTCTTCTCTGTTGCATTGGATCCATAATGTTCGCTCCATTCACCTAACTTCTGACCTAGATAGTATCCATTCCAGAAACCACGATTAAAGACTGTTTTCAGACGTTCGTCCCATCCCTGTTTCTTCTCATCAGTAAATGTATTGTCCAACACACTTGATATAGCCTCTTTATAGCACTCCACCACTGTGCGAACATATTCAGGGCCACGAGCGCGTCCTTCAATTTTGAAAACTCGTACACCGGCTTCAATCATTTCGTCCATGAAATGAATAGTTTTCAAATCTTTAGGCGACATGATGTACTTATTGTCAATATCCAATTCCACATCGCTATCCTTATCCTTCACAGTATAAGCACGACGACAGATCTGTACGCAAGCTCCTCTGTTGGCACTTTTATTCTGTGCAGCCAAGCTTAAATAGCATTTACCCGAAACAGCCATACAGAGTGCTCCATGACAGAACATCTCAATGCGCAAAAGCTCTCCTTTGGGACCACAAATGTGATCCTCCACGATCTTATCATATATTTTACGCACTTGCATTAAGTTCAACTCACGAGCCAACACCACTACATCTGCAAAACGAGCATAAAAATGTAAGGCCTCTACATTGGATATATTCAACTGAGTAGAAAGATGCACCTCTTGATTGATACGATTCGCATATTCCATCACAGCCACATCACTTGCAATCACTGCAGATATACCCGCCTCTTTGGCAGCATCCACCGTCTTGCGCATCTGCTCTACATCCTCATCATAGATAATGGTATTCACCGTCAAATAGCTTTTCATGCCATGTTCGTCACAAATAGCAGCTATTTCATGCAAGTCATCAATAGTAAATGTATTGGCTGAATGAGCACGCATATTTAAGTATCCTATGCCGAAATAGATAGAATCGGCTCCTGCCTGAATAGCTGCAGCAAGTGATTCCCGCGAGCCGACAGGTGCCATTATTTCAAAATCTTTTAGTTGATGGTTCATCTTCTTTTTGCCATAAATTTGTGCAAATATACGGCTTTTATGGAGTTCAGTTATCATATCATCACTATTTTTTGTACTTTTGCGAACTCTTAAATAACAATATGCACGATGAAAATAGGTTCAATTGATTTCGACAAATACCCAGTATTCCTAGCTCCGATGGAAGATGTTACCGACCCTGCGTTCCGCCTTATGTGCAAACGTTTCGGAGCTGATATGGTATACACCGAATTTGTTTCTGCTGATGCTTTGATACGCGATATTCAAGCTACCACCCGCAAACTCTCTACGCATGAAGAAGAACGTCCGGTGGCTATTCAAATCTATGGCAAAGAAGTTGAACCTATGGTTGAAGCTGCCAAAATTGTGGAAGCTGCTCATCCCGATATATTGGACATTAATTTCGGTTGTCCGGTGAAGAAGGTTGCAAGCAAAGGTGCAGGAGCCGGCATGTTGCGAAACATTCCAAAGATGCTGGAGATTACTCGTGCTGTAGTAGATGCTGTTAAGATTCCCGTAACCGTGAAGACTCGCCTCGGCTGGGACGATAACAACAAAATCATTGTTGAGCTTGCCGAGCAGTTGCAGGATTGCGGTATTCAAGCACTTACTATACATGGAAGAACTCGTGCGCAAATGTATACGGGAGATGCTGATTGGACATTAATCGGTGCAGTCAAAGACAATCCGCGTATGCACATTCCTATCATCGGTAATGGTGACATCGCTTCTCCTGAAAAAGCCAAAGAATGTTTTGATAAATATGGTGTAGACGCTATTATGGTGGGCCGTGGAGCAATTGGTCATCCCTGGATTTTCAAAGAGATAAAACATTACTTGGAATGTGGAGAGATCATGCCTCCAATGCCATTCCACGATATGATGGATATCCTACGTCAACAGGTAAACGATAGCATTAGTTGGCTTGACGAACGCAGAGGCATTATTCATATTCGTCGTCAGATTGCTAAGACCACTGTATTCAAAGGTCTCCCCAATTTCAAAGATTTGCGTGTAGCAATGCTTCGGGCCGAAACAGCCGAGCATTTATTTAGTTTATTTGATGAAGTGGAACGTAATTATGGTGATTGTTGTCAACGAATAGTCCTCTCATCCGGAAATGGTGCTGAGTTGTAACGCGTAGACTCTACACTTACACTTAATGATACTGACGGACTGGGTTTGTATTGAAACATAGCTCCGAATTTATCCCCAAGATTTCCATAAGAAGAAATAGGGAACGGTAACCGAGGATTGGTAAGACTCTTCTGACCATAAACACTCAAGTTCATTTTATCATTTATGGTATATCCTAGTACGCCTGAAAGTCCTACATCATTGTAGTTATATGCGCCCCAACTCAAACGAGACATATAGCCTCCTATAGCCAATGAAAGCTTTTTGCTTAATGGTTTGGCATACATCATCGCAATATTCGTGGAGAAACCTACACCGGAATAAGAATGTTTACCAAAACTGCCCATAACACTCATATCAATCGTCGTATTCATTCCCGTATGCAAATCCCAATCATTGAACCCGCAGAAAGAATAACCGGGGTAACTCACCGGAGTTCCTGTTTGACTGTTTACCGGAGGTAAATCAAGTGAATCAGATTTATGAATCACACTTTCGTTTATCTGTTCACCACCTTTGTAGGACAAGGGGACTTTATAACCAACCCCCTTAACATCCTGTCCGTTTGCAAATGAAGCAAGCGCAAACAACATTATGAATAAAACAGATTTCAACATAACGATTACTTTTAGTGTATATTTCAACTGAGCCAAAGATACTACAAAATCAAGTTGCTTGCACCTACATTAATATTATTTGACATCAGTAACAATCAATTTATATCCTATGCCTCTAACGTTAATTATTCTAATTCGCTCATCCTTACTAAGTTTCCCACGCAACTTGGTGATGAAGACATGCAAACTACGACCATTAAAGAAGTCATCATCGCCCCATAAGTCAAGAAGCAAGCCTTTGGTCTCTGTCACTTGATCACGATTACTTATCAATCGCTTCAAGATCTCTGATTCTCGATGTGAAAGTTCCTCAGAATTATCACCATATCGGAGCTCTTGCGATACCGAATCAAAAGAATAGTTACCGATCTCAAACGCTGTCTCCTCTTCGCTCTTTTCCATAAAAGCCCGATGAAGCAATGACTTTATTCTCACAATCAACTCCTGCATACCGAAGGGTTTCTTCAAATAATCGTTAGCACCGATCTCAAATCCTTCAACTACATCCTTCACCGCCGACCGTGCCGTAAGCACCAATATTGGAGTTGTTTTATCCATCTCTCTCACACGGCGAACCAATTCAAAGCCATCCATCTTAGGCATCATCACATCCGTCACCAGCACATCAGGACGATTCTTTAAGAAGGTCTCTAATCCTTCTTCTCCATCTTTAGCCAGCACGATATTGAAGCCCTGATCTTCAAGAGTATCTTTTATGATCATTGCTAAAGTAGCCTCATCCTCCACTAACAAGAGGTTTATATTTTCATTCATATCAATCTTTATTCTTAGGTAATTTCAGGATAAAAGCAGAACCTTTGCCTTGCGCGCTTTTCACTGATATCGTGCCTCCATGCTTCTCCGCGATTGTTTTCACATAAAACAATCCGATACCGTATCCTCTTACAGTCTGCAAATTACCGGTCGGCACACGATAAAATTTATCAAAGATATGCTGTTGCTGTTCAGTCGTAATGCCAATACCATTGTCTGTCACTTTGATATACACAGAATCATCCTTGGAATATGCTGTGATTTCTATTCTTTTATCCTCTCCGGAATATTTCACCGCATTATCCACTAAATTACCAATTACATTACGGAGATGGGTGCGATCGGCATATACTGTCAAGTCGTCCGGAGCGACTTTCATTGATATCTTTATAGATTGATCTATGGAGTATTGTTCTACGATATGAGCAATCAGTTCCTTCAATGAAATATCTTCACATTGCAAAGTGAAAGTCTTTCGTCGCTCCATACTCATCGAGAGAATATGTTCAACCAATCCGCTCAGATTCTGCATCTGCTCTTTACTGATCGTCAAATATCTTTTCCGCTTATCCGCATCCATATCGGCACCGAAGTTCAGCAGAGCATCATTTGCCGCATAAGCCACAGCAATAGGAGTTTTCAGTTCATGCGTCATATTGTTGGTGAAGTCATCTTTCATCTCTTCCAATGTGCGTTGCTGCAAAATGACATGAATCAGATACCAGAATGCGATGCCCAATAGAATCATTATCAGCAATGTGGCTGCAAGTATGCCTGCCATTCGCCAAAGGACTATCTTCATCATCGGAGTGATGTACACGTCATAGCGATAATACCCGCTTTTATTGATGTACGTCACACGCTCTTTGCCTTTCAAACTTACTTTCTTGGATTGATAATGAATAGTGCGATGAGTTTTGAGATTCGTAAAGTCAACTGCATAAACATCTAATGCAATTCCTTTATTATGGCACTCTTTTACTAATTGGTTATTGTATATATGAATATCAACAGGGTATATCGAGTCGATGCCAACATGTATCGCTCCTTGCATATTCTTCATCATACGATCAAGCATAGCCAGATCAAAATGGAAATTCACACGCACTTTCTTGCTATTAGATGCTGATGATTCTTGCACAGAGATTGAACGATCCTTTCCACTCTTCTTTGAATCGGCTTCTACAATACTCATTCGATAGGACAACTCTTTACGATCCGCAGCCTCTAGCGCCACATTTATATTTGTATTCGTCTCTTGCTTGATGGAACTATAAAGCCCTATCAGCCAATAGATCTGCCAACTAAAAATAGCAACCAAAGCTATTATGATGGAGAACGTTACTACACGAAAGGATGATTTCATATATTATATTTTGATACACAAAAATAGGAATAATTATTGAATATCAGTCAGTAAAGTAAAAATAGTCCATGCGTCTCTTCTGATTCATTGATAACATTTTTATGTTTTACCTTTGTTAAACTTAAATTTAACCTTCGTAAAACTTAAGTTTATCAATGGTTAAACTTAAGTTTTACGAAGGTTAAAAGTTCTTTTGGTATAATTGTTTCAGAAAAATCTATACTACGATTCAGAAAAGTCATAAGGAGGTTTGCATGTTCTTGCTTAAGGGTTTCGTTAAGACTAAATAAGACTTCATAATCGAACGGTAACATAGTTTGCCGATGAAACAGTCTACTTTTGCTTCATCAATCAAATATAAACGAAGATGAAGAAGTTATTTCTATTAATGATTCTATTAGTTGGTACATCTAATACTTTCGCTCAAACTCAGGTGGCGGATTCAGACACAATCACATCTAAAATCACCGTGCATGAACTAGGAAACGTGAGTGTCAAAGGACATCGTCCGTTAGTTAAGGCAGACGGAAGCAAACTTATTTACGATATCCCTGCTTTAGCCAAGCAACATGCTTCAACCAATGCATACGAAGCTATGCTGCAAGTGCCGGGTGTGTACGAGCAGAATGGTACTTTAGTATTAGCCGGGGCTGGCAGTGTGAACCTCATTATAAATGGGAAGCCTACAACAATGAATGCAGAACAACTGCAAACGTTGCTAAAGAATATGCCTGCATCCAAGCTAAAGCAAGCAGAGGTGATGATGAGCACTCCGCCCCAATATCATCTACGTGGGGCATCAATCAACCTTGTATTAAACAATGGATTGAATGAAGAGACGCATGTGCAAGGAGAAACTCACGTATCATACTCACAAAAACATTATGCCGGCATGAAAGCCGGAGGTGACTTGCTGTTTGCATCACCCAAACTTTCGGTTGATTTGCTCTACAATGCCGACAATTCGCTTTCACGAAGCATCTTGGACATCCTCACGATTCACACCGTAAAAGATAAAACTTATAACATCGATCAAAATACAAGAAATAAATCGGACGTATTCACACACAATGTACGTGGCGAAGTGATCTATAAGTTTAATGATAAAGATCAATTAAGCGCTACATACACCGGACAATATTCGCCGCACCATACAGCAACGGAATGGTCAAAAGGTAATATATCCAATTCACAAAACCACAAATCTGAAACGAACTATCTACACAATTTCTCTATCTATTTCAATCATAGCGAGAATGTGAAACTGGGACTTGATTACACCAGCTATAAATCAGATAACACACAACTCTTCACCGATATTGATTCTGTAAACGCCACCACTAAATTCACTGCGCAATCAGGACAAAAGGTGAGCAGGCTGAATACATTTTTCGACTTCATGACTCCTTTATGCGAAAGCTCAAAACTTACTTATGGAGGCAAATTCTCGTATGCAACGGATGCCAATCACCAAATATACTCTAATCAACAAGGCAGCAATCTATCTGACAGTTATTCAAAAGTAAGAGAATATACCTACGATATGTATCTAGGTCTGAACCACTCATTCAGTGATAAAGTGAAAGCTGACTTATCCATTAATGGTGAATATTACAAAATAGGAAACTATGACACTTGGTCATTCTTCCCTACTGCCAACTTAAGCTATGTACCTTCCAGTTCGCATATCTTCCAATTTGCATTCTCAACGGATCGTACTTATCCCAGTTATTGGGAAATGCAAGAATCTGTAGATTATGTAGACGGATATACAGAAATATATGGTAACCCCAGCTTACGCCCTTCACGCGACTATTCAGCAGAGCTATCATACATCCTGCATCAGAAATATGTCTTTAGCATCGGCTATGATTACAATCCCGACTACTCCATGCAGCTAGCATACTTGTCGCCTGATAGATTAGCCCTTATTTATAAAACTCTTAATTGGGACTACCACAGCACGTTCTCGGTTTCATCAATCATTCCTATCAGCATAGGAAGCTTTTTGAACAGTAGGTTCACCGTGAACGCACAGTATGAAAGAGCCAAAGACAGTCATTACTACGATATGTCATTCGACCGCAGCAAATGGGAAGTCTACACTGGTCTGAACAATGCCATCAAACTATCGTCACAACCGAACTTACGGTTGAATATTGATGGGTATTATATATCATCGCCCATTCAAGGAATGTACGACTTAACGTCGCTATGGAGTGTTAGTAGCGGACTTAAATGGACATTTGCAAAAAGTAAAGCGGAACTTACACTAAAGGGTGATGATCTATTCAATACGGGTTATTGCAACGTGAAAATGAATGAAGGCAACCAAAGAATGAGAATGAACTTCACGCCCAACAACCGTTGCATAACAGTTTCATTCGTATACCGTTTCGGTGGATATAAAGAGAAGGATCACAAGCAACTGGATACCTCTCGATTCGGAAAGAAATAACAACTATTTTCTTTTTACATAACTCCAGCACCCGAGCAAGAAGTGAATTCATACTCGGGTGCTTTTTATTGTTTATTAAAGATCTATTCAGAATTAACGTTCTCTCCATTCACAACTTATTGGAGTAACAAACCATTTGCGATATGCCCATTGTGAAAGGAAAAACACGAAGAATGATGTAACGAACCCTACGATAGCATCCGTTAAATAATGAGCCTGTATATAAACAGTTGCCCCACATAACAATATATAAAACGGCAATAAGAAACAAACCAGATTACGATGAATCTTGCCTGCCAGGATCATCAAGATGGTACTTACCGCTACGTGTGAACTAGGGAATGCTGCTGTAGGGCGTTCACCAACCGTTTGACTGGCTACAACTAAATGATGAAAGAATCCATGCCCTAGTTCCGAACCGGGGAACAAAGTGCAATTGTAATCAAAATAACTTCCCAATGCCGGAAATATACCGGCAGCTACATCTTCGGCCCCTATGGCCGGATAATAAAACTGGGGACCGGCTACAGGTACAAATATGAATATAATATAGTAGACAAAGAATGACATAGATACGATAAACGACCATTTCTCAAACAAGTCAAAACGTTTAATGAAGAAAGCAATTCCAACAGTTATAATCATAGGGTAATAGGAGAAATATCCTAAGTTGAAGCATTCGCTCACCCATTTATTGGGAAACTTCAAACAGAACAATGCCGCTGGTTGACAACCAAAAAGATGTTGTTCTGTCCCTGCAAAGATATAATCAAGATTAGGGAAAAGACGATTAAACTCAAACGTATCGGGATACCAATAAGATAGTAATGCCATTTGCACGGCAATCCTTATAAGGGTGGTCATCTTGCATGGATAAACCCTATACAGCAGCATCATTCCGAACGTCATAAGGACAATTAGAAAACGATCAGCAAGCATTGAGCCCGGATGTCCCATTCGATCGAAAAGAATAAAAATTAAAATAGAAGTAAACAGGTTATACAACAAGTTTATCTTCTCCACTGCAAATAGCCCGCTGGGAGCTTCTATCTTTTTAAATAAATTCAAAGCCATTTATGCGTTTTGTACCAATCTATTGTTAGCTTTACACCTTTCTTCAAATCGTATTCAGGACTATATCCCAACTCTTTTTCAATTGGCGAAATGTCACACCGCCAATTACGTTGCTTCATTATTTTATACTTGTCTCCATTCAACGTACTTGCCCGTCCGGTCAACGTTGAAAGAAATTCGGCGCACAAAGATACAGATTTTAAAATAAATAACGGGCATTTTACATGTAATACACTTTTTACGCCCAATTCTGTCTGTATCAGATCAGAAAATGTACGGCTGGAATACACATTTCCATCACTTATAAAGTACTCACGGCATACTATTTCTTTTTCTATACTCAAGCGTACAGCCTGTACCACATCCTGCACATATATGAACGTGAGGTATTGGGGAGTGAACCCAACTGCAAAATCAATATGCTGCTTGATACTTTTTGCCATCATAAAATAATCCTTTTCAAGCGGACCATACACACCGGTAGGGCGTAAAATAACATAGGGGAAATCCTCCAATCCCTGTATATATTGCTCTGCTTTTAGTTTACTCCTACCATATTCCGTACTAGGCTGAGGCACATCATTCACAGAAATATTTTTGTCATTATCTTCATGAATGGCACCAAAGATGCTAAGCGAACTAAGGTAAATAAACTTTTCAGGCTTCATGCCCGCAGCAAGGATTACATCAATCAACCTGCGTGTATTGTCATAATTTACTTTTGTAAAATCAGACGGATTGACACACTTGGTCACTCCTGCTGCATGCACAATATAGTCCCACTTGCCATTAGCTTCATGGAACTTGCCTATTTCATCAGCTAGGCATGACTCTTTATCGCAAGAAAGTACAATAATCTTTGCACCCATCTTCTCTAAATCATCCACCTTACTGGTCGATCTGACACCTGCCCATGTATCATAGCCCTGATTAATCAATTCTTTAACCAATGCATGACCAATAAAACCGCTAGCCCCTGTAATCAACACTTTTTTGTTTATTCCCATATGCTTTACATTCAATATGCACATTCGATTCTTACATCAAAAGTGCAAATATAGTTGTTTCACAAATTCTTAGCCAACAAAATCCATAAAATCAAGCATTTTAAAACAACTTTCAAATAAAAGGTATCCAATAATGCATTTAATTTATTTACTTTGTAAAATGAATTCATAAAAACATTTAGATATGTCTAAAAACAAAAGAGAAAAAGAAGCTGGGAAAAAGCGATTGACCAAAACGGAACTCGCAGACCATATAATGCAGATCTTCCATGCAAAGAAGGATGAGATTCTGGGCTTGAAATATATATTTTCGTCATTACGACTGAATACTCACCCATTGAAAATGCTATGTATAGCCATATTGTCGGACTTGGTAAAAGACGACTACATCTGTGAAGTAGAAAAGAACAATTTCAAATCCGTAAACCATGGCGTGGAAGTAATTGGTACTTTCCAAAGAAAAAGCAATGGCAAGAACTCTTTCCTTCCTGAGGATGGAGGGGATCCGATCTTCGTTGCAGAACGAAACTCGGGACATGCCATGAATAAAGACAAAGTAAAAATAATGTTCTACGCGAAACGAGAAGGGCACACTGCCGAAGGTGAAGTTGTAGAAATATTGGAAAAAGCGAATGATACTTTTGTAGGAACGTTGGAAGTATCAAAACAATATTCTTTCTTGGTATCAGAGAACCGCACTTTGGCTAACGATATCTTCATTCCACGATCAAATTTAAAAGGCGGTAAAGATGGAGACAAGGCTTTGGTTAAAATTATCGAGTGGCCTGAAAAAGCAAAGAATCCTATAGGTCAAGTAATTGACATACTGGGAAGAGCTGGAGACAACACCACCGAAATGCATGCCATATTAGCTGAATATGGATTACCCTATAAATATCCTGAAGCTGTTGAAAAAGCGGCTGAAGCAATACCTGCAGAGATCACAAAGGAAGACATCAGTGAACGCGAAGATTTACGAAATGTCACCACATTTACCATAGATCCTGCTGATGCGAAAGATTTCGACGATGCTTTATCTATTAAGACAGTAGAAAAAGGACTCTACGAAATAGGTGTACACATTGCAGACGTCAGTCACTATGTAAAGGAAGGCAGTATTATTGATAAAGAAGCTGAGAAACGTGCTACATCCGTTTATCTAGTAGACCGTACAATCCCCATGTTGCCTGAACGCTTGTGCAACCTCATCTGTTCGCTAAGACCGAATGAAGAGAAACTAGCTTATTCCGTAATATTCACCATTAATGATAAAGCGGAAGTGAAAGACTTCCGTATCCGTCATACTGTAATCAAAAGTAACCGCCGATTCACCTACGAAGAAGCTCAAGAGAGACTGGAGACTCAAAAGGGTGATTACACGGATGAACTAACAACAATGGATCGCTTGGCAAAGATGCTACGTGAAAAAAGGTTCAAAGCAGGAGCTATCAATTTTGACAGATATGAAGTTCGTTTCAACTTGGACGAAAAAGGCAAACCACTTAGCGTTTATTTCAAAATGTCTAAAGATGCAAATAAACTTGTAGAAGAGTTTATGTTGCTGGCCAATCGTACTGTAGCTGAATTTGTAGGTAAAGTGCCTAAAGGTAAGACCGCAAAAGTTTTCCCTTACCGTATTCACGAACTACCGGATCCTGAAAAGCTTGAGAATCTATCGCAATTTATTGCCCGCTTTGGCTATAAGATACGCACATCAGGAACCAAACAAGATGTGTCTAAATCCATCAATCATTTGTTGGATGACATACAAGGGAAGAAAGAGGCGAACTTGGTTGAAACCGTTTCAATTAGATCCATGCAAAAGGCACGCTATAGCACAGAGAACATCGGTCACTATGGTCTTGCTTTTGAATATTATACTCATTTCACCTCTCCTATACGACGTTATCCTGATACAATGGTACACCGCTTGCTTAGCAAATACATAGATGGTGGAAGATCAGTAACTCAGGCCAAATATGAAGATCTATGCGAACATTGTTCTGAGATGGAACAAATTGCAGCTAGTGCCGAACGTTCATCTATCAAATACAAACAAGTAGAATTCATGAGCGAAAACATCGGTTTAATTTATGATGGTGTCATATCAGGAGTCACTGAATGGGGATTATATGTAGAAATCAATGAGAATAAATGTGAAGGAATGATTCCGATTCGCGATCTTGATGATGATTATTATGAGTTTGACGAAAAGAACTATTGCTTGCGCGGTCGTCGTCGCAACCGTTCCTATAACTTGGGTGACCCAATAACAATCAAAGTAGCAAGAGCCAACCTTGAAAAGAAACAACTTGATTTCACTTTGGTTAATGAGGACAAATGAATTAAAATCAATCCACTCGTTTAATACATATTAATATAATATTTGTAATCCTTCTAATAAATTGAATTAAATTTGCATCCGATTTTAAATGTTTTTTAGGTAAAGAAATGAATCAACAACACAAAGTATCCTTTGGTATAGTTGGCATATTCATGGCAATTGGAATTGTATACGGTGATATCGGTACCTCTCCTTTGTATGTGATGAAAGCCATCGTCAGCGGACTTCCCGGAAATTTATGTACTAATCCGGATTACATTATCGGAGCAATATCTTGTATTATATGGACACTGACCATACAGACCACCATTAAATATGTGATTGTTACACTGAGAGCAGACAACAACGGTGAAGGTGGTATCTTGTCACTTTTTGCATTGATTAGGAAGAAATATAGATGGGCGTATCTTATCGCCATCATAGGAGCCGCAACATTACTGGCAGATGGAGTCATCACTCCGGCTATTACTGTTGTTTCGGCCGTTGAAGGATTAAACCATTTGGTTCCTTCAATTCCGGTTGAATTAGTGGCTATCTTAATCATTGTAATGATCTTTTTGATACAACCGTTAGGAACGGCCAGATTAGGAAAGACTTTTGGTAGAGTCATGTTCTTATGGTTTACCATGTTAGGTATTCTGGGATTGCTATCCTTCTTTCATTACCCAATGATCATCAAGGCCTTCAATCCTGTGTATGCAATAAAGCTTTTAATTAATGCACCTAATGCCTTTATCATCATGGGTGCTGTATTTCTTTGTACTACCGGTGCAGAAGCTCTATACTCTGATTTAGGACATTGCGGATTACACAATATCCGGATATCTTGGATTTATGTGAAGTTGACTCTTATTTTAAACTACCTGGGTCAAGGTGCATGGATTATTACTCATCCGGTGCAAGTTGTAACTTCTACAAACCCTTTTTTCGGAATCATGCCGGAATGGTTCTCTTTTATCGGTATTGCAATGGCTACAATGGCAGCTATTATCGCCAGTCAAGCCCTCATCAGCGGATCATTTACTATCATCAGTGAAGCTATATCATTAGATCTATGGCCTAATATAAAAATAAAATATCCTACAAATATTAAAGGCCAAATGTTCATTCCACAAATCAATTATACATTAATGATTCTGTGTGTAATCATTGTAATGACATTTGGAACTTCATCAAATATGGAAGCAGCTTACGGACTGTCTATCACAATCACAATGTTGATGACGACACTGCTGCTATTCATTTATTTTCATTTCAAACATTATCCGATGTGGCTCTGCATACCATTAACTACGTTCTTTATAACAATTGAAAGTAGTTTCTTTATTGCAAATATGTTTAAATTTGCTCATGGAGGATGGGTGACCATATTAATAGCAGGATTCGTATTTGGTATTATGTATGTATGGTATAATGGCAGACGAATTAAAAATCACTACTCAAAATACGAACCTATCACACCTACCTTAGAGTGCTTAAAAGATATATGTGCTGATCAATCAATACCTAAATTCGCAACTAACTTGGTATACGTGACCCGTGCAAAATACCCGAATGACATTGAAAGCAAAATATCATATTCATTAATCAACAGACAACCTAAACGAGCTGATACTTATTGGTTCGTATACTTATATAGAAGTGATGAACCCTATTACTTCAAATATAGTGTAAAGACTTTTGTTCCAGGGAAAATGTTCAGAATAGACATTCATTCCGGCTTTAAACAAGGAGCACATCTTGATATGTTTGTACATCGTATTTGTAAAGAGTTGGAAGAAAAAGGAGAAGTAGACTTATTGAGTCGTTATCCTTCACTGCGGGAACGCAATATCGAAGGAGACTTCCGATTTGTTGTTGTTGAGAGAATCGCTAGAAATCTAGAGCTTCCACCGGTTACGAAAACAATATTGCTACTCTATTATTTGATAAAGAAATATTCTACTTCGGATACCCAGATCCTTGATTTGGATCCTTCCGTAGTCACCGTAGAATATGTTCCATTAAAAGCAGTACAATAACAATATAAAGCCCGAGTAATTTTGCTCGGGCCTTTCTTTTCTTATTGTGTTATCCAATCCACTCACATGAACGTTATTTGCGAGGATATTGACAGCACTTGGGAAGAGATTTGTAAGCTGCAGTTGTAGCTTTTACATTACCTGCATCATGCCCAACCTTGGCAATTGCTTGTTGAACCTTCAAAGGAGACGTAAGAGTAGGATCATATTGCAAATGAAGCACTTTCGTCTTTTGATCCCACATGGCCGATTCTACACCCTTCACTCCTTTAGCAGCATTCTCTATGCGAGATTTACATTGATCGCAAAGACCTTTCACAGGAAACATGGCATGAACCATTTTCTTACCTTGTCGCAGCTCAATATTATTCATATTGTTTGCATTGTTTGCACTAGCCTTCGTAGGCATAATAAACATGCCGGCCATCAACATTGCGATAAATCCGACTTTCAAAATTGTTGTTTTCATACTTTTCTTTATTAAAACGTTATTGATTAATCATACTTTTTTTTCCAGCTAATTGTGCACTCGCATCAATTGCAAATGCTCCATTAGTAACTATCTCATCACCCTCTTTTAATCCGCTCAATATAACATAAGCACTGGATAAAGATGGGCCTAATTCAACTTCTCGCATTACAAAATCCGGTTCTTTTGCTCCCTGTACCTTGAGATATACAACAGAACGTTGCCCTGTCCAAAGAACGGCAGACTGCGGTACTACTATCTTATTTTTGTACTGATTAAGTACGGCTGATACATTTCCGGTAACAAACATCTCCGGTTTGAATAAGCCACCACTATTAGACATCACAACTCTTACATTTGCAGTACGACTAGTCGCATTAACTACCGGATCTATAAACGAAATTCTACCATAAAATGTTCGTCCGGGAATAGCTTGAGATGTAAATGCAATAGTCTGTCCTTTTTTCAAAAAAGGCAAGTCTTCTTCATATGCTTGGAAACCTATCCAAACCTGCGATAGATTGGCAACCTGGAAAAGTACGGACCCCTGACTTACATAGTCACCTTGATTCACCAACTTAGCCATCACAGTACCGCTAGTATTTGCTTTCAAAACAACTAATGGTGAGGCTTTCTTTGTCCGTAAAATAGTTGCGATCTGCCCTGAAGTAAGATTCCATAGACGCAATTTCTCTTTTGCGGCACTTACTAAATAAAGACGCTGCTCAGGCTCTTTAAATTTTAAAGCCTCAACCAACTCTTGTTCGGCTGTATATAATTCAGGAGAATAGATCACAGCTAACGGTTGCCCTTTACTGACCCTGTCCCCCGCGGCATTTACGAATAAACGTTCGATGCGCCCACCCACATAAGCGGCTTGGGATTGTTGCAGACGTTCATCCGGTTGAACTTTACCGAAAAGACGAAGATTTTTATAAGGGCGCTTCATACTCACATAAGTTGTCTGTATATTTGCTAAAGCAACAGCTTCATCACTTAAAGAAATAGAATTGGGATCAGTTGCAGTGCTATCTCCACTCCCATCTTCCTTTACAGGAACCAAATCCATACCACAAATAGGGCATTTACCCGAATGATCCAAACGAATTTGAGGGTGCATGGAGCATGTCCACCATTGCTTTTTTACAGACTTAACCTCCTGCTTTACCTGACTATTATTAGGAGTATGAAAGAAAAGCCATCCAAGGAAAAGCCCGGCTACCAATATTATTATGTATCGAAACCAGTTTTTTGATTTCAAAAAAGATATATTTTTCATACTTAAATCATTTAATGTTCATAAAATCATTCTTAGACATTAACTTATCGTATTCAGCTGATACAATGTTGTAAGTTGATAACATCTCGAATTTTTTGAATTCATAATCAATCAATTCGCGTTCAAACTGCAAAATATCGGTTAAGCTTGCTCGTGAGGTTGCATATTCGCGTAACAATAGATGAAGCGTCGTATTAGATAAGCGAATTTGTTTCTCATAAAGAGCAATCTTGCGAGAAGCATCTTCAGCCCTTTGAATAATTGATAAATACTGAATCTGTAATTGATCCGTAGTATTACCATAATTTAAATCTGCTGATCGTTTCATTAACTTTGCCTCTTGCACAGTTGCTTTATATTTTCTCCGATAGATCGGCAATGAGAACTTTATCATTGGCATAACCATATTCATCCCGTTCATCTTATTCATTGAAGATGCAGTTGTAGTCATTCCATCAGAAGATGTAGTAGTTTCATCTTTCTTCTTATTGATCATATACTCCACCCCTACTCCGATCATTGGATAGCCCATTTTCCTGGACATTTCTTCCTTGGCAACATATGACTGCCCTTCAGCTTTCCACATAGCCAACATTGGATTCATAGCAACAACCGTCTTCCACGAATCAGCATCGGTAAACAATACTTTTTGAACTAGAGTATCTGGTACAACCACTTTGAATTTTACATCTCTATGAAGAAGAGAATTAAATGTGGCTTCACTCAATTTATATTGCGATTCAAGGCTTTCCACTTGTTCTTGCAAGCCAGCTTCTTCAATCTGTAAACGCAGCATATCACTCATATTACCTCCACCACTGTTCATTCCGCTAGACATTCCAGATGAAGGCATTGATGCCGCAGATGATGGCTGAGGTGCAAATTTATTACTCCCGGCACTACCCATTCCTGACATCCCCCCGCTAGATGGGGATGAACTTATATTATCCATCTTTGTTGAAGCAGATGTGTTTATTGAAGAGCCTGCTCCACTTAAAGAAGGTGATTTATACTTATATAGAACTACTTCTTCTAGTGACTTCAACAGCTCAATATTACGCTTCAAATATTTAATACGAGCACGAGCACTGGCAAGTTGATACCACTGAACTTGTACTTGATAGATTACGTCTAAACCACTTTCACGAAAATTTTGATAAGTAGCTTCAGCCATCCATGTCATCTCAGACTTAGCAGCTTTAAGAGTACCAAGCCATGGAAACATCTGCATCAAACTAACTGTTCCAACTTCTTTTCCATTTACTTGTTCCATCGGCTTTAAAAAAAAACCGATACTTAGCTCTGGATCATTCAACGTTCCAGCAGGAGCTATCCGTTGCAATGCAGCAAGATAAGCTGTATAATTTGCCAAAACGGTTTGATTATTACGAGCAGCCGCCATCATATAATTCTGCAAGCTGTCTTCTTGGGCATAAATGTTAGTATTCCCTATAAGGATTACCAATATGAACAACATTATATTATTCTTCATGATTTTTCTTTTTTGAAGATATCTGATCTGAATTGTCCTTAAAATGAGGCAATTTACGTATAGCACTCTCACGCCACCAACATTGTAAGACCGGTACAACAAACATTGTCATAGTCTGAATTAACATCCCACCAAATGTTGGAATAGCCATTGGCACCATAATATCGGCTCCTTTACCTGTGGATGTAAGCACTGGCAGTAATGCTATTAATGTAGCGGCTGTAGTCATTGATGCTGGGCGGACTCTCTTTAATCCTGCTTTTACAACAGCTTCACGAATAGCATCCCTCGTTTGAGGCTTTTCTTTTAAAAATACTTGATGAATATATGTGCCCATTAATACACCATCATCAGTAGCTATTCCAAACAAGGCAATGAAACCCACCCATACAGCAACACTCAAATTTATCGTATGCATCTGGAATAGATCACGAAGATTCTCACCTGCTACATTAAAGTTCAAGAACCAATCCTGTCCATAAAGCCATATCAAAATAAAGCCGCCCGCAAATGCCACAAATACTCCTGAAAAATGAATAAATGAAGCTGTTACAGAACGGAAATGGAAATACAAGACCAATAATATAACGAGCAAACTAATGGGAATAACTACTAATAATCTGCTGGTTGCACGAGCTTCTTGTTCATAGTTGCCTGCAAACTGATAGGTGACGCCCTTAGGCAAAACAATCTGTCCTGACTTTACCTTCTCATCCAGTGTTTTCTTTGCTTCATTCACCACATCCACTTCGGCCTTCGATCCTTCTTTATCGAAAATAACATATCCTACAAGAAATGTATTCTCGCTAGTAATCATTTGTGCGCCTTTTACATATTGAAGCTCAGCCAACTCACTAAGATGAACCTGTGTACCCGTAGATGTCGGTATCAAAATATTTGCAAGAGCATCCGGATTATCACGCAATTCACGTGCATATCTCAAACGAATAGGGAATCTTTCTCGCCCTTCAACGGAAGTACTCAATTGCATACCTCCTACAGCAGATGATGATATCTCTTGTAGATCTGCAACCTTTACTCCATATCGAGACATCTTTTCACGATCTAACTTTATCTCAATATAAGGCGCACCAACAGCACGATCATAAAAGACAGACGCAGGAAGTATTGACGGAACTCTCTTTAATTCTTTTTCCATAACGCTACCGGCTTTTTCTATCGATTCCAAATCCGGACCGTATATTTTTAATCCCATAGGTGCACGCATTCCTGTAGAAAGCATCACCATCCTGGTTGCAATAGGTTGCAATTTAGGAGCACTTGTCAATCCGGGAATATGGCTTACCTTCACAATTTCATTCCATATATCATTTTTATTCTTAATACTGGAGCGCCACTGGCGATAATATTCTCCATGTGAATCGACAATAAAACTATCTTTTGGTATGACACGAAAATCTTTTGATGGATCGTATATCTTTCCACCTTTTAGAATAAAACGATCGCTTTTATCTGTTTTAAATCTTTCTCTTTGACCTTCATCATTCAGCATATATTCCGAACGATAGTTTATGGTGGTCTCATACATCTGAATAGGCGCAGGATCTAATGCAGAATTAGCTCTTCCCCATTTACCAACAGCGGACTCTACTTCAGGAATGCTTTTCAAACGCTGGTCTAATATTTTTATATTATCCAGATTCTGTTCTACGCCAGAATGTGGCATGCTTGTAGGCATCAATAAATAAGAGCCCTCATCTAAACTAGGCATAAATTCTTTTCCAACACCAGGGAACTTATATGTAACACCTTTCCAAAAAGATGTTTGTCGAAAAGTGCTCCATCCCAATGTTTCAAAACTTTTCGGTATAAAACCTAATATTTTGTCTCCACCTTGCCAAATTACTAATCCAAAGAGCAATGTCATCAAAGGAATCATCATAAACTTTAGACGATGTCCCAAACACCACCGAAGAATTCGTTCATAATAAATGACTAATAACCACAATAATGAAAGGATTATTGCAATAATTCCCATCACAAATAATATATTTTTCATTATACCATTTTGCGGACCCAATGGCAACCATTCAGATGAGAGCAAATAAATAGCAGCCAATAAAGTAATACCTATATTTATATAACTCGTATAGGACACTTTATCTTTGGCCCATTTGGAAGCCAACAAATTATTTATTCCAACTAATGGTAAAGCGAGTGCAATTATCGAACCGTATTTCACGAGAAGATACACACCCACAAGTATTAAAACTGAATTCCCCACTTCTCTAACTTTCTTGAATGGTATTCTTAAAGAATATATCCAATAAGCTAATGTTGGAAGAATTATCAATCCTAATATAAAAGATGAAGCTAATGCAAACGTTTTTGTATAGGCTAACGGATGAAATAATTTACCTTCTTGAGCCTGCATCGCAAATACAGGAAGGAAACTAATGATTGTAGTAAGCATCGCTGTACTTATGGCACCGGAAACTTCAGATACAGATTCGTAAATTACTTTCTCCAGGAGTTTCCCCTTAACAATAGTCTGATCAGTATAAAAGGATAGCCGTCGTACTACGTTCTCCATAAACACCACACCTACATCGACCATCACACCTATAGCTATAGCAATACCTGATAAAGCGACGATATTTGCCTCGACTCCAGTTAATTTCATTACGATAAATGTACACAAAACAGCTAATGGCAACATCCCTGCAATCACAACCGATGCTCTAAGATTAAGAACCAGTACTATAACTACAATAATACAAATAAGCACTTCATGTGTCAGCGCACTCTCCAGCGTTCCTACCGTTTCTTTTATCAATTGGGTGCGATCATAAAATGGTACGACCGTCACTTTGGAAACAGTACCATCCGGTAAAACCTTTTGTGGTAATCCAGCTTGAATCTCTTTAATTTTATCTTTTACATTGTTTATAACATCCATAGGATTGGATCCGTATCTAGCTACAACAACTCCTCCTACAGCTTCCATTCCTTCTTTATCCAAACCACCTCGGCGATCTGCAGGACCAAAATTCACCTTTGCAACATCTTTTATCCGCACCGGCACGCCATTACGTGACGTAATAGCAGCATTTTCCAGATCTGCAATATTCTTTATATATCCGAGCCCTCGGATCAAATACTCTACTTTGTTCACTTCAATTGTTCCGGCTCCAATATCTATATTACTTTTCTTGACAGCATCCATTACATCCATCACAGACAATCCATATGAACGCAATGCTTCCGGATTTATATCAACTTGGTATTCCTTTACGAAGCCACCTACAGATGACACTTCCGAAACTCCATTAGCAGAATTCAATGAATATTTTACATAATAGTCCTGAAGCGTACGTAACTCTTGCGGATCCCATCCTCCAACGGGTTTACCGGTTTTAGGATTCCGACCTTCCAACGTATACCAGAAAATCTGTCCCAAAGCCGTAGCATCAGGACCTAACGATGGTTGAACTCCTTCCGGTAATGTCCCTGACTGCAGGGAACTTAACTTTTCGAGAATACGAGAACGACTCCAATAGAATTCTACATTATCTTGAAAAATGATATAAATAAACGACATACCAAACATAGATGTGCTTCGAATTGCTTTCACACCTGGTATACCTAATAAAGTAGTAGTCAAGGGATATGTGATTTGCTCTTGAATATCCTTAGGAGAACGACCCATCCATTCTGTAGCCACAATCTGTTGATTATCGCCAACATCAGGAATAGCATCAACGGCTACAGGATCACGAGGAAGAAGTCCCCAATGCCAATTAAATGGAGCTGTAGCCAACCCGCCCAACAATATTACAATTAGCAATATTGCTGTTATTATTCTGTTCGATAGAAAGAATTTGATTATTTTGTTTAGCATATTGTTTTTGCATAAAATAATACATCTATAAGCTATTGTGATAATATAAAATCACAAAGTCATAATACTACAACATGCACAGAGAAATAAGGATTATATCCCTATTAATCAAGCATTTGCAACAAAAACAGCAGCAAACGGAGGGGCACGGAATCCCCCAGAACTCACTAAATGATAATCGTGATGTGGAGAGTAATATGCTGTATCGCTATACTTTACAGCATCTGTAACATTAGGTACAAACAAACATGCATAAAGGCTTAATAAATCTTTAAACCCATCATACAGCAACACAGAGTGCAATTGAAAGGTTTGCCCTAGTAAAAAAGAAGATCGAACTTTGTAAGAATTAGAGTAAGTTTTGCATTGTTTACACCCCTTGTTCATCTTACAACAAGACGGCATATCATTCACATCACTTTGATGATAGAAATGACCCATTAAGGTTGTCCCCATAAAGCTTGGCCCACAATAATGTGTATCAATTGTTACTCCAGCCGTACTGACCAGAAGAACAATTATCATCAATATATGAACCAACTTTTTCATTTTCATTCAAATCTTTAGCGACAAAGATAGAAAAAAAAGAAATTAAACAAGAAAAGAAGAAATTTTTAACACAGTCGACATTATGCTAGAATGAAAAGTCTCCCATCCTTTAACAATAAAAAGGTCCCTGCAAAATTAATTACAGGGACCCTTATTTATATGATTCTTATATAAGTAACTACTTAGTCAAAGTACTATTCAATGAATCAGAAATAAAATTTGTATCTTGATAATCGAATGTACCACTAGATCCACTAACATCGGGCCAACCTTCTGTTTGAGTGAACCAAGAATCTTGATTCAACAGACTAGCAGTAAATCCCCACATATAATAGCGGGCTTTCCAATTAATAGTTACTTCCGTACTATTTACATTATCTAGTGGAGTATCCAAATTATCCAATTCGAAATAAGTAGAATAGAAGTTCGCTAATGATTGCAACTGACTATTGAATGGTGTAGTCTTAGAAGTTCCATATACATCTGCAAAAGCCGAATTACGTGTCTTTATTAATGGGTCAACAGTTTTTGTGCTAGCTGTTTTACACATCAAATAGCAACCTTTGCGATTCCTTCCATTAAGAGGTTGTACACCCAAGGCTGTACAAGTATTCGTTGCACTCAATGCCAAATCAGAACTTTGACCTCCATCATATAACAACCATCTCTTGATATCCCAGAAGCGTTTACCTTCATAAGCCAACTCAATACGACGCTCTTTCAAACAAGCTGCAATTGCCAAGTTTTTATCAGTAATATTTCCCAAACCATAATTATTATCAGATGGGATACCGACACGTGCTCTTACTTGTCCTATATATTTTAAACAGTTTGGAACATCACCTGTTGCTGCATAACACTCAGCCAAATTCAACAGAAGTTCAGCGTAACGATATTCCATAATATCAGTTCCTGAATAAGAGACATTACTCATTGTAGTGGTCTTATCAGTCATCTTACGAACAAAAACAGGACTGCTCAAACTTGTTAAATCTGTATAACTAGACAGAGTTTTTCCGCCAGATGTATATTTCCATCTATATGTCCAAATTGTATCATTACCTGCATTTGTAGGCCAGTTACAACCTGAAAATCCAAAAGTACGATAGAAACGAGGATCTCTATTCAAGAAAAACTTAAGTGAACCATTTGCCAGCTTTACACTATCTTTTGCATCTGTTCCATCTGCCATAGGAAATAAGTCAACCATTTCAAGAGGAGCGCTAATACCGCCGCTACCACCTTGAGCTTTCAAACGAATAGAATTCTCCCAACCATTATGTGTTGTTCCTGATGCAGAACTGCTACTCATCAATCTAATAATGATCGCTTCTTTATTAAATGTATTACTACTGGAACCTAACATATTTTCCCAATCATTTGCAGAACTACCATAAAGTCCATAACCGGCAGTAGACAATGAATCTACAGCCTTCTGGGTAACTTTCAATGCTAATTTCCATCTATTATTAGATGTATTATTCCAATCTTTATTATAAATCGGGCTAGCATAAGTCAATAATACACGACTTTCAAGAGCTAACGCAGCAGCACTTGTCAATCGTCCATAATTATTACTCGCATCATCCCAAACTGCGGGAAGATAACCTGCAGCTTCATTCAAATCTTTCAAAATCTGCTCTACGCATTCAGTCACAGAGGCACGAGGCAATTTTTCTACACTAGAAGAAGGATCATAGACCTTCGTAACCAATGGGACACCACCATACATTCTTACTAAATCAAAATATTGCATCGCACGCAAGACCAATACTTGACCTTTAATGCGATTTCTAAATGTTTGAGTAAGATTAGATCCGTATGTATCTATATTTAAATAAACATAGTTACAGTTACGTATACGAGTATAAGGTGATTCAACAATACTTGAAGTTAAAGGAGCACCTATATAAGCAGAACAATCAGCTGCACTTGACAGCGAGGAGTTAGGGTCCGTCAATTTAGAAATAGTTCCACCTCTCTCCTCAGTAAGATATGGATAACCCATATCCTGAGTATATTGACCAACTAAAGTACCTTCAGGGCTTGTATATGAGTTAAAAAACTCATAATATACATAAGCCAAATATTGATTAGTTTGAGTTTCGGTTGTAAAGATCTCTTCTGTAGCATTATTGTACATCTGTTTGTCTTTCAAAAACTGATCGCTACATCCCGAAGCCATGAAGCCTAATATCAATAAGATATAAAATATTTTATTTGCTTTCATTTCTATTCATTTTTTGTTTAAAAAGACACATTAACCCCTAATGACCATGTTCTCATTGTTGGATAAGCATATGAAGTATTATACATATTCCGATAATGATTTGGATATGGATTATAGAAATCCCACAAATTATTCCCTAATATGCTTAATCTGGCACTTTCTATACGTAGTGGTTGAGTCCATTTCTTAGGAAGAGTATAACCGATACTGATATTTTTAACGTAGCAACGGAAAGTACTGATTTGCCAGAAGTCAGAAGTAGCCGATACAGAATTGCCAATAACCTGTTCACATCCTAAATTAGGGTATTTACCTTTTGGATTAGTGGTTGCATCAAACATATCCTTGAAGTAATATTCAGGAGACCATATAGGATTAGATGTTTTAGTACCTTTAATATTAACAACGTCAATGGTATTCAAACCACCCCAAGATGTGGAGATTTGAGTATCGAAAGTCAATCCATTCCATTCAAATCCTAATTGAGTTGTAAAGCCATGAGTCTTATTACTTTTAGCCAACTTACCTAAATCTGCACCTGTATTGGTTATCTTTCCATCCGGTGCAGTCACTTTACCATTTACCATATCACCACCAAGATCTTGATATGCAAGCATACCCGGTTGAAGAGAACTTTCTGTTGTATTATTGAAGTAACTCGGAGTACCAGCACCTGCATTTTTTTGTAAATAGGCCCAATAGTTATCTATATCTGCCTGATTACGAAGAATACCATCACCCGTTGAAGTTCCTTTCCATACTTTATATCCCCATGCAGGCATATAGTCTGAAGTATGACCACCCACAACCATATTGTTGCTTGAAGGATAACTAGCAGCTAATGTAGGCCAATCTTTTACTTTATTGCCACTGAAGCCAAAATTAACTCCGACATGATATTTCACCTCGCCGATGTGATCTCTCCATGTTAGCGCAAATTCTGCTCCGTATGTATCAATACGCCCATTGTTCTCTTCACTATATCCACCGCCTATATAGAAAGGTATTCCAGTTGTACTGATAACTGCTGAATTCAATATATCAGAATTTATTTCGTAATACAAATCAACTGTTGCACTCAAACGGCTATTTAAGAAACGAGAATCAAATCCGAAGTCAAATTTATTACTGACATCCCAATGAACATTTCTATTAGGAGATTTATTTGGAGTATATCCGTACCCTAATACACCACCATTGGTACCAAATTGATAGCCTTTTCCACTGTTATATGTGAAAGTTTGTCTCCATTCCCAAGGAGCAATATTATCGCGACCGGTTTTACCCCATGATGCACGTAACTTCATATATTCAACCCACGGTAGATTCTTTTTCCAAAATTTTTCTTCTGAAATAACCCAACCGGCAGAAGCGCTTGGGAAGAATCCCCAATAGTTCTCAGGGGCAAACTTAGTAGAAGCATCAGAACGGAATAAAAATTGCAACATATAACGATCCATGTAACTATAATTTACTCTACCCAAATACGAAAGAGTACCCGATTCGTATTTGTTTACATATGAAGACGTATTTATAGTTCCCGCAGTAGAACTTGTTCCAGAATAGTTAGTAGGAGTATCATATGCTTGTCTTGCTGAAGTTGTGTAAGCATCAGAACGCTCCACACTCGCCATTGCATCAATATTGTGCTGACCAAACTTACGTTGATAGTTAATAAAGAAGTTCATTTGTCGATTTTCGTCATTCACATTATCGTATAATACAGATGAGCTTTTATCAATAGTCTTCACAACATAATCCGAAGCATTCCAAGCACTATATAAATGCTTGCCTTCCTGACTCATATTGTTCAAATAAGCTAATGTATATGGTAAGGATGCTTCCTCAGCGACAGATGCGCTTCTACTCATCGCATACATTCCCCTAAAAGATAGACCTTTAACAAAAGGGACAGAATATGTAAATGAGAAGTTGGCATTCCAGCTGTTAGATTTTGTAGTCGCCTTAGACCCACTGTTATTTAAAGCAAAATAGTTATAGGCTCCAAAATCTCCACGTGTATTAATTGCTCCATTCGAAGTTGTCATATTAGGACCACCGGAAGGAGATACATAATATTCTTGACCATTAATTTCAGTACTCCAAGGAATATATTTAGGCATATGAGCTAAGTACACATAGTCAGAATAGCCATTTGCCTTTGATCCATAACTACTATCTGATATTGTTGCAACTTTAGTATATGATGTAGTCACATCACTTTGATTAGCGGCAAGTGAAGCGCTAAATTTCAAATCAGAAGTCAAGCTAATATCAACACCTGTTCTAAAAGTATATTTATTATAGTCTTGGTTACCTAAATTGGCACCTTGATTATAATAAGATAAACCGGCAAAATAGGTAGCTTTTTCACTTCCACCACTAACGTTTACAGCATGGCTCTGAGTAAAAGCCGATTTCCAAGCTTCCTTTAACCAATCATTATTCAAACCTTTCATCGACTCTAATTCATCATCGCTGAAAAGTTTATCTGTTCTATTCGTATCAGTAGATTTTACTATTTGTGCCGATTGTAAAAAACTATTTGCAAAAGTACCATATTCATAAGCGCTCATCTCTTTGGAATGACTAACGGCATCGGTGACACCAAACTTACCGGAATAAGAGATTTTTGGAGCACCGCTATGTCCTCTCTTTGTTGTTACAATAATAGCGCCTTGAGCAGCACGAGAGCCATAGATTGCAGCACTTGCATCACGCAACACGGTAATACTTTCTATTTCCGAAGGATCAAGCAAATTAAATTGCGTCATATCAGACATTCCCGTAGAAGGATCTACTTGAACCACATCATCAATAACAATCAAAGGAGTAGATGTATTACCTTGTTTTGCATATCCCAACTCGCTACTTTGTCTTACAGATAAACTAGAAGTATCGCCTGGACGAGTTCCGCCACCACTAACTGTCAATCCAGGGATCTTACCAGAAAGAGCTTCTGCAATATTTGACACAGGGATATCTGCAATATCCTTTTCTGAAATCGTAGCCATAGAACCAGTCACATTCTTTAATTTCTGAGTTCCATAACCAACAACAACGACTTCATTCAAAGCCTTTGTATCATCTTGCAACACAATTTTCATGTCAGTTCCTTTAGGAACAACAGCAACAGAGACATAACCGATATAAGAAATAGAAAGTTTGTTCCCTTCAGGAACATACAAACTAAATTTACCATTTAAATCCGTCACTGAAATGACATTAGTTCCTTTCACCTTAATATTAGCACCAATAATCGGTTGACCGGCATCATCAACGACAATGCCTCGTACCTCTTTATACTGTTGCTGCTGCACATTTTGTTGTACATCATGTGCAGGCACTACGCCTGCTTTGGCTGAAGCAAACATTGCAGGGCTCATCACACAGAAAAACATACCAATTAATTTAGTTGATTTAAATAATTGGAATGCATTCCGGAATGTAACATAAACCTCTCTCATAGATTAAATTTTAAATAAATTACTATTAAATTCAAATCCTAACATATATAATTCTATTATGATTTTACTTTAAACAAAGGTTCGATTTTAACTTTCAACTGGCACTTTATCACCTATTGTATTAGAATTTCTGAAAAACAAAAACAGTTATTCAGGCTTATCTTACCCTTTCGAAATATTTTATCACATCTATAGACGATTCTCGAAAGAATGTGTAATCACTAAATTTAAAGAAAATAACAAAACACTATAATATTAATTATTGAAATAAGAACTAATAGACCTATCATCGAACAGAAATCCATTCATGTATTACCATTTTAGTAGTAGCTCATATCAAAAAAAGCCGCGCTGAATAACTTTCAACGCGGCTTTTATATAATCTTTATTGCTGATTATTCTTTCGAATAATTATCACGACGGGGTTCTCGCTGATTTCCACCTTCACGACGTTGATTAATATTTCTACGTTCAGGACGGTCAACATAACCTTCGGGTTTTGGCATTAATGCCTTATGTGAAAGTTTAAATTTACCGGTTTTTTGATCAACCTCAATTAATTTAACTTCTATCTCTTCACCTTCCTTTAAGCCTGACTCTTCTACAGTTTCAAGACGTTTCCAATCAATCTCAGAAATGTGTAACAAACCATCTTTTCCCGGTAGAAACTCTACAAAAGCGCCATAAGGCATAATGCTACGAATAGTTCCCTTGTATATTTCACCAACTTCAGGAATTGATACGATTCCCTTGATCTTATTCAAAGCAGAATCTATAGAATCTTTATTGTTAGCTGAAATTTGAATCTTACCTACTCCATCCGACTCTTCAATTGTAATTGTTGCTCCGGTTTCTTCCTGCATTGCCTGAATGATTTTTCCACCAGGACCAATAATAGCACCAATAAACTCTTTAGGTATAGTCAATGTTTGAATACGAGGAGCATGAGGTTTCAGCTCTGTACGAGGTTCAGGAATTGTATCTAATATTTTACCAAGAATATATGCGCGACCTTCTTTTGATTGATTCAACGCTTTTTCCAGAATATCAAAAGAGAGTCCGTCTACTTTAATATCCATTTGAGTGGCTGTAATTCCTTTTTCCGTACCTGTTACTTTAAAGTCCATATCACCAAGGTGATCTTCCTCACCCATAATATCACTTAATACAGCATATTTATCTTCACCAGAGTTTTTAATTAAGCCCATAGCAATACCGGAAACAGGGCGTGTCATCTTAACACCTGCATCCATCAGCGCCAATGTCCCTGCGCAAACGCTTGCCATAGATGAAGAACCGTTTGACTCAAGAATATCAGACACAACACGGATAGTATAAGGATAGCCTTGGGGAATCATGCCCTTTAATGCACGACAAGCCAAATTTCCATGTCCAATTTCACGGCGACCGACTCCACGCTGTGCTTTAGCCTCACCGGTACAAAATGGTGGGAAATTATAATGAAGTAAAAAACGTTCATGACCTTGATTTAAAACATCATCGATCATCTTCTCATCCAATTTTGAACCAAGCGTTACAGATGTAAGAGATTGTGTCTCTCCACGTGTAAAAATGGCTGATCCATGAGGACCAGGTAATGGACTAACTTCGCACCATATTGGACGAATCTCATTTGTTTTACGACCATCCATACGTCTACCTTCATCTAAGATACAACGACGCATAGCTTCTTTTTCAACCGCAGCGTAATAACGATTAATCATTTCGGCTTTTTCATCAGTTGAATCTTCCTCTGAAAGTTGAGCTTTAAAATCGTCTTTGATTGCTTGAAATTTTTCTTCACGTTCATGTTTACTAGTTAAGCCTGCAGCAGCAATATCGTATGCACGTTGGTAGCAAAACTCATGAACCTTTTTACGCAAATCTTCATCATTTACCTCATGACAATACTCGCGTTTGACAGTTTTACCAACAGCTTCAGCAAGTTCTTTTTGAACTTTACAATGAACTTTAATCGCCTCATGAGCCACTTTCATTGCTTCAATCAAGTCTGTTTCTGAGACTTCATCCATCTCACCTTCAACCATCATTATATTCTCGTACGTTGCAGCTACAGTTATATCCATATCTGCATTCTTCAACTGATCAAAAGTTGGATCAACCACATATTGATTATCAATACGAGCAACACGCACTTCCGAAATAGGGCCATTCCAAGGGATATCAGAAACCGAAAGAGCAGCCGATGCAGCTAAACCTGCCAAAGCATCAGGCATATCAACGCCATCGGCTGAAAACAAGATAATATTTACATAAACTTCTGCATGGAAATTATCCGGAAAAAGCGGACGAAGAGCACGGTCAACCAATCGACATGTTAGAATTTCATTATCTGAAGCACGTCCCTCTCTTTTTGTAAAACCTCCGGGGAAACGGCCTGCTGCGGCGTATTTCTCTTTATACTCAACCTGTAACGGCATGAAATCTGTTCCGGGAACTGCATCTTTAGCGGCACAAACAGTAGCTAGTAACATCGTGTTACCCATACGGACCATCACTGACCCGTCTGCCTGTTTTGCCAATTTTCCCGTCTCGAGTGTGATGGTTCTTCCATCAGGAAGCTCGATCGTCTTAACAATTGGGTTAATCATAAAATTATTGTTTTCTATATAATCTATTTCAAAAATATTCGCGCAAATATAGCGATTCTTTTTCTTAACTATGTCTATTTACAGAAAAAGTTACATAGTTTGGTATTGTTTTTTTGATAATGTAATTTAAGAATGTATATTTGCAAATAAAATTTAAAGAAACAATTATCATATGAAAAAGGTAGGATTTTTCCTGACAGTAATACTCATCGTACTGTCAGCTTGCAACAATAAAGAGAAATTTCATGTACAAGGCACTGTCACCAATGCCGATAACAAAGTGTTATATTTTGAAGCAGAAGGACTTGATAGTGTTTCAATCCTTGATTCAGTAAAGCTGGATAATAAAGGTAATTTTTCGTTCAAAGGGAATCGTCCTGAATGCCCTGAATTTTATAGGTTACGATTGGGGAACAACGTTATTCATTTTTCCGTAGACAGCACAGAAACAATCGACATTGCAGCCAATGCAACCAATTTCACGGCAGGATACTCAATTAAAGGTTCCGAAAGTTGCCAAAAGATAAAAGAGCTGACATTAAAACAGATACAACTTCAAGAGACAGTCAATAAGTTACAGAACAAAGTAAAGAGCGGTTCATTTGATGGAGCACTCGCAAATGATAGTGTAAATCACATGATCGATAAATACAAAAAAGATGTAATGATTAATTACATCTTTAAAGGTCCGAATAAACCATATGCCTATTTTGCACTTTTCCAAAACATTAACGGGTACTTACTTTTTGATTCAAACAATAAAAAAGATATTAAATGCTTCCAAGCTGTAGCAACAAGTTTAAACACATTTTATCCCAAATCATTAAGAAGCAGGAACCTATATAATGTGACCATCAAAGGGTTACAGACAACGTATAGCGGGCCACGAAAAATGATTAATATTCCTCAAAACAAAGTATCAAGTGCGGGATTGATTAATATTAGTCTACCGGATATGGACGGCAATATACATAAACTCACCGACCTAAAAGGAAAAGTCGTAATACTAGACTACGTTATGTTATCGGCAAAAGGTGCAGCCCAGCACAACTTTAAGTTACGCGGGATATACAATAAATACAAAAAATCAGGGTTAGAAATATATCAAATAGCATTAGATGCTGATGAGCATTATTGGAAAACAGCTGCAGACAATTTGCCTTGGATATGCGTAAGAGACGAAAATGGTGAACAATCAACAAATGTTACTCTGTATAACGTAACATCTGTACCTACAATGTTTATCATTAATAGATCAAATGAAGTAAAGGAACGTATAACTGATGCGAACAAATTGGATACAGCCATAAAAGCCGTCCTATGACATAATTATGTTAAATAGCATGACTTTTTATTTGATAAATGCTTTTTAATTTTGTATCTTTGCAATCAATAAATAATATAGAAGGGTTCCGGCATTTATTTGTCGGAATTCTTTTTTTGTAAATTAAAATTAAGGAGGATCATAACATGGCTTACATGTCAGAAGTCGGCTACAAGAAATTGGTAGCAGAGCTGAGGGAGTTGGAATCTGTGCAACGTCCTGATATTTCTCGTCAAATAGCTGAAGCGAGAGATAAAGGTGATTTGTCAGAAAATGCGGAATACGATGCAGCCAAAGAAGCTCAATCTTTTCTTGAATCAAAAATCAATAAGTTAAAACTACTGATTGGAGAGGCAAAAATCATTGATGAAAAGAAATTATCAACTGACGCTGTACAAATACTATCTAAAGTTACATTGAGAAATGTAAAAAACAATTTGAAGATGGTATACTCTATTGTACCTGAAAGCGAAGCGAATTTGAAAGAAGGTAAAATATCAGTTAATACTCCTATTGCCAAAGGATTACTTGGTAAAAAAGTGGGTGATGTTGCTGAAATTAAAGTTCCACAAGGAACTATTCAATTGGAAATTATCAATATCTCAATTGCATAAACATATGGATTCAATATTTACAAAAATTGTAAAGCGGGAAATTCCAAGCTACAAATGTGCAGAGAACGATCGTTTTTATGCTTTTCTCGATATTAATCCCTTAGTAAAGGGACATACCCTTGTCATTCCGAAAAGAGAAGTAGACTATATTTTTGATATGCAAAATGATGAATTAGCTTCATTCCATATTTTTGCAAAATCTGTAGCGGATTCAATCAAAAAGGTCTTTCCTTGTAAAAAAGTTGGTGTCGCAGTTTTAGGATTGGAAGTACCACATGCACATATACATTTGGTGCCACTGAATAAAGAAACAGATATGATCTTTTCTAACCCCAAACTAAAATTAAGCAATGAAGAATTTCAGGAAATTGCTAATAAGATATACACACAATGGGTAAAAGACAATGAATAAAAAACGCTTAGACAAAATAACTAATTTGTCTAAGCGTTTTTTTATTCTCTGAAATGTAATTAAATATATTCATCACCCAATTTCAGTTGAGCATCTGTCACAAATTTTCGTATTGATTTTTCTTCCTCTTTCTTGCAAATCAACAATACATTATTAGAATCAGCTATTAAATAGCCATTCATATCCTGCATAACAAGAAGTTTGTCTTTAGGCATTGCAATTATATTATCCTTACAATCATACAACATTGTTTCCCCTTCACGAATAACATTCTCATTATCATCTTTATCTGACAATTCATAAATAGAATTCCATGTTCCCAAATCACTCCATCCAAAATCTCCTAAAAGGACATAAACATTTTCAGCTTTCTCCATCACTCCAAAATCAATAGAAATATTTGGACAAGCAGGATAGTTTTCACCAATAAAACTATATTCTTTATCAGTTCCATAAACACTCATAGCCTCTTCTGTCCCTAATCGTGCTGTCAAATCCGGTATAGATTTCTGCAAAGCGTTCATAATACTATTAACATTCCAGATAAATATGCCAGAATTCCAATAAAACTCACCACTCTCAACAAAAACTTTAGCCAAATCTAATTCAGGCTTTTCCGTAAAAGTTTTTACTTTATAAAAGATGTCCGAGTGTTCTTCGTCAATTTGTATATATCCATATCCTGTTTCCGGACGATTTGGTTTTATTCCTAATGTAAGTAAATTATCAGTATGACCAGCAAATTTCAATGCAGACTCTATTAACTGAACAAAATTTCCTTCATTCATGATTAAATGATCAGAAGGTGTTACAACTATATTTGCATTTGGATTTATTGCATAAATATGATAGGTAGCCCACGCGATACAAGGGGCTGTATTTCTTCGCATTGGCTCAAGCAATATCCTACTGTCATCTATCCCAGGTATCTGAGCTTTAATAAGATTAGCGTAAGATTTGTTTGTCACAAAAAAAATATTTTCAGTTGGAATTATTTGATTAAAACGCTGAAAGGTCTGCTGCAAAAGAGAATAACCTGTTCCAAAAAAATCAAGAAACTGTTTTGGATAACTCTTACGGCTCAACGGCCAAAACCTACTACCTATACCGCCACACATAATGACGCAATAATTGTTATTGTTTATTGACATAACAAATTCTTTTATTGTTAGTATTATAAGCTAAGGTAAAAACTTATTTAGCAAAATCAATGAAGAAAGAAAAATATTTTCATCTATAAGACATATTTCTAATAAATAATTTGGAAATAAAGATTTTTGGCGTATCTTTGCACCCGCAATCGCCCAGATGGCGGAATCGGTAGACGCGCTGGTCTCAAACACCAGTGGGGCAACTCATCCCGGTTCGACCCCGGGTCTGGGTACAATATACGGCTGTTAATCAATTGATTTTCAGCCGTATATACTTTTCAAGGTGTAACATAGGTGTAACATTCCAACATAAACACAGATCAAAGTGTATAAATAAATTTTCTGCTCATTAGTTTACCCCCCAAGGAACAAATTTATTTTGTGAATAAATCAAGTAGGTAGTTGGGGTTTCAAATCGTTATAGGGGGTGAATAAAAAACGTGCCCCGGCTTCTACATCTTTGTTACTAAATCTGTAACAAAAAACGTCTTATATATAGAGAATGCTAATTTAGCGGTAAAACCTTGTCGTCTCTTTAACTTTCTTATCAAGTTCCTTTATATCTTCACTAGGTATGGATATACCTTCACTGATTTTGCAAGCATCGGCAACTGCCTGCCTCAAATCATAAGCCTGTTTTCTTTTTAGTATGCCTTTCTTTTGGGCTTCATTGATTTGGTCTATCATCTCCAACTGCCCGCCTGCTTTCTCTATCAATGAGAGTATCCCCATTTTATAAAGTTTCTGTTTTGTATCCATTGCTTCAAAATTTAGTGTTATATCGTTTATCTTTTTGATGAAAAAGTAAGTATTTTGCCATTGACCGAGCAACTTAATATAAAAAGCCTCATCATATAGCAATGCTCCAGTTACTTTTGATACACCTAATTGTGATGCAATCCTTTTCGTGTATCGTTGTTCATACCTTAATACATTTCTATCTTTATAAAGCTCTGGCACTGGCTCTCGGTTGTTCCTTTGCTCTTTTACTTTATCATAGAAACATAACCGTCCATTTTTCTGGATATAGTATAGCCCGTTGGGCTCCTGCAATCTGGTTGCATTCTTCATTAATCCTAAATGATTCATATAAACACTGGTTTTATACTTCATTATAAAGTTTTGGGCTATATCCAGCCTAGTAACAGTAGCGTCATCTATCGGCAAATGTAGAGTATCTGATAAATTTTCAATTGCCCGCTGTATGTCACCCCGTCCCATTGTTTGGAAATTATCACCTAAAAACCATTTACACAGACTGCCATTTTTTATATTTATCTGGTGTCTGCTTGCCGTGATTTTCAGTCTACCAATGTTTCCAGATAGCACTATTTCACCATTAAAATTATGTTCACCAGTTACATTGAAGTAACACGAGGTTTCTGAAAGCATATCAACACCACCCGCTTCATCCTGCCTTAATCTGAAATGTACTGTATCAATCATTAGCGTTACTAATTTGGTAACAAAAGACGTCTTAATATAGAGAAAGGGGCAAAAGCCCCTAATCTCTTTACTTTTTATCTGTTACTGATTTGGTAACTTTCTCCCTTAATGCTTCAATTTCTGCATCTAATTCACCATCTGCAAAAAGGTTAAATAATCCCTTCTCATTATTCTTGTAGCCTCTGGCAATAAATATTTCAAGTTGCCTGTAATCTGTACTAAAAAGGAATAACAAAGCATCATTAGTGCCCTTTGTATCTCCATAGCCTTGTAATTGATTTTCAAGGTCTGGAATAAACACGCTACTAATATTATCCCCGTTGGTTATTGCTCTGTCTGCTTTTCTTTTGGCATCCATAGAGAAAGTATCGGGTACTCCATTATAATAAAGGAAAAACCGTTTATCCCGTGCTCGTTGAGCTATTAATTCAAAAGGTAGATACTCCCTTGTTGAGGCTACACAGTCCAGCCGGTGAGATTTAAGAACCTTTATTTCTTGCATCATGTAATAATCGGTAAGTATCATCATAGTGCGCCCCCTTTCTGCATGCAATAACTTTGTGCCTTTTGGCTTATCTCACAACCTGTTGAAACACGGTTATTCTGTAGCCACTGTTCTAACTCCAAACGATTAAAATAAACCATCTTTCCCATTGGCTTATAAAATGGTATTTGTTGCCTCATAGTTAGCTTATATAGGTAACTTTTGCTAATACCCATATATTTTGCTGCTTCATCACTCGTTAATACTTCTTTTGTACAAAAGATAGTATTTGCTGTTATAAGGTTGGCAATCTTTTCTATATCCTCTTTCATTTTCTTTTATTTAATGAGGTTAATAAAAGAGGCTGTGCACCGCCTCACTTCCTGTTTGAAAGCAAGAGCAAAAGTATAATCAAAGAGAAATAATTAATAGTGTCCTAAAGTGCGCACCATAGTGACACTAAAAAAGGCAACCTTAATCGGCTGCCTTAAATAAAATATCTATTTTTTCATATCCATTTGGTTTTCCTTGCAGCTTTTTGTTATTCGCTAATTGTGATCTAGCTTTTCCTAATCTAGAAACATTAAATAAAGTGTTTAAAGCCGTTTCTGGATAATCTTTCCCATTATCAGCTCCATTTTCCTTACAGTATATTTGCTCTGTAAAATAAGCTAAAAGGGCTTTGCTACAATTCCAATGATAAAGGTCGGCTTTTTGTTCCATCAACTTCACTCCAATAGCTTTGACAAACATTGCTCTAGCCTCTGGAATATCTAATTCTTTAGGCAAATGCTCTTTTTGCTGAGGCTCCTTGCCTCTCATTAAATCAGCAAAAGGAAAGTATTTGCACCTAACTTGCCAACTTTTAATATAACTATTTGTATAGCTATAATTTATTCTTCTACATATGTAACAAATAACGGTTGATAATGTAGCGTCAAAAACTATCATGTTCTTTCTATGTTCATCCTCCCTACCCTTTGGGCATATTTTTTGCCTCTCCTGATAATAAGCGTTCAATAAATCATCTGTTACATTTTCTATTATATTTTGTTTAGCATTTATATTCTGTAGAAGAAACATGTTTAATCTTTCTACTTCATTTGTATAATATTGTTCATTCTCAATATTATTTATTAAATCATTAAAGAATATCATAACTTTATAATTTTAGTTCTGGTAAACTGTTTATAGCATCTTCTTTCAACTTATCAACAGCACGGGTGTACTTTTCTGTGTGCCTTAGTCCAGAGTGCCCTAAAAGGCTTGCAACCGTCTTAATATTTGCTCCATTGTTGAGAATATTTACAGCAAATGAATGTCTGGCACAATGCCATGAAATATGTTTTGTAATACCTGCACGTTTCACCCATCGCCCCAATGCTTTCAAGCAGCACTCATAAGAAGGTAAATCAAATATCAAAGTATCTTTATCGCTTCCCTTTGGTGGTGATGTTATCAAATCTAATAGTCCATCATTTAAAGGAATAATAACACCACTGCTCTTAGAGTGTCCTTTCGTCTTATTTTGTTCAAATTTCAGTAACTTATTTGAATAGTCTACATCAGCAAAGGTCAAATCTTTCACATCACAAAATCTCAAACCACAATAAAGGCAAAGAATAAATGCTCGTCTTATTTCCGGGTTCTCATTTAAGTAGTGGGTATTTATTAATGCTTGCTCTTCATCAATTGAAAGCACTTCTTTCCTTAAAAGCTCCTCGTCAACTTTGATTGTTACACCTTTGCACGGGTTTTTGACCACCACATCATGATCTATTGCATAATTAATAACCTTTTTAAAACGTTGGTATATACTCTTTGCACCCTCACCAATGCTTCTACTTTGTAGATATTCTGTAAAATCCACCATCATATCTTTTGTTATCTGTTCCGGCTTAATAGAATTTTGGTAAATATTATATTCTGGTGTATCTCTAAAAAAATCTTTAAACCTTTGAAAGGCTATCTGCATCATTCTAATATCTTTCTTTGTATAAACATCTATGTATGTTTGAAAATAATCTAGGAAGTTGATATTTTTTCTTTTCAATCTGTAGCCTTTGCCCTGCTCCAATAATTCTTGCTCTTTCTCTGCTCTTATCTTTCTTGCAAGTTCCATTGTCTCTTTATTCTGAGTTCTTTCTATCGGTGTGCGTGGATTGCTTAAAATAGTGAGTTTTAAAAATTCTCGCTTTCTTTGTACTTTGCTTTTTATCTCCCCTGTTTCTGCATCTTTTACGTTCACACGACCCAAATAATAATCCAAATACAGTGCAAAATTGTCATCTGAGAGTAACTTTTGCATCAATTTAGGATTATCGGTAACCTTTATATCATTCTTTGCCATATCTCCAAAGTGTTTATTTTCAGTTGTTTTCCTTTGGTTACAAATATAATAATTTCTTCTATTCCAGGTGTAACATAGGTGTAACAAATTAGCAAAACAAGGTCTTTTTTATGAACATAAGAGAAAATACTAAAATTTAAGTTGCTGATTTTCTTGCATTTGTATTCTTATACTTTCATTTTACTCATAGGTTCTGTATTGGGTCTGGGTACAGAGAAAGCTTCGTAATCAATTGATTATGAAGCTTTTTTATTTGTGTAAGGTGTACTAAAACAGACTGACAATATATAACGTCGGATGAACCATAAAAAGCAACTCGAATCTTATAGACCCGAGTTATCATTTATACAATATTTTGAACAGTATCAACTAAGTTCCCCTTAACCCAAAAGTATTATTTAGTTCCTTTAGGTTTAAGCTTAGGATTATTTCCTGGTGTATTCTTATTGTCATGTCGACGTTTATCTACTTCTCCCGTTGATTTAGCTACTGGTTTTGGACCCGGTTTCAAATTTCCCATAATATATTTATTTAAATGATTAATCTCAAAGCTAATTATTTTTTAAGAAAATCGCTATACAATAAGAAAATATTTCATTCTTTTAAAAGTCTATTTAAAAAGGACCTGACCTTTTCTTTGTCAAAAAATCAATCAATCACTTTATATCCTTTCCATCCATAATAAGCACAGAAAATAAAACAAACTAGCGGAACAATGTATGCAATTTGATATATTTGCTCGTTTCGATGCATGATGTATGCCGTTAACTGAGGTAAACAGGCATTGCCGACGATAGCCATTACTAAGAAAGCTGAACCACTTTTAGTATTGCTCCCCAAATCTTTCAATGCCAACGAAAATTGCGTGGGATACATAATAGACATAAAAAATGAGACCCCCAACATGGCATATAATCCCACCATACCACCAAATGTAATGATTACAATACATAACAAGACATTGACTACAGCATAAAGAACCAACATGTTTTGTGGTTTGAACTTAGCCATTAACATGGTACCGATCCATCTTCCCAGTAAGAAGCAGAGCATATAAAGTCCGAAAAACGTCGTTGCTTTATCTTCCGACATACCATAATATGTACAACAATAAACAAGAAATAAACTATTTATTGCCGTCTGCCCTCCATTATAAAAGAATTGAGCAATCACTCCCCATCGAAGATGTGAACGTCTCAACACACTGAAATTAATAAGCTTTTCTCCCTTCAAGCTTTCACCTTCTTCATGATCGCCATCTTTAATTTTCGGCAGTTTAGAAAAAATGAAGACAATCGCTATTACAATCAACGCTCCTGCCAAAATCAAATAAGGTAATTTCATTGCATCTGTCTCAAGTTGAATGTAACCATCCCAACCACCTGGATAACTAGTAGGAATAGTGGAACGAGTATATTCTTCCCCGTTAAGCACCAATTTGCTTAAGAACATAGCAGAAATAAAAGCACCTAATCCGTTGAATGATTGAGCCAAATTTAATCTACGAGAAGATGTTTTAGGATCACCCAATACCGTGACATAAGGATTGGCCGCCGTTTCAAGAAAGCACATTCCTGTCGCAATAATAAAGAAAATTGTAAGATAAGCCCAATACTGTTTAATGATAGAGGCCGGAAAAAACAACAGACCACCTAAAGCTGCCAATACCAAGCCAAAGATTATACCCTGTTTATAGCTATATCGTTTCAAGAACATCGCTATCGGTATTGGAAAAATGAAATATGCCAACCAATAAGCCGTTTCAGTAAATGAAGCCTGAAAGGTATTAAGTTCACACGTCTTCATAATTTGCCGAATCATCGTCGGCAATAAATTACTACTTATCGCCCAAATAAAAAATAGGCTGAATATAAAAGATAACGCAATGGTATATCTTTGATTTTTTATGTTTTCCATGTAAATATTTTTTACAATGTTACTCTGACATATTTTTGATATAAGGTAGCTTGATCAAATGATCAAATTGATAGAATGCTTCTGCATTTAAGCCAAGGAACTGTGCTTTCTCTTCTTCTTTCAATAAATTGGACTTTACAATAAAATCATAAGACATTCTATAAGTTATCGCCGTGATAGTACGAGGATAATCCGATCCCCACATAAGTTTGTCCATACCCACCAATGAAGCAGCTTCCTTGATAGCCCACACAGCCCCACGAAATGGATAGAATTCATCATTAAACAACCAAGTGATTCCACCTGATTCAATCATGACATTTTTATGACGTGCCAATTTTATTTGTTCTTGCCAATTTGCACGAGTCACTGTACCAAAATGCCCAATAGTAATGTGAAGATCTGGGAACTCAGATATTATCTCTTTCATTTCTTCCACTTGCTCGTCTCCACTATACAAATCAACAGCAAGAATAATATTATTCTTTTCCATAAGTTTATACATCCGCATCATCTCATCACAAGTCAAATAAACTCTTCTATCTGGCATAACCAATCTCTCTGCCGGAATTTTTATTGCTTTAAACCCATCGGCAATCAGCTTCTCGGCATGAGAGAAAAAGCCTTCTTTACGAGCATCTACCATGCCGCAACAAAAAAAACGATCAGGATAATTCTTTGCTACTTCCAACAAATAATCATTTTGCAAGCCGTCAATGTATTCTTGCGTAATGACTGAAGCCGAAACTTGTGCATAATTCATATTTGAAAGGAATATCTCAGCTGTATTCTTCCCATCAATTATAAATGGTGGGAGCATTTGCCGAATTTCACCCATGAAAAGAGATTTACCTCCTTCCATGGTTTTTATCTTTTGCCCATTCACTTCAGTATCCTGATTGAGCCAAAGATGAGCATGGGCATCAATAATCTTATATTCCATAAATCAAAACTTAATTAAGATTCTGAATACTTTCCCGGGATTAGCCACCCAATGCTTCATTGCCTCAGGTGCCTCTTCTGGCGCATAGATGCCACTGATAAGTTTTTCCATCACAGTACCACCACGTTTCATATATTCAATAACAGCCCGGAAATCTTCAGGCATGGCATTGCGCGAACCACGAATATCCAGCTCCTTCATTACAAAATATTTGGTTGTGAAAGAGATATCCGTTTTAGCATATCCTATACAGATGACCCTTCCCGTAAATGCAACTTCATTAATAGCTGTTTGGTAAGTGATAGGTGAACCGACAGCCTCAATAACTACATCCGGACCGTTGCCGTTTGTTATCTCCTGTAAACGTGCATGTACATCTTCAGTACGAGAATTAATGGTATTAGTTGCACCCAATGTTTTAGCCAGTTCAAGTTTTTCATCATCCACATCCACAGCAATTACACGTGCTCCACGCAATGAAGCACGAACGATGGCACCTACTCCAATCATGCCGCAACCAATTACCATCACAATGTCAAGATCAATGACCTTAGCACGTGACACTGCATGAAATCCCACACTCATAGGCTCAACCAACGCAAAGTTTCGTGGAGAAATGCCATTGTCCACAATCACTTTCTCCCAAGGTACAGCAATATACTCAGCCATTGCCCCATCTCTTTGCACCCCAAATGTTTGATTAAACTGACAAGCATTCGGACGACCATTTCGACATGAAGGACAATGCCCACAACTTGTATATGGATTCACCGTACAAGCCATTCCGGGCTTAATGCTTTCAGGCACCCCTTCACTCACAGCTGCCACTTCAGCACCAATTTCATGGCCAGGTACAACTGGAAGTTTTACCATCGGATTCCTGCCCAAATATGTATTCAAATCAGATCCACAGAAACCGACATATTTTATTTTCACTAATACCTCACCTTTTTTTATCTCAGGCTTTTCTCTTTCGATAAGGGCAATATTCTGTTCACCCAAAATTGCTATTGCTTTCATTTTATCTTTACATTTAAATGTTAACTATTCAACCATGTATCACGAAAACGAGGTTCCAATATTTGCTTCACCTCTGCCAACAATTTTTCATCAATCGGTTCATTCGCCCATTCAATGTTTTGGAGTACAGAACTTGAGCGGGTTGTACTGAATAATGTGGTTGCAATCCTCCGATTATGTGTAGAAAATTGAACTGCTAATTTTTCTATTTCCACTCCTTTGCTCTTGCAATATTCCGTTGCTTTCTTGCAAATATTCTGCAGTTGTTTAGAAGCCGGATGCCAATCCGGTGCACCTCTTTGGGTGAGCAATCCCATAGAAAAGGGAGAAGCATTGATCACACCTACATGGTGTTTCTCAAAATAATCAAGATAATCCGCCAACGCATCATCGTTCAAGCAATAATGACAGAAAGACAATACACTCTCAACTGTCCCGGCAGGAACATGATCAATAATATATTTGAAATGATGTAAAGTAAGATTGGTGATCCCGACATGTTTTACAATCCCTTTATTTCTTAATTCCACCAATGCCGGAAGTGTTTCTTTGCATACCATTTCAAGATCGGAAAACTCAATGTCATGTACATTAATAAGGTCAAGATAGTCAACATTCAGACGATCCATACTTTCATTCACACTATCAACAGCTCTCTTAGCTGAATAGTCCCACGAGTTATGTCCGTCTTGACCATATCGTCCAACCTTTGTAGATAGATAATAAAGGCTCCTGTCAATCTCTTTAAGTGCCTTACCCAATACCATTTCGGCCTTTAAATAACCATAGTACGGAGAGACATCTATGAAATTGATTCCATTTTCAACGGCAGTATGTACTGCTTTGATTCCATCTTCTTCTCTAAGTGAATGAAAAACTCCGCCAAGTGATGAGGCACCAAAAGCGATTTGGGAAACTTTCATTCCTGTTTCCCCTATTTCTGTGTATATCATAGTATAGAATTTTTCTCAAATATAGGAGATAACTGCGCAGATAAAACTTCTGATGGTATAAAATATTACGCAAAGCTTTGCGTAAAACAAGAAACTAGATTATATTTGCTTTTGCATTAACCTTATCAAAATAATACCAATGAACAAGAACAGACCGATTTCGTTAACGGATTTGGCAAAAGAGCTGGGCGTATCAGTTTCCACGGTATCAAGGGCACTAAAAAATAGTCCCCAAATCGGTAAAGAGATGTGTACGAAGATCAAAGCACTTGCCAAAGAAAAAAATTACAGGGCAAACCCATTTGCTCTGGCACTTTTAAACAATACTGTAAGGATTATTGGAATCATAGTCCCTGATATTGTCACTCACTTCTATTCATCCATCATCAGCGGAATAGATGATACGGCCCGTCATAACGGCTACTCCATCATCATAACTTCCTCATACGAGCAATATGAATTGGAAAAACAATGCCTGGAGGATCTAATAAATATTCGCGTAGAAGGTATCATCGCTTGCCTTTCACAAGAAACTACAGACTATTCTCATTTTGCTGATTTGCAAAATCGTAATATCCCTGTAGTATTCTTTGATAGAGTTTGTCTCACAGATAAGTTCTCTTCAGTCATTGCAAACAACATTGAATCGGCACAGCAAGCCACAGAACATTTATTTGCCTGTGGAGCAAAACGGATAGGTTTCCTTGGAGGAGCAAATCACCTGGAAATTGTACAACAACGCAAACATGGATATCTGCAAGCGTTACGTGAAAGGAAAATACCTATAGAAAAAGATCTCGTCTATTGTAAACACTTAAGCTTTGATGAAGGCTATAAAGGTACAGTCAAATTGCTTTCTCTCAAGGATCCACCTAATGCAATTTTGGCAATGAATGACAGCATGACATTCGGAGCGATGAAAGCCATAAAAGAACAGGGATTACACATTCCTGAAGATATCTCTCTAATCGGATATACAGACGAAGAGCACTCTAATTATGTGGAACCTACATTGACGGCAGTCACACACCAAACCTACCAAATAGGAAAAGAGTCCTGCTTATTACTTATTGACCAAATCAACGGATCCAAAATTGTAAAACAGAAAATAATACCAGCCAAGCTGGTAATAAGAAATTCCACAAAAAAGCTTTGCTGATCTTTTCCAAACCTTACAAACTCATTCCCTACAGACAACTATGTCTCATTAATAATAAATAGAGAAACATATATTCATTCAATCCATTATTGTAAGTAAAAAACTTCTTAGGAAAAGTATACATCTTCGTGATGCTGTATTGCGTTTTAGGAAGAAGGTTACACCTTTGCCTCAAAATTAAAAAGGCACAACAATGAATGCAGACTCATTATTTCCTCTTCTAATAAAAAGCGAGAATATCTGATACATTTATGTTTAAACTTTTGCCTTCATCCTTCATATTCCTTTATCCATCGTCGTTTCCGAATGAACGAATGAAGGCAGCGTTTCGTTTTATGCCTTCATTTGTATCGTCCTAAAAAAGGAAATATTCCAATAAAATCAATTAATACTTTTGATGAAATGAACTGTTTGAGTTTGCCAAAACAAACAGTTGAGATTATCAAATGAACAAGATGAAATTCAAAAAACTCCCATAAAATAAAGGAATATATGAAATGTTAAAATTGTGTTAAGCCTTCATCCGTTCATCTCGAGACGCCCATGAATAAAGAGAATGAAGGATGAAGGGTAAATTCATAATCTTGTTGATTTGATGAAATGTCATTTTGGAAAAGGTTATCTTTGCCTTCATATCATAGTTGATCTTAACTTGATGCACTGGCTAAAATTGTGAATTCCTTGAACCTTACAAATGAAGGCACAAAATAAAACGGTGCATTCATTCGTTCATTCGATAACATCGATGAATAAAGGGATGTGAAGGATGAAGGGTAAATTCACGAGATAAAATAGTATAGATTCTCGCATCTTAATACAACCATTCGTTCACCTCATAGTTATGAGGTGTTCACCCCGCTTAAGAGAGTTTGTCAACCCATAACTACGGGTTGAGTAACTCGCAGTTATGGGTCGGACGAAACGCTATAGCGAGTTTAGGGATTGTCATGTATAAAACAATGGCAACATCAAGTTAACTAGTTATATGTAAGAAATATTATGTCCACCAAGCCCAGATTATCAATCATTTGAAAAGACTAATGACTGCAGACATTGAAATGACTTACAACTCAGGTACAAAATTAAATCATGATCGTCTTCCAATAACTTAGTAGAGGAAGTCTAATATTAAAACCAAATTATTTATAAATGAAAAAGATTATTTTTTCAATTGCTTTATTGTTCGCATCGGCAGCAATGCAAACGATAAGAGCTCAGTATCCTCAAGTGCCTGACAGCGTAAAAAAAGCTTCAGACAAAATGCTTGATGATGAGCAGAAACGCTCTGACGAAGCATGGCAAAAAGCTTTGCCTACTATCGAAAAGGAAGCAAGACAAGGTAAACCATACATAAATTGGGCAGCACGTCCAACAGATTTACCTCAAGCTGATATTCCAGCGTTCCCAGGTGCTATGGGTGGCGGTGAATTTTCATTCGGTGGCCGTGGCGGAAAAGTGATAACTGTTACCAGCTTGGCTGATAGGGGACCCGGTACTTTCCGTGAAGCTTGTGAAACAGGTGGCGCACGTATTGTTGTATTCAACGTTGCTGGCATAATTCATCTGACAACTCCGGTCATCATTCGTGCTCCATACATTACCATAGCTGGACAAACAGCTCCGGGCGATGGTGTGTGTATTGCTGGAGAAACCGTATGGGCTAATACTCATGACGTAGTAGTACGTTTCATGAGGTTCCGTCGTGGTGCAACAGATGTGGGACGTAGAGATGATGCTTTTGGAGGAGATCCTATAGGAAACATCATGATCGACCACTGCTCTTGTTCATGGGGATTGGATGAAAATATTTCATTCTACAGACACATGTTTGACCCGATGAACGGCCGTCCACAAGATAAATTGGGGACAGTGAATGTAACTATTCAAAATACCATTTCTGCACAAGGATTGGACACATACAATCATGCATTCGGTAGTACTATCGGAGGTGAAAATTGTAGTTTCATGAGAAACTTATGGGCTGATAACACCGGCCGTAATCCATCAATCGGTTGGAATGGTATCTTCAACTTTGCAAATAATGTAATTTACAATTGGGCACATCGTTCTGTAGATGGTGGTGATTACACAGCTTTATATAACATTATCAACAACTACTACAAACCGGGACCTGTCACGCCTAAAGATGAATTGGTAGGACACCGTATCATTGAACCAGGATCAAACGGTCGTAGCAAACTTACTACAGCTCGTTTCGGAAGACTTTATGTTACCGGAAACATTGTGGAAGGAAATGAACAAGTTACCAAAGATAATTGGGACGGTGGTGTGCAATTGAGAACACTGAAGGGTAAAGAAATCCCTCAGGAAGAAGCAGAAAAGAATTATTTCCCATTCATGAAAGTAAACAAACCTTTCGTAATGGCTAAATTCCCTATAATGAGTGCTGAAGAGGCTTACAAATTTGTGCTGGATAACGCAGGTGCAACATTACCCAAACGTGATATTGTTGACCAACATATCATAACCCAAGTACGCACAGGTGAAGTTTATTATGACAAAAAAGCTGATTCAAAGAAGTACTACCAATTTAGATATCGCCGTTTACCTGCTGATTCTTACAAACAAGGTATTATCACCGACATCAGCCAAGTAGGAGGTTATCCTGAATATAAAGGTAAACCTTATAAAGATTCAGATGGTGACGGAATGCCGGACGATTGGGAAATTAAACATGGTCTTAATCCCAAAGATCCATCAGATGCCAATGGCGACTTAAATGGTGACGGCTATACAAATATCGAAAAATATATCAATGGAATTGACCCTTCACAAAAAATAGATTGGAAAAATCCTGAAAACAATCACGATACATTAGCTGGAAAGAAAAGTCTTAAATAATTTCAATAAAGGGTTTATTAAAAGTAATACCCCTTTCTCATACACAAAGTCCGAGCTGTTAAAAGTTCGGACTTTGTCATTTCTAAAGGAGTGTCTCTTTAAAGATATATGGTACAATACTCTATCTAACCGTAAACAATTGCACATTTATCTAATGCAAGGCAGCGCAAAGAGAGCCCTTACAAAGCAAAAAAAATACGAAGTATTTCCAGCATATTAATGAAAACATGACTCTGGATAATACTCCGATAAACTATAAAAACTTATGTGAAATCTACAAGAAAACCTGTCAACTCATCATAAGCAAACAGAAATAACCAAGTAGATACCTGCACCTAGTAATGCACTCACAGGAATAGTCAGCACCCAAGCTGTCATCAAATCCCGAGTAATTCCCCAACGCACGGCAGTGAGGCGTTTAGAGGCACCCACACCGATAATAGAACCGGCAATAGTGTGCGTAGTACTAACAGGAATTTGCAAATACTCTGTAAGATATAGGGTGAATGCACCAGCAGTTTCAGCTACCACACCTTCTAGTGGTGTCACTTTAGTGATCTTCGACCCCATCGTTTTCACAATCTTCCATCCACCAGACATGGTGCCAAGAGAGATAGCTGCAAAACAGGAAAAGGCAACCCAATCAGGAAGATCATCAATCGACTTAATACCCAATCCTCCACCAAGTGGATGAGCCGCAATCATTGCTGCAGCAATGATACCCATCACTTTTTGTGAATCATTCAAGCCGTGGCCTGTACTAAACAAAGCTGAAGAAACGAGTTGCAAACGCTTAAACCATACTTCAGCCCGTAAATGTGACACGTGACGGCAACTATAAAGAACAATCAACGTGAAAAAAAATGCAACTACCATACCAATTAACGGTGCCAAGAAAATGAATGCTGCAATCTTTAAGATAATACCCAACTGAATTGCATGAAATCCATTAGCCATAATGGCCGAACCGGCAAAACCACCGATTAGTGTATGTGATGATGAAGAGGGAATGCCACGCCACCATGTAAATAAGTTCCATGCGATGGCAGCAATGATGCCAGCTAAAATGATTGGCAACGTAATATACTGCGCGTAAACCGTCTTAGAAACGGTATTGGCCACACCAAACTCTCCAATAATGTATTTGGAAATAAAAAACGCTAGAAAGTTGAAGAACGTAGCCCAAACAACAGCTTGAAAAGGAGTCAGCACCTTAGTAGAAACGATCGTAGCAATAGAATTCGCCGCATCATGAAATCCGTTGATATAGTCGAAAATGAAACCTAGCAAAATAATAACAATCAGCAAAATCATAAAGCTATGAGATTAAGCGTATTTAACAATAATAGTTTTCAGACTCTTTCCAACGCGCTCGGCAGCGTCTGTGGCTTTCTCTAATTCACTGAGTATATCCTTAGCCTTAATGATTTCGATGCCATCCTTCTCTTCCTCAAAGAGTTGAGTAATAGCCATTTCGTACACATCATCAGCCTGATTTTCAAGATCGTGCAGCTCCTTACAATGAGCTTTGAGTCGGATAGCATTCTTCCGTAAAGATTCAAGTTCGTCCATTGCCTTCGCGATGCACTCAGCATCCTGTCGAACAATTTGTCCCAGTTCTTTACTTCCCTGAGTGTTCTTTTTTGGTTTGTAAATGGCAATACGTTTGGCGCAACTGTTTATACGATCAATCACATCGTCAAGAAAATCGGCCAATAAGTGAATGTCTTCACGATCAAAGGGGGTAATGAAAGAAGTACTCAACTCTTCGAATATCTTATGCGAAATCTGATCCCCATAGCGCTCCTGCTCCTTAATTTTCCGATAATAACTAACTCGCTCTTCTTGGTCAATACACTGAAGAGACTCTATCAATAAGTCTGATGCGGTGAGCAACACGTCAGAAAGCTGTTTCAACAAAGGGAAGAACTTTGGCTCCTTGGGAGTGAAACGGCTGAAAAAGGAATTGTTCATAAATATATGTTTTAAATTGTCATTGAAGAAATCCTTTTATTCCTCGCTGCAAAGATATAAAATAAAATAAATCTGAATGCAAATCGAATGCAAAAAATAGCATAAGACAAAGAACTAATGGGGATATGCTATTTGAGTAAATGATTTATGGTTCTGTTACAAGGATTCTATCTTCTTTTGCTTTCAATTGTTATCATAGTCTCCGGTTAAGTCTTGTCCTTTTTAGTTGCATCTACAAATGGATGTGAAACAAAAAGAAGATTAGCCTCATCATTAGTATCTATCTAAAATATCAAAAAATGAAGATCTCAGGTCGGTCAAACAAATATTAATGTATACTTTTGCTTGAAACAAGACATACAAAATGAATATCCCAGCAGATAATTACTTTAAAATAGTCCCTCTTATGGAATTCTATGATAAGAATCATCAGATTCTATCAAGTTCCAATCGGTTGGATTATTATATCATTCTCTGGATTAAAGCTGGGAGAATTTCTATAGACCTTGATTCTGTTCCCACATCAATAATGGAAGAAAGCATTATTTATATTGGTAGAAACAGACTATGGTCAATAAAAGAAATGAACACATGCGAAGGATATGCAATAACTTTTACTACTGACTTTTTTTGTAGAACAGCATCTGATTCTCGTTTTATCAATAGAAGCCTGGTTTTTGATTCTGTAACAGATCCTTTCATTAGAATTGCAAAGAATGTATCAGCAAAGAATATTCTTCAATACCTGCTCACTGAATATTTGGAGAATGAAGAATTCTGCAACGATATCATCCGGTTTCAGCTAAGTACACTCATACTCTTATCTGAAAGAGAAATAAATAAAAGAAACATCAATGCATATGCAAAACAGGAAGACTTCAAACTGACTAGAATTTTTAGACAATTGATTGGGCAGCAATATAAAGAGATTAAATCCATATCCAAATATGCAGATCTAATGGCTATATCTTCCAAGCGGTTGACAGAAGCCGTTAAAAATACAACAGGATTCACCCCTAAAAGACTTTTAAATGACAGGATCATACTTGAAGCCAAAAGGCTTTTAGTTTATTGCAGTTGGAACATAAAAGAAATCGGATTTCATCTCGGCTTCTCGGAAGAAACGAACTTTACAAAATTCTTTAAGCAACAAACAAAAATTACGCCCTTAGAATTTAGAAATAGCGACCATCCGTTTAAATAATCATCACAGACTACCTTTTAGATCATTCTTTTGCCTTTTTTTACCACGAATGCCTCATCAGATGCCACTAATTTTGCAAGAAATAAGTGATAAATGATAAACAACAAAACGAATTCCTCCATAATCATTATACTGGTTTCTACCGTATTCTTTATGGAGTATCTTGACTCAACAGCAGTAATTACCGCTTCTCCCTTAATGGCAAAAGCATTTCACACAACTAGTGAAAGCATGAGCATAGGGATATCAGCCTATATGCTTTCACTCGCTGTTTTCATACCCATCAGCGGATGGATCTCAAAACAATATGGGATTAAAAACATTTTTACATTTTCTATAGCTGCATTCTTGGTTACTTCAGTCCTATGTTCATTCTGTACCAACTTACAACAATTTGCATCTTGTCGATTTCTACAAGGTGCAGCAGGTGCAATGATGGTACCTGTCGGCAGGTTGGCTGTACTGAGCACATGTGGGAAGAAGAACTTGGTAAACGCCATTGCCTGGATTACGACTCCCGGACTAATCGCTCCAATTATCGGCCCACCTATAGGAGGCTTTTTAGCGACCTATTTATCATGGCATTGGATCTTTTTTATTAACATCCCGATCGGACTTATAATTTCCATACTCTCAATAAGATTTATGCCTAAACATCTGCTGAATGATCACAAAACAAAATTAGACATCAGAGGGTTTATCTTGAATGGATTATCATTTGCAGGAATAATGGTTGGAACTGAATTGTTAAGTAAAAAATCATTACTTCCCTTCTTTGGCTTAGCTACCATCTGTCTTTCAATCATCTTATTAATAATAAGCATATCATTCGCCAAGAAACGAAAAGATCCATTTATTGATTACTCTGTACTTAAAATAAGAACCTATTCAGTTCCGGTTTTCTATGGTACAATCTCAATCATGGTTATTGGAGCTACACCCTTTCTACTCCCATTGATGTATCAGGAAGGTATGCAACTAAACGCTTTTCAATCAGGGATAATGTTGCTCTCTTTAATGGCCGGTAATCTTTTAACAAAACCCGCAACCGTATGGATGATGCACCATTGTACATTTAAGAAAATTCTATTAGCTAATTCTCTTTTTCTTTCTCTATCAACAGGTCTATGCGCTTTGTTTGACAAACAGCTGCCGCTTACTTTGATGCTTGGTATTTTGTTTTTCATAGGGTGTTTTAGATCAATTCAACTAAGTACCATACACACGTTAGCATTCACAAACATTCCGCAAGATAAAATGAACGCTGCAAATACTTTTTTCAGTACAATACAGCAAATGGCGGCCGGATTAGGAATAGGACTCGGAGCATTGGCACTACAAAGTGCAAAATATTTAATAGGATCAAACAACGTATTGAAATACTACCAAATTTCATTTGAATTAATTGCCATCTTTGGGCTGATTGCTATAAAAGGTTATTTAGAACTCAGATCAGAAGACGGATCTATGTGCAACAACAAATGATTCTATAAAAAAACATTCGCTTCTTGAAACCGATTTCAAGAAACGAATGTCAATATTTTCTTTTTATTATTTATTACTTCAATAGCTCAGCAAGCTTAGCATCCAAATCCGCACCACGAAGATTACGTGCCACAATCTTTCCATTACCATCAATAATGATTGAAGCCGGAATTGAATTTATTCCATAGATCTCATGAGCAGCACAATTCCATCCCTTCAAATCGGACATTTGTGGCCATGTCATCTTCAACTGAGGTAAGACTTTTACCCATGCATCTTTTTGTTGATCAAATGACACACCAATAATCTCAAAGCCTTTATCATGATATTTTGCATAAGCAGCAACGACATTAGGCATTTCTCCTCTACAAGGACCACACCATGATGCCCAAAAATCAACCATCACATATTTGTTTTTTCCCACATAATCAGATAATTTCATTGTCTGTCCTTCTGGTGAAGCCATTACAAGATCAGAGTAAGTTGCACCAACCATTGAGCGTTTCTTAGCTGCTAATTGCTTTTCAACAGATGCAACAACCGGCTGATTCTTTACAGAAGAGCTCATTTTCGACAACAACGAATCCGTCTTTGAAGCTTCCCAATCATTCTGATGCATAAAAAGTAAATAGGCACCAAAACCTGTGCTCGTATATGTTGAAAGATTATCCATTACCACACTGCTTTCCTTTGAGGCTAGTTTATTCCATTCCATCTCAATTGAATCCTCTTTTGCTTTAGTCAATCTATTCTCTTTTTTTAATTTAGAGTATAGACTTTGGAGCAAATTATATCCTTTCTCAATGGCAGATCTATCTCCATCAAACTTAGCATATACATCATTCAGAGATGTTCCTGAAATTTTTGAATGCTCTCCGAAAGCCACATGAATAACCCCCTCTTCAGGGATCAACGGTTGTGCCCGAAGAGAAAAATTCAAACCTTTGCCGTTCATCAGCAAAAAATAAAGCTTATCACTACTTGAAGCCCCTTTAAAAGCAAAGGTTCCATTCTTTATAATAGCACTGTCTAACCGAGTAGAAGCATCTAATGCAGGAAATGATGATAAATAAATTTTTCTACCGTTTAGTTGGGCTGAAGCTGTTCCTTTAACTACAAAAACACCAGCAGCAGTCATCACAATTGTACTTAACAACAAAGAGATAAATAAGCAGAATCTTTTCATATTTGTATACCATTAAGTTTATTTGGCAACAAAGATATATATTAAAATGAACAAATATTCTATTTTTACATTATTATTGTAACCATGTATTACAAGCGAAGGGATATCCTTCACAAACAAATTACTTATGATAGAATTTAAAGAACTTACTGTTGACGATAAAGAGATTATTACGTCATTTACATTTCCAAATAATCGCATGAATTGCGACTTATCTTTCTCAAATTTACTTTCCTGGCGTTTTTTATATGAAACTAAGTATGCCATAGTGGACAACTTTTTAGTCTTACGATTCAGAGATAATGGAAAATTATCTTACATCATGCCTGTGGGCAAAGGTGACATGACTAGTACATTGAATAAAATTATTGATGACGCGCATTCACAAGGAGATCCATTCCGAATGATGGGCGTAAACGTACATATGGAAAACGAACTTGAGGCTGAAATGCAAAATCGCTTTGTTTTCAAATCAGATAGAAACTACTCCGATTATATCTACCTGCGCACTGATTTGGCTGAATTGAAAGGAAAGAAACTTCAATCAAAGCGAAACCATATAAACAAGTTTAAAAAGACCTATACGGATTGGGAATATAAAGAAGCTACACCTGCATTGATCCAAGATTGTTTGGAAATGGAACGCGAGTGGTGTATTGTGAACGGATGCGACGACAATGAGGCATTAGGCAATGAGCGACGTTCTCTTGTTTGGGCCATGCACCATGCTGAAGAATTAGGATTAATAGGAGGCATACTGTATGTTGATAAAAAAAATGTAGCTTTCACCTTTGGAGCACCAATAAATCATAATACCTTTGGTGTACATTTTGAGAAAGCTGATGCTAATATTGACGGTGCTTACACAATGATTAATCAGGAATTTGCCAAACATATACCCGAACAATATATATATGTCAATCGTGAAGAAGACTTGGGTATTCCGGGGTTGCGTAAAGCTAAACTCTCGTATAAGCCTTCCATATTGCTTGAGAAAGGTATCGCTACATTAAAAGATGAGACAATATGTTGACAATGAAAGATGAAGCTAAACGTTTATGGGATATTTGTTTCAACGATGATCAGGATTTCACTGATCTTTATTTTCGTGAAAGATATTCGGACAAAGTTACCATCGGCATAAACAAAGATGATAAAATGGTATCTGTCATGCAACTCCTTCCCTACCCAATGACATTTCACGGACAATCAATCAATACCAATTATATATCAGGAGCATGTACAGATCCTGATTATCGAGGAAAAGGGTACATGAACGAACTGATCGTAAAAGCAATGAAACGGATGAAGGAACAAGGTGTATGGCTGACAACACTTATACCGGCATCCGATTCTTTATTTGATTTCTACGAACGAACCAACTTTGTCACTGCATTTGATTACAACGAAGAAGAAATGTCTCCCAATCAACTCCCTGTAAAGCAAGAAGTGCATATAAGCCCCTATTCAAAAGGTCAAACGGATGTGTACCCTTATTTCAATAGAAAGATGAGCGAACGGAACTGCTGTCTGCAGCATTCACCGGAAGATTTCCGAGTTATCATGAAAGACATTGAGCTCTACCATGACACGCTGTGGGTTGCTCGTTTAGATGGAGAGGTTGTTGGCTTGGCATTTTGTTACGAAGATGACACCAAACTACTTGTCAAAGAAGTCTTTGCCGAATTTCCATTTGTTGAAGAATCTTTGATTGGAGCTGCCTCAAATAAAATGAATGCTGAAAAGATTACTGTTACTTCTCCACCTTGCAAATACACCAAAAATGAGAGTATGGGAATGGCACGAATCGTATCCGCTGAACCTTTAATCAAAATTTATGCGCAATCACACCCATTCTTACAAACATCATTTAAAGTAACGGATGAATGGATGAAAGACAATGAAGGTAATTATACTTTAAGTAACGGATCTGTACAAAAAGAGGCAAAGGGAGAGGCACCAATTGTAACTATCGAGCAACTGACTCAAGCTTTATTCGGATATCATCCTGAAAATCTACCGGAACCCTTAAGTAAGTTTGAAGCTTGCAACCCTTATATGAGTCTCATGCTGGAGTGATTATTTCATCAGCAAGCAACCGTTCGAGTTCTTCAGCAGACAAACGCAGCTTAAACTCTCCATGATCGGCTACAGAGATAGCTCCGGTCTCTTCACTCACAATCACGGCCAAAGCATCTGTCTCTTGCGAGATGCCCATCGCAGCACGATGGCGCAAGCCCAACTCTTTAGGGATGTTCAAGTTATGTGACACGGGTAAAGTACAACGCGCAGCTTTTATTCGACCATTACTAATAACCATCGCCCCATCATGCAGAGGTGAATTTTTAAAGAAAATACTTTGTATCAGCAATTGGTTTATTTTAGAATCAATCTTGTCTCCTGTATTCACTATATCATCCAACGGTATCTGTCTCTCAAGAACAATGAGTGCTCCTTCACGAAGTTCTCCCATGTTTTTGCATGCCAAAACAATAGGCATCACTTCACGCTGCTCTTGTGAAGACCCTGATCCCTTAAACAAATTAAATATTCTGGAAGCCTTGTATTGAGCCCCCAAAGAGTAAAAGAACCTTCGGATCTCATCTTGAAACAAAATGATTAATGCCAGCGTTCCAACACTTACCAACTTGTCTACAATTGATCCCAATAATCTCATTTCAAGAATCTGAGAGACCACAATCCACAATACAATAAAAATCAATACGCCAAAAAAGATATTCAGAGATCCACTGCTTCTCATTATTTTGTATATGTAATACAACATGAGAGCAACCAGGAAAATATCGATAAAATCTTTTAGTCCGAATTCTATAAACATGGCTATTATTCTATTGGTTATAGTATACTAAAGGCATTTGTCTTTTCAAAAATCTTCACAGCTTGCACAGCCTCTTTCACATCATGCACCCTCAGGATATCCGCTCCTTTTGTCAATGCAATCGTATCCACCACAGACGTTCCGTTCAAAGCCTCATCAGTGGTGATATTTAATAGTTTCGTAATCATTGACTTGCGGGATACACCTACTAAAATCGGCAATTGAAATAATTCAAAATCTTGCAGATGAGCCAACAGTTCATAATTATGATCGACAGTCTTGCCAAATCCAAATCCCGGATCAAGGATAATGTCTTTCACACCCATTTGATGTAATTTGTAAACCTTTTCAGCAAAATAGAGAAAAACTTCTTTCAACAAATCATCATAATGCGGCTGGCTTTGCATATCCTGCGGAGTACCTTTCATATGCATCATGATATACGGAACATTCAATCGGGCAACCGTATCGAACATGTTTGCATCCATCTCTCCACCGGATATATCATTGATTATAGCTACTCCATATTCTTCTACGCACACACTGGCCACTTTTGCCCGAAACGTGTCAACAGAAATGATTGCATCAGGATGCTCTTTGTTTATCAGTTCCAAAGCCGGACGCAAACGATCTATCTCCTCTTTTTCAGAGACATCTTCGGCATCAGGTCTTGATGAATAAGCACCTATATCAATAATTGACGCACCCTCACTTAATATCTGATTCGTACGTTCCGATATATCCACCTTACTATTCTTACGACTTTTCGAATAGAACGAGTCGGGGGTAATATTCAGAATGCCCATTACCTGAGGCGCAGAAAGATCCAAAAGCTTTCCTTTTACATTTATCAATTTAGAGTACTCTTTTTTCATTATTGATCATCATCATTTTTGACTTCTACTCGCAAAAATACATATTATTCAGAATTTAGAATCCCTTTCATTGATTTTTTATTTCTCATAGGCTTCATTATCTCTTGTTTACCTGTGCATTTATTTTTATTTATTCATGAATTGATGGATTTCGCTATACTATAACAGCGTTCACTCTCTTTTTTGTATCCAATCATAATTTGCTTATTAAGCATGTTATTATAAAGATGCTATAACATCTTTCATCATTATTTTCTATCTTTGCAGTGAAAATCTATAATTTTTTACATTATCATGAATATTACAAATCTATATAAAATATTTTTGGGATGCACAAGTGTTACTACAGACACCCGAAATTGTCCACAAGGATCACTGTTCTTTGCTCTAAAAGGAAGTAATTTCAATGGCAATCAATTCGCAGCAAAAGCTCTTGAAGCCGGTTCGCTTTACGCTGTAATAGACGAACAGGAATACAACGATCCCACGAACCCGCATCTCATTTTAGTAAACAATTGTTTGAAAACATTGCAACAATTGGCTTCTTATCATCGCGAGCAAATGGGGACTAAAGTGATCGGTATCACCGGAACAAACGGAAAGACTACAACAAAAGAGCTTATCGCTACCATTCTTAAAGAGGCTCATAGTGTACTGTATACACAAGGAAATTTAAACAATGCCATCGGTGTGCCGCTTACCTTGTTGCGTATCACAGCTTATCATGATTTAGCCGTAATTGAAATGGGTGCCAGCCATCCGGGAGATATAAAAGAACTTGTTGACATTGCTGATCCTGATTATGGAATCATTACGAACGTAGGGAAAGCTCACTTACAAGGTTTTGGAAGCTTCGAGGGAGTAATCAAGACGAAAGGTGAGTTGTATGATTATCTACGTAAAAAGGGAGATAGCACGATCTTTATCAACCATGATAATCCCTACTTGATGAAGATTCTAGGCAATTTAAATCCTATATATTACGGCAAAGAAGATGAATTGTATGTAAATGGCAAAATCATAGATTGTTCTCCTTTCCTCACATTCATGTGGAAGGCAGGGAAAGAAGGAGAAGAGCATATAGTACACACCAGACTTATCGGTGATTACAACTTTGACAACGCTTTGGCAGCCGTGACCATCGGACGTTTCTTCGGAGTAGACCCGCATCGTATAGATATCGCTCTTGAAGCATACACTCCCGACAACAGTCGGTCGCAAATGAAAGAAACGGAGCATAACGAACTGATTATTGATGCTTATAATGCCAACCCTACAAGTATGAATGCTTCTCTGAACAATTTCAAACAGATGAAGTTCCCTCACAAAATGGCAATTCTAGGCGATATGAAGGAGTTAGGCGAAACGAGTGTTGAGGAGCACCAAAGGATTGTTGACCAATTATGCGAATGCAATTGGGATCGTATCATCCTTGTAGGTGACGAATTTGCCAAGACCGATATCCCTGCAGAGAAAGATCATTTTGAGCGATATCAAACCGTTGACGAAGTAATCAATATCCTCAAAAAAGAGAATGTACAGAATGCTACCATATTGATTAAAGGTAGCAACTCCATGCATCTGAATAAAGTGGTGGATGTTCTTTAATATGAATCAAGAGAACCAACGTGGCTTAACAATATAGCGGGCGACAATGCTTGCCAAGATCACTCCTACCGAATTGGCCGCTACATCTTTTGGATCACCTGATCTGTAAGTAGTGGCATAAGCTTGAAGGAGTTCCATGCATACACTGAACAAGATTGGGACCAACATGGCTAAAAGAATCACTACATGGATTCGAAAATGCTCACCTTTGTGTGATCGCATATATTCAAGCCATATCATGCCTGACATTCCGAAGTACATGCAAATATGCACGACTTTATCAAAATTCGGGATCGTATCCAATTCTGTTTTAGGTGGACGAAACAGCGACAAGTAGGCAATGATGCCGGCCACGATTATAGATAAGATATATCTTCTTATTGTTCTCATATTTTGATCTTATATTTTGAGCAAAAGTAAAACAAAAAACATAAAAGTGTACTCATTAGTAAAAAATAATAGCACAGATCCTATCAGAGTGAAAAATAGACAAGTTAAACTAAAAGCAAATCATCCGTCAATCTTATGAAGTTCCCCTTTTGGAAAGAATTCTTTTATTACTCAAAGAAAGAACGGCGAGGCATCTATGTACTTGCCACTACAGCGGTCATATCTATATTGTCTGTAACGATCATACCTTATTTGAAAAGCTCTGAACAACTCATTAATCAGAAAGAGAAAGACGAGTATGACCAATTCATTTCATCCATATACAAGACAAAAAAGCAATGGGACTTGTATCAATATTACAACAATAAATATTTTCATGGTAAGCCGAAACCCATACTGGCCCCATTTGATCCCAATACGGCTGACTCCATTACATTCATACATCTTGGACTACCCGGATTCATTGCTAAAAACATACTTCACTACAGAGCCAAAGGTGGAAAGTTCAGGAAGCCTGAAGACTTTGCACGTGTCTACGGGATATATCCGTGGCAATATCAAATGCTCCGCCCATATATTGTGATTGGCGAAGCTTATCTGAAAAAGGCAAAAGATTCATTGCGGTTTAAACGATCAAAGGAAGATTCCATTAAGTTCTTTAAATACCCTGAAGGCACAGTCGTATCATTGAGCACAGCAGATACCACCGAGCTTGCCAAAATACCGGGTGTCGGATCAGGCATTGCCAAAAGTATAGTACATCTGCGTCAAAAACTTGGCGGGTTTTATAGCGTGAACCAATTGCAAGAACTCCCCTACTGTCCTGCTTCACTCAACAAATGGTTCAGGATCACCGAGCTACCGGAGCATACACTGAATCTGAACAAGCTTACGTTAGCAGGGCTAATGCGCCATCCTTACATCAATTTCTATCAGGCAAAGGTGATCATTGAACATCGAAAGAAATACGGAGCATTGAAGGGTATGCAACAATTAAAGCTGTATAATGAGTTCACTCCCGTTGATTTTGAGCGGCTTTCGCACTATGCATGTTTCTGATACAATAAGACATTTACCCTGAAACAAAGCAGCAAACTTTGTGAATATATCATGCATTTTAGCCGATCTTATAATGCATTCTTCCAGTTCGTCACTTGCATTTTCATTTTCTACGGCCGTAAAAAAGCACTTTTACAGTTGTGGCACGACAGTTTTACAATTGTAGAAAAGCATTTCTACGAATGTAAAAATAAGTTTTACTGCTTAGCAATTGATAAAGTGCAGGCATGTACTGGATGGTTTGCAGGCAGTATTCATAAACTCTTCAGCTTAAGTTGACATGCACTTGCCTTTAGCAACAGATTGGAAGAATTCGTTTATCAGAAGATTGGCTTAAGACGTTGCAAAAAAATAAGTAGGGCGCATCAAACAGACGCGCCCTACTCATTTTATATTATATAATAAGAGATTATTTCCCTTTAGCTTCTTTTCTCCTTGCTTGCCACTCTTGAATGTTGAAAGCAATAGGTGAAGAAACAAACAGTGATGATAATGTTCCGAACACAACACCTAGAATCATTGCGAATGAGAAACTACGAATAGTTTCGGCTCCGAGCAAGAATATGAATACTAATACAATCAAGGTACAAGCTGTAGTATTGATTGTACGACTCAAGGTAGAGTTCAATGAATCATTAAACAAGTGTTTGCGATCTTCGTCCTTATATAAGTGGAAATACTCACGTACACGGTCGAAGATTACCACCTTATCATTCATGGAGTAACCGATTACAGTAAGAATTGCCGCCATGAACGTTTGGTCCATTTCCAATGAGAAAGGAAGTACTCCCCAGAATGCGGAGAAAGCTCCAAACACAATGCAAGCATCTAATGCTAACGCAACCACAGAACCCACACTATATGAGATGTTCTTGAAACGTAACAATATATACAAACCAATGCCGACCATTGACAGCAATACGGCTATAATAGCTCTACGAGTAGTATCGCTTGCCACACTTGCTCCTACTTTGGTAGAACTGACAATACTGCCTCCTGCCTTAGAATCACGAGTAATGAATGACTTCAAAGACACTCCATTACCCAGCAACGGTTTAACGGATTCATATAATTTCGTTTCTATGTCCTGCTCAATTGTCGGTGTATTCTCATCGATACGGTAGTTTGTAGAAATACGTACCTGATTACCTTTTGTTCCGATAGATATTACAGATACAGAAGCATCTTTACCGAAATGGTTTGAAATAAGATCACGAACATGTTCAGGTGAAACACTCTTATCAAACTGAACTACATAGTTACGTCCACCGGTGAAGTCAATACCCATGCTCATGCCTCTCACACCAAATGAGATAAAACAAGCAATGATAAGAACAGCCGTTATAATATAGCCTTTACGTCTATTACCAATAATATCATAATGAGCGTTCTCGCACATATGACCTAATAGAGGAGGTGTAAAGTTCAATCCCAACCATTTGTCTTTGCTCATGAAATGTTCGAACACAAGATGAGTTAAGAATACGGCGGTAAAGAATGATATAACCAAACCTATTACGTAGGTTGTTGCGAATCCAAGGATAGGACCTGTACCGAAGAAGAACAAGATGATACCTGTAATCAATGCAGTCAAGTTTGAATCGAAGATTGCAGAGAAAGCATGTTTGTAACCGGCCGCTAAAGCGTCTCTTACATTCATACCCAGACGAAGCTCTTCCCTAGTTCGTTCATATATCAAGACATTGGCATCTACGGCAATACCTAACGTTAACACCATACCGGCAATACCACTTAACGTTAATGCCGCCTGGAATGATGCCAAAACACCTAGAGTAAAGAACAAGTTCAATATCAATGCTCCATTAGCAACCATACCCGGAATAAATCCGTAAAGCAGGCACATATATGTCATAAGAACAATAATAGCAAATACAAAGGATATAATACTTGAATTGATAGAGTCCTGACCCAATGACGGTCCGATCACATCTTCTTGAACAATGTGTGCAGGAGCAGGCATTTTACCGGACTTCAACACATTTGCCAAATCTTTTGCTTCTTCAGGAGTGAAATGTCCACTAATAGAAGAACGTCCACCGGTAATTTCACCATTTACTGTAGGAGCTGAATAAACATATCCATCAAGTACAATAGCAATACAGTGACCCACATTGTCTTTGGTTAATTGAGCCCACAAACGTGAACCTTCAGAATTCATTGTCATACCAACAACTTGTTGACCATTTTCATTGAATTCATCTTTAGCATCAGTGATAACATTACCTCCTAGAGGAGCCTTGCCGTCACGTTGAGATGCCTTGATTGCATATAATTCAAATACAGTACCTGTCTTATCGCCTTCAGCAGCTTTCACGCCCCATTTCAAACGGAGTTCAGAAGGAAGTTGACTTCTAATAGCAGGCATTGCAAAGTATTTGTTTACTGTTGCTGTATCTTTTGCACTAGCATAACCTACGATACAACCAGCACCTGATTGGTTCGGTTGCAGAATTGAAAGCAACGGATGCTCCTTGCGGGCAGCTTTTTCCTCAGCTGTCGCAGCTTGCTTAGCCACTTTGCTCTTTCCTTTGGTCAATATAGATGTCAAGCTATCTTTTGCCGTAGCATTGTCTGCGGCAGCAGTAGCTGCTGTATCAGCAGAAGCCTTTCCACCTCCAAGTATTTGTTTGATGGAAGCATCAACGTTTGACAAATAAGGAGCTATCTCCTTAGAATCATATGTTTCCCAGAATTCAAGATTGGCAGAACCTTGCAATAAGCGTTCCACACGACGTGGGTCCTTCACTCCAGGAAGTTCCACCATGATGCGTCCCATCTTATCTTGTAAGTTCTGAATATTTGGTTGAACAACACCGAAACGGTCGATACGTGCACTTAGTACATTGCGTGAGTTATCGATAGCTGCTTTAACCTCGGTTCTTAGCACTTTCTCTACTTCAGCATCAGATGAACTTTGTGTTACTTTATCTTTCATTTGTTGCGTAGCAAACAACTCGGCCAGTTTTGCTCCTGGTGCCAAAGCGTGATAATCACGAACAAACAGCGTTATAAAGTCTGACTGACCGCTACCCGATTCTTTGGCAGCTTGTGCAACTGCTCTATTAAAAGCTGGATTTGGATTGTTGCCGGCTAATGTTTTAACGACATCACCTACGGATACTTCCAAGATAACATCCATACCGCCTTTTAAATCCAAACCTAAACCGATTTCCATCTCACGACAATCTTTCAGCGTATAGTTGCCTAACCAGATCTTTTGGTGAGAAAGAGAATCGAGATATGCAGCTTCCAACGCAGGATCTCCTTTTGAATAATCAGCTGCTTTTTTTGTATAGTAGCCGGTTACAACGGAGAAAGAGAGATAGAAGATGCATACCAAAGTGAGCGCTAACGCTAAAAACTTTACAAATCCTTTGTTTTGCATTTTCTCTTAAGTTTATATTATTATTAATTAATTTTCAATAGGTTAATAATGCGTGCAAATATAGCTTTTTTTCGATTTTACACCTAATATATGTAAGGAATATTTTCAAAATGGTCCCATATAACTCCAAATCGGATAATGATCTGATTCTTTTATCTTGTCATCTACCTCACAATTATACGATTGCAAATTACGACTTAGCATAATATTGTCAATGCGGAAATAGAAATGATTCTGATTATATGATATTCCTAGCCCGAAGCCGGACTCTGTATATGCATCTTTTATATTTTTAACGATCTTATAATGAGCATAGGATATAGGCGAATCGTTAAAATCGCCACATACGATTATGTATTTATTACGACTTATTGCTATACGCCTCGCAACAGAGTCTGCTTGTGCAGCTCTTATTTTAGCAGCATCAGCTAATTTGCCTAACAAAAGCTGTGTTCCAAATGATACTGCACCGACATTAGGTTTCTTTATCATGTCAGTGTACACATCCTTATCAAACTTTGTCAATTTATTTGACTCCAGATGATTATTAATGAGTGTTACAATCTTTCCATGAATATTCAATTCGTATACAATAGATCCATTGTAATCACTTTTATAGTGAATAGGCTTTGCCGTAAGAATCTGAAACTTTGAGAAGAGAGCTAATTTATTGCCTGTCACACCGGTTCCATTCACATTGTATCTGTGATAATACGGATACTTTTTCATAACCTTCCGGATGTCCTTTTCAGATAGATGTTTCTTATCCTCTGATTTTACAAAAGAGTACTCCTGCAAACACACGATATCGGCACGTTGGTGTTTAATGTAGTCCAATATAGGATTTAGGTTTTCTGTCGAGTCCTTTTTCTGTCCATCAAATCCCATTACATTATAAGACAACACTTTGATACAATTCAACGGTACATATTTAGTTCGGAAATGAAAAGGGAAAATATCTCGTATAGGATTGCAGCATAGCAATAGAGCCAATATTGAGAATATGGCATATTTCCAATAAAACACGATCCAGAAAGCAACAAAAGCAACATTGATAAATAAAAGGACTGAGAAAAATAGCCCCGAGGTTGATAGAACCGGATGAACGCGAGGATCTATTAATAAAGGCGAATATGCTGAGAACAACATGATCAATGATGCAATCAGATTTACAAGAAGGATTAATACAGCCAATATTTTACCGAAGTGCTTCATCCACGTTTACTTTCATCAAACAATTTCTTTTTCTCTTCTGTCGTCAAGCTTTCATAGCCTGATTGTTTCAACTTCTCCAAAATTCGGTCTATTTCATTGTTCTGATTCTTCTTACGAACATTATACTCCCAATCTTTTGGATCCTTTTCTGAATGTATTTTCATCTTAGCCTTTCGAGAAGACTTGCTAGCTCTCCATTTTCGTGGAGAAATCCAGTTGAAAAGATCTAAAATAGAATTGATCCATGCCACTATATCATGCCCGTGATTTAATTGGCGTGTAAAGAGCCATCCCACTAAAGCGCCGCCTAAATGAGCAAACTCTCCTCCTGAATTGCTTCCGGAAACAGAAACAACGGAGATCAATACCATTGCACCGGCAATATATTTCATTCTGATTTCACCAATAAGGAAAAGGTTCACAGGATAATTAGGCAATTTAAAAGCGACGGCTACCGTTATTGCCATAATTGCAGCGGAGGCACCAACTAACGTAGCTCCGGACAACTGACTTTGCAACACGGGTAAGAAATTGCACGCAAGAATAAAAAAGACTCCTCCTACCAATCCTCCTAATATATACAGTCCTCGCAAATGCCTGGCTGAAAAGGATCCAAGGAAAAGTTCACCAAACCAGTATAAACAGAGCATATTAAAAAATAAATGCCATATACCTTGATGCATGAACATATATGTTATTAAGCTCCACGGCTGAGTCATTAACTGATTGAGGGACGAAGGCAAAGAGACGTATGATTCAATCAATGAAGTGAATGAAGATCCCCACAAGAATCCAAAGACCCCAAGCAAAGCAAAAACAACAAAAACAGCTACATTTATATATATGAGCTGTATATGGATATTACCTTGTTTGAACCGATTAAGCAAATCAGTAATAATATGTCCCATTTTTTTTGTCTTTATTCTTCCAATACATTACTAATATGAATCCAAAAAGCATTCCGCCTAAATGAGCAAAATGCGCCACATTATCACCTGAACCATTAGCCAAACCTTCAAAAAGTTCGATGACGGCATATCCTATCACAAAATATTTTGCTTTAATGGGAAAAGGAATAGGTATGATGAATAGAGGTATATTCGGAAACAACATACCAAATGCCAGCAAGATACCATAAACAGCCCCACTTGCTCCCACAGTCGTCATCATGTTCATATATGCCTGCATGGGAATTATTCCATTGCCGGTATCTACCGTAGAGAAATGTGAAAGAGTGGTTGCATATTCAATATATTGCACACCTTCTTGTATCAATCCGGCTCCTATTCCACATACCAGATAATAAAGCAGAAATCGTTTAGATCCCCAAACACCTTTTTGCTCAAGTGTCCTACCAAACATCCACAAAGCAAACATATTGAAGAAAATATGGGTGAAGCCTTCATGTAAGAACATGTATGACACTAATTGAATCGGATTAAAATTGCCGGCTAAGAAAAAATGAAGCCCGAACATTTCGTTTAAATCAACGCCGTACTTCTTGGCAACAATATTTCCAAAGAAGCAAAGGACGTTAACAATCATCAGATTTTTTGTAACAGGAGGTAAATTATTCATTGACTTAGTATATCTGTTATTACACATAAAAAACGATGCAAATGTACGATTTTTTTCGTAATCCCCTATAAAATAGCATTTTCTATTCATTTTTTTAGCAAATTGAGTGAATTTAAGGGGAAAAAAGTTTGATATATTGATTTGTAGTTATATATTTGCCACATGATTTCCTAAAAATTTATAAACTTATATTTCTAATTTAAATTAATACCTATCATGAATAAGACAGAACTTATCAATGCGGTAGCAGCAGAGTCAGGTTTAAGCAAAGCTGATTCTAAAAAAGCAGTTGAAGCTTTTGCTTCTAGTATAGCAAGTACCCTTAAAAAGGGAGACAAAGTTGCCTTAGTAGGCTTCGGTACATTTTCAGTGAGCGACAGAGCTGAAAGAAAAGGAATCAATCCGGCAACAAAAGAGGCCATCACTATTCCTGCAAAGAAGGTTGTTAAATTCAAGGCCGGTGCAGAATTATCTGACGGAATCAAATAAGAAATAGGATAAGATTTTTTATAAAAAAGGAGATGCAAGTTTTGCATCTCCTTTTTTATTTACTCAACTGAATGTGTTATCTTTGCAGACCAATCCAACATGCTAGTAAATAACCAAAATATGAACATCGAAAACAAAATTGCAGATTCAGTCGTAGAAGCAATTAAAGCTCTCTACAATCAAGATGTACCCAAGAATCAGGTACAACTGCAAAAAACGAAAAAAGAATTCGAAGGGCATTTGACCCTCGTTGTATTCCCTTTTCTAAAAATATCACATAAAAAGCCTGAGGATACAGCAAGTGAGATAGGAGAATATTTAAAAAAGAAGGATTCGGCTGTCAGCAACTTTAATGTGATTAAAGGGTTTCTTAATCTCACTATTGATTCAAGTTGTTGGATTGAACTACTTAACAGTATTTACTCGCAAGCTCAATATGGCTTTGTACCTGTTGCCGAAGACTCTCCTCTCGTTATGATAGAATATTCTTCTCCAAATACAAACAAGCCTCTTCACTTAGGGCATGTGCGTAATAACTTATTGGGAAACGCCTTGGCAAATATAATGAAAGCCAACGGGAACAAGGTGATTAAAACAAATATCGTCAATGACCGTGGAATACATATTTGCAAATCTATGTTAGCATGGGAAAAATATGGAAAAGGGGAAACTCCTGAGACTTCTGGCAAAAAAGGAGATCATTTAGTAGGAGACTACTATGTAGCCTTTGACAAGCATTACAAAGCCGAAGTGAAACAATTGATGGAAGAACAAGGGCTCACACAAGAAGAGGCCGAAGCAAAATCTACATTAATGGCTGAAGCTCGCCAAATGCTAATAAAATGGGAAGCTGAAGATCCTGAAGTTAGAGCATTATGGGAAAAAATGAACAACTGGGTTTATGCTGGATTTGATGAAACTTACAAACGACTTGGAGTGAGCTTCGACAAGATCTATTACGAATCAAAGACCTACCTAGTTGGTAAAAATAAAGTTGAAGAAGGACTTTCTAAAGGTTTATTCTTTAAAAAAGAGGATGGGTCTGTTTGGGCAGATCTCACAGATAAAGGATTAGATCAAAAGTTATTACTCAGATCAGACGGTACATCTGTCTACATGACTCAAGACATAGGAACAGCAGAACTTCGTTTTTCTGACTTCCCTATAAATAAAATGATCTATGTAGTAGGTAACGAACAAAACTATCATTTTCAAGTGTTGTCAATAGTACTTGACCGACTGGGATTTACGTGGGGTAAGGATTTGGTTCACTTCTCATATGGAATGGTTGAACTGCCAGAGGGTAAAATGAAATCACGTGAAGGGACAGTAGTTGATGCAGATGACTTAATGAAAAGTATGATTGATACAGCAAAAGAGACTTCTGCAGAACTCGGTAAACTGGATAAATGCTCGGAAGAAGAAGCTAACGAAATCTCACGCATAATAGGATTAGGTGCATTAAAATATTTCATTCTCAAGGTGGATGCTCGTAAAAATATGCTATTCAATCCAAAAGAATCTATTGATTTTAATGGAAATACAGGCCCCTTCATTCAATACACCCATGCACGTATACAATCCGTATTGCGTAAGGCGAAAAGTGAAGGAATCGACATACCGGAAGCTTTGCCATTGAATATTTCCTTAAATGAAAAGGAAGAAGGACTGATTCAACTATTGTCTGACTTTGCTTCGGTTATAAAACAATCCGGAAAGGATTATAACCCATCAGCAATTGCCAACTATATCTATGACCTTGTTAAAGAGTTTAACCAATTCTATCATGATTATAGTATTTTACATGAAGAAAATGTTGAGGTAAAAATATTCCGCTTGGCTTTATCTTCAGCCGTCGGCAAAATAATAAAATCAGGCATGGGATTACTTGGAATAGAAGTTCCAGACAGAATGTAATAACAAAAATTATATATAAAAAGAGGATATGCTTTTGGAACATACCCTCTTTTTTTATTATTAAGCTTTCTTTGTTACAATTTCTTGGCGGCAGCTTTCTTAGCAGCAGCTTTTTTGGCAGCAGCACCATTCTTAGCAGATTTCCTCACAGTATGTGCTTTGGCAGCCTCTGTAGCTTTATCTCTTTTCTTTTGAGTTTTTCTTACCTTTTCAGGTTTCTCTCCCTGTGTTTTGATTAACTCATAACAAAGTTCCAACGTCAGATCTTCTGGTTTTTGAGTCGCAGGGATTTTGTAATTGTTACCTTTATATGATATATATGGTCCATAACGCCCATTCAATACTTGCAATTCAGGTTCGTCATCAAACGATTTTATATACTTCTTTCTTTCAACTTCACGCTTTGCTAAAATCAGCGCCTGAGCCTGTTCCATATCTATATCCATAGGATCATACCCCTTAGGTATAGAAATAAACAGCGAGCCATGATGGACATACGGTCCAAAACGCCCTATATTCACTACAACAGGCAAACTTTCGAAAATACCTATCGTGCGTGGCAACTTAAATAGCTCTAAAACCTCTTCAATAGTTATCGTTTCTATAGATTGATTCTTTCGTAATGAAGAGAATTTAGGCTTTTCGTCCTCCTCTGCTTTCCCGATTTGAGCAATAGGACCAAAACGTCCAATTTTTACAGACACTTGCCTCCCACTTACCGGATCTTTTCCAAGAATGCGTTCTCCAACTTTATGCTCAAATTTTATTTCTGTGGTAGAAACTACCTCAGGATGAAATTTCGAATAAAAATCTTGTAATATGGACGTCCACTTCTTGTCTCCCTCAGCAATTTCATCAAACTCTTTCTCTACGGTTGCCGTAAAGTTATAATCCATAATGTCAGGGAAATATTGGGTAAGAAAATCATTCACTACAATACCCACATCTGTTGGGATTAGTTTTAATTTCTCTGCACCGACCATTTCTTTTTTTAATTCTTTGGTAATTTCCCCATTAGTCAAATGAAAGATGCTAAATTCATTTTCTTTGCCTTCTCTACTTTCTTTTTCAATATACTGACGTTGCTGGATAGTAGAAATCGTTGGCGCATATGTAGAAGGGCGCCCGATGCCAAGCTCTTCAAGTTTATGTACCAAGCTGGCTTCAGAATATCGAGGAGGATGTTGAGTATATCGTTCCGCTGCTTGAATTTTTTTATATTGCAAGACCTGACCTTTCTCCATTGGCGGAAGTAATCCTACTTCGTCCTCTTGATCCACTGCATCATCATCAAATGATTCTTTGTACAAGCGCAAGAAACCATCAAACACAATAACTTCTCCTGCAGCTATAAAATGGTTCTCTCGATCGTTTTCTATATTAATATTAACAATTGTTCTGTCCACACTAGCCTCAGTCATTTGTGAAGCGACAGTACGTTTCCAGATTAGATCATACAGTCTTCTAAAATCAGAATCTCCAGTAGTTTCATGAACATTCAGATTGGTTGGGCGAATCGCCTCATGTGCCTCTTGAGCTCCCTTTGACGTTGTATTATACTGACGCGAATGAGAGTATTTTTCTCCCATCGTCTTAATAATTTCATCTTTGCTGCTATCTAATGCAAATTGAGAAAGATTGACAGAGTCAGTTCTCATATAGGTAATTTGCCCCAACTCATAAAGTTGTTGCGCAACCAGCATTGTTTTTGAAACCGAAAAGCCTAGTTTCCTGGCAGCTTCTTGTTGCAACGTAGATGTTGTGAAAGGAGGAGCCGGATACCTCTTTACAGGTTTCTTGGTAATAGACGAAATATAGAACTTCGCATTCTTACATTCCTCAAGAAACGCTTGTGCTTCATCAGGTGTATCAAAACGATGATTCAAATCAGCCTTTATTTCTGATTGTTGACCTTTTAGATCAGACAATGTGAATGTAGCATAGACACGATAAAATGTCTGTGGCTTAAAATTAATAACCTCTCTCTCACGCTCCACAATTAATCGTACACAAACAGATTGTACTCGACCAGCAGAAAGTGATGGTTTCACTTTCCTCCACAACACAGGTGAAAGTTCAAATCCCACAATACGGTCTAAAATCCTACGAGCTTGTTGCGCATTCACCAAATTGATGTCAATCTGACGAGGATGCTGAATAGCATTTAATATTGCACTCTTTGTGATCTCATGAAATACTATACGTTTTGAATTCTCAGGTGTCAAGCCAAGAACTTCATAAAGGTGCCAAGATATAGCCTCTCCTTCACGATCCTCATCAGACGCAAGCCATACCATGTCTGAATCTTTCGCTTCTTTTTTCAACTCATTAACTACCGAACGTTTATCCGTAGGAACTTCGTAAGTAGGCTGAAAATCATGTTCATAGTCAATACTGATACTTTTCTTCTTCAAATCACGTATATGACCATAGCTTGAAAGGACTTTATAATCCTCTCCCAGAAATTTACCTATTGTTTTTGCCTTAGCCGGAGACTCAACAATTACAAGGTTTTTTTGCATATTACCTTTTTATTATTACTTATAATGCCGCAAAAGTAGAAAAACTTATCATCCTACACCTTATTATAAAGAAAGAATTTTAAGATTTTTTGAAAAAATAATGATTTAATGTATTCGTAAAGAGTTCAAAATCGAAAGGAGACACCTACCAAAAAATTAAGTTTTTGAGCAGGATAGCCATAAAAATCTTGATATCTCCTATTGAATAGGTTGCTTATATGAGCATTTACGCTCAAATAATTTAACAATTTGTAATCCATACCTACACCTAAACTATTAACTGCAGGCATACGATACATGCCGGAAGTTAAGACAGCCGACTGATATATGATTATATTATAATCTGCGTTCACTGATAACTTCCGATTGAAATTATATTCACCGCCAAGTTTCCATTCAAATCTTTTCTTTTGCAAGAGAGAATTCAACGAAGTATTGGTCCAATGATTATACAGACCTGAAGCATAAACTTCAAACAACTCTTCAAAATCGTATTTTAAATCAAAACCTAAATACCCATGTTCCGTATCTGCATTTCCTAATGAAAGATACAAATTATTATTACTATTGAGTAGACCTCTCACAATAAGATCATTTTTCTTCCATTCATATCCTCCATACAGATTCATCCACAATCCACTCACCAAACATCCATTTAATCCAAGTCGAATATTACTTTTCACATAACTATCTTTTATTTCTAAAGAATCTTTGCCCCAATATGGAGAAAAAGAATTTAAAGAGTAAAAGTCATTTATCTCTCTCCCACCTGTAATAGTAGAATAAGCCACCAACTTATCCAATATATTTATTTTAAACTGTAAATCAGGACTGAGTTGCAATCTCGTTCCTTTATTTGCAAAATCAGCATGAAGTCCTAATCTTATACTATATTTATCGCTAGATATAAGTTTGAGATATGGATTGGTTTGAAAAGAAATCTCATTACTCCAATTGTTAGAAGAATAAGAAAAATGATCCATTCTAAACTTTAATCCAAATGTGTTATTGGTGGTATCTGCAGAAAAAGGAGTCCAGAAATCACCCATTAACCTTATATCGGTTTCATGCAATTGGGTAGGGTGATTATATCCCATTATTGCAGCTTCTGCATTAAACTGAATGGGCAACGAGTTGGAATTTGAATGAAATAATGATCTTATCGAAAAGTCCGAGCTCTTATCCGTTTTCGCCTCAGCAGCTTTCTCATTAATATAGTTATTTCCTTGATAGCCCAAATGGCCAATCACGCTTAAATTCCATGTTTTAAACAGATGTTGATAACTTTCATTTATTGACGACCTAAAATATTTTGATGTCCAATTAAAAGACGAGTCTAACGGAACACGCAATATTGCATTAAAACCACTGACCGAGAGATCCGTCATCCATTTATCCTTCTCAGAGGATTTAAAGAGATACCCTGCTTTTAAATCAAAATTTCCATTATTACCGTATCCGACACCTAAATATCCTTTGTTAAATGGAAGCTTTGCCAAATTCAGTGTAAAGGGTTCTATCGTATGATTCTTTATTTTGTAATCTGCAATGGGATTCATCTCATATTTCACAGGCAACTTAGTTGCTTCCATTTGTTTAGTAGTGGGAAGCACATTAACCTTTGTTACACTCATTAAATCAGGTATATACTCATTTTCGACTGTAATAGTTCGATTCAAAGCAGAATCAGCCTTCACCTTCTTTTGAGCAAATACTCCCAATGAGATATTCGCAAATACCACTAATACCAATATATTTTTGAAACTTACTTTCATCGTCTCTTCATTTAAGTTTATTTAATCTGCTATTGATCATCTCTTGAATGTCATCTTTTTTAGTGTAATTCTGCTGCAAGCTTAATAAATATTGCTTAGCATCTATCTTACGATTCATTGACACATAAACATCACTCAATAAAACAAAACTGCGAGCCAACCAATAAAGATGAGGAGTACTCTCATCAATGTACTGCAAGATCACTTTTTCAGCTTTCGCATTTTCTTTTTGATCATAATAAATCTGAGCTACTTGATATTTTGCTTCCGCGCCATATATATTACGCGTATCCTTTGATAAGAGTAAATAATCTGCAAGTGATTTATCCGTCATTTTCAACTTCATGTAAGCTTTGGCCCTGCAATAATAAATTTCATTCATCAAGTCAGGCTCTATCTTTTTATTTTTCAACAATACATCAGCAGCATCTATCACACCTTGTGCATCTCCTGATTGATTAGCACTTTTCAACCACCCTTCTCTTGAATTCTCTAAATCAACACCATCTGTAGTTATCTGTACTAAATCCTTATATGCAACATCCGCTTTTGAATATTCTTTTAACGACATTAATAATTGCGCATACAATAATTTTGTTTCATGAGTATACTGATTATTCGGTTTGCCTAATACGGCTTCAGCATGTTTCAGAGCTTCTTCATTGCTTTGCTCACCAGCCAACATTGTAGATAAATAATAATGGGCATCCAAACTATATCCGCCCTCAGGGTATTTCTTTAAATAACTCTGAAGTTCAGATTTTGCACTCGCTGTATTCCCATTCTGGTATATTTTTTCAGCAGCAGCAAACGTAAGAGAATCTTGTTCATTGATATCCATTGAAACTCCACCTCGAACATTTTTTACAAAATCAACATATTCATCAACTTTGTTCATATCTACATACACAGAACGAAGGTCATGCATCGCTTGATTTGCCTCATCACTTCCATGATATTTCTTGATTACATCCTTATATGCATTTATAGCCTCTTGATTTCTATTATCTTGGTAATAAAGCAATGCCATTTCATTCTCTACAGTCTTAGCTTGATTACTTTTTGGATATTTCTCAAGAAAACCTTTGTAAGTATCAATAGCCAGCTCATTTTTTCCCATCATCACATAAGCCCGTCCTTTTTCATATAGGGCCTCATCCATATAGTCTGATTTCGGGTAAGTTGCAATCAACTTATCAAGCAATTCCACTTTCTCCTGATACTTTTTTTCCAGCCCTGCAGCAAAAGCGGTTTGGTACAAAGCATAATCTGCTGTAGATGGATCCACTTGTATGGCACGATTATAGTACGAATTAGCTTCAGCAAAGCTTCTAGCCACAAAGTTACAATCTCCTAAGCGATTATAAACATCGGCCAAAACTGTCTGATTTTGGTCTTTCCGATATTTTAAATAAAGTCCAAACAAGTCCTTAGCCTTGCTATATTGCTTCTGATTAAACAAAATGTATCCTAAGTTATAATAAGACAATGCATACATTTCATCACCTTTATTTTGAGTCAAAGATTGGTATTGCAAATACTCCTTTTCAGCATCCTCCGTATTTTTTCTGCGATATTGAACTTCTCCTAACCAATAATAAGTATCGGCCATTATTTGTTTATTGTAACTTCCTAACAATAATGATTCCTCAAAATATTCCTTTGATGTTACAAGATCGCCATTAGCAAATGATTCCGTCCCTAATTGAAAAAGTATATTCTGTTTGGCTTTATAGATCAATGTACTAGGCTTCTTAATATGACTTATTGACTTTAATGCAGCTTGATAGCTTTTTGTATTCATATAAGTTTCTATCAATTGTGCACTTACATTCTCCGCATATTTAGAATTAGGAAATTCATTAAGAAAACGTTCATCAGCTGAAATGGATTCACCAAAAGCCGAATAAGAAGTTTCCTTCAAAGCTAAGACATAATTATAGAAGGCTTCTTCCTTTATGGCATTGTCAAAATTCATATCAGCAGATTGCTCAAATGCCATTCGTGCATTATTTCTATCAGACATCTGCAAATAAGTCAATCCCAAATGATAATATGCCGATTGTGTCAAACCATCTTTTTGAGAAGTTACCCTATCAAATGCTATTAAAGCTTTTGAATAAACATCACTGCGATAATAAGCTATTCCCAATTCAAGCAACACATTACGATCCGGAGAAGGAGTCTCATCTGCATAATTTTGTAAAAGCTCTAAAGCATCTTTATAACGTTCTTGCCGGTAATAGGCTTCACCAAGAACCCGTTTCATCTCATATACTTGGGGAGAATGCGGATAATTAATAAAGAATTGTTTCGCTTCTTGTTCAACCGTCCCATATTGTTTTTGCCTTAAATTGCAGTCAGCAATATAATATGAGGAAAGCTCAGCATATTTACTTCCGGAATCCAATATCACAAATCCTTTCAGTGCATCTTCATAATGTCCATTAATATAGTCAATATAAGAGAGGTAATAGATTGCATCCTGCATATATTCTCCATCCATCTCTTTCAATATATTCATATAATCCCGAGCCTGTTCATAATTATTTTCTTTCAGCTCTGCAACACCGGCCTGATACAAAGCGTCTTCCATATCTTTACGATCAAGCTTTTTCATTTTTACTTTTGAAAAGGCTGAGATTGATAAACGATAATTTTTATTGTAGAAATAGAATGAACCTATCAACACCTTTATTCTATCAACATGTATAGATTCGGGGTATTTTGAAATAAATTCATTCAGTATATATAATGTCAATGGTTCACTTTGTTCATACGCGCAGCAAGCAAGAAGATACTCTTTCTCTTCCTGCAAGCTCAAATCCATTCCAGCATCAAATCTTATCAAGGAAGACTCTGCCATCGCATAATTCTTTTGTTGGAAATAATGGATTCCGTCTTCATAAGCTTTCCTATCAGTATAGAATTTCCCGTTTTTTGCTGATAAAGTGGATACCGAAAACACACTTATACAAAGAAGAAACGCCATTATTATTTTTCTCTTAACCATATCTCTATATTATTATTGAAATATTATTTGCCAAGTACAATTAGCTTCACCATCTCAAAAAAAGTAGCAGTAAAACAATCTTTTTCGCTACAAATATAATTAAAGCGGATTTATATTCCTATTTTTGTGGCATCTTTCACTGAAAATATAAAAACAATGGTACTTAATTATATCTGGATTGCTTTCTTTTTCATAGCATTGATAGTTGCTTTTATTCGACTCATTTTTATGGGTGATGTGCAAGTTTTCACAAACATGATAAATGGAACTTTCAGTTCATCTAAAACGGCATTTGAGATTTCATTGGGATTAACCGGTGTATTATCTCTTTGGTTAGGAATGATGAAAATAGGAGAAAAAAGTGGATTGATCAATGCTTTATCTCGTTGGTTGAGCCCTGTATTTTCAAAGTTATTCCCAGACATTCCTAAAGGTCATCCTGCTGCCGGAGCAATATTTATGAATATTGCTGCTAATATGCTAGGACTAGACAACGCAGCAACCCCACTAGGGCTAAAGGCTATGGAAGAATTACAATCTATAAATCCTAAAAAAGACTCCGCTAGTAATCCGATGATCATGTTCCTTGTACTAAATACATCCGGACTAGTTATCATCCCCATTAGCATTATGGTTTATCGGGCACAACAAGGAGCGGCCCAACCTACTGACGTATTCATACCAATACTAATCACAACCATCGTTGCCACTTTAGTTGGTATTATTGCTGTCAGCATCTATCAACACATCAACTTGCTCAACCGCACCATGCTTCTTTTCTTAGGTGGTATCATTCTTTTTGTGACGGCAATTACTACCTTATTTTCGCTAATAAATAAAGCATCAGTTAATACATATTCCACTTTAACAGCTAATATCTTCTTATTCTTAGTAATCGTTGGATTTATACTAAATGGATTCAGAAAAAAAATAAATGTATATGATGCCTTTATTGAAGGAGCCAAAGAAGGATTCGGCACAGCTGTCAGAATTATCCCCTATTTGGTAGCAATACTAGTAGCTGTAGGTATTTTCAGAGCATCAGGCGCAATGGATTTACTGATAAAGGGAATAACGGTCACGCTGCAAGCAATGCACATAAACACTGATTTTGTAGGTGCATTACCTACTGCACTGATGAAACCCTTAAGCGGAAGCGGATCTAGAGGCTTAATGGTAGATGCAATGAGAACATACGGAGCTGATAGTTTTGTAGGGCGATTAGCTTGTATGATGCAAGGTTCTACAGACACTACCTTTTATATTTTAGCAGTTTATTTTGGTAGCGTAGGAATCCGCAAAACACGCCACGCAGTAACTTGTGGTTTAATAGCAGATTTCTCAGGGACTATCACTGCCATACTTTTATGTTATTTGTTTTTCGGATAAAAATCACAACCCATGTCAATTATATACCAAGCTGAAGACATACAAATGCCCTCAATAAAAAAAAGAGAAATAACCTCCTGGATAAAGGAAGTGGCGGAAAGCTACGGAAAAAAAGCCGGTGATATTGCTTATATCTTTTGTAGTGATGCAAAAATACTTGAAGTAAACAAGCAATATTTGAAGCATGACTATTATACTGACATCATCACTTTCGATTATGATAACAACAACATTATTTCAGGTGATCTTTTTATTAGCTTAGACACAGTAAAAAGCAATGCGGATATGTTCAATACCACCTATGAGAAAGAATTGCATCGAGTGATCATTCATGGGATATTGCATCTTGTAGGAATCAATGACAAAGGACCAGGTGAAAGAGAAATAATGGAAGCAGCAGAAAACAAAGCTTTAAGCTTAATAAAACTATAGTCCAAACTTATTGTCGCAAACGATTAAACCATCCGCTAGTACATCCATTCCTCATTTAGATCTTTTAATGAAGTTCTACTGTCACATTACCTATCTTTATTAAAAGAAAAAAAGGAATAAGATACTTCTTTTTTGTAACTTTGTAGCGTCAACTGCTTGAATATGGAAGATTTTAATATACGCGATAACTCGCTAACAAATACAGAAAAAGAATTTGAGAACGTACTACGCCCCCTCAGATTTGAAGATTTTCACGGCCAAGAAAAGGTTGTGGAGAATTTACGTATTTTTGTAAAAGCGGCCAAATTGCGAGGAGAAGCTTTAGACCATGTGCTTTTGCATGGCCCTCCGGGATTGGGAAAGACCACCCTATCCAATATTATTGCAAATGAATTGGGAGTAGGATTTAAAATCACATCCGGTCCGGTGCTTGATAAACCTGGGGACTTAGCAGGAGTACTTACTAGTCTCGAAAATAATGATGTACTCTTTATTGATGAAATACATCGGTTATCTCCTGTAGTCGAAGAATATCTGTACAGTGCGATGGAAGATTACCGAATAGACATTATGATTGATAAGGGACCATCAGCTCGCAGTATTCAAATAGATCTTAATCCGTTCACATTAATTGGAGCAACAACTCGTAGCGGATTACTGACAGCACCATTAAGGGCACGATTCGGTATCAACTTACATCTTGAATATTACGATGACAATATCCTAAAGCAAATTGTCATTCGTTCAGCAAGAATACTTTCCGTCCCAATAGAAGACGACGCTGCTGCCGAAATTTCTCGTCGCAGTAGAGGCACCCCACGTATTGCAAATGCATTATTAAGAAGAGTGCGTGACTTTGCACAAGTGAAAGGTTCCGGTACAATTGATATGGACATAGCCCGCTTCTCCCTTGAGTCACTAAACATCGATAAATACGGTTTAGATGAAGTAGATAATAAAATATTATGTACTATTATTGATAAATTTGGAGGAGGTCCCGTAGGGCTTACAACAATAGCAACAGCTTTAGGAGAAGATGCTGGAACAGTCGAAGAAGTTTATGAACCATTCCTGATAAAAGAAGGATTTCTAAAAAGAACCCCTCGAGGACGTGAAGTGACCGAGTTGGCATACAAACATTTAGGAAGAACTTCTTTCAGTTCACAAGCTGACTTATTTGATTAATTAAACACAGTAATATTTTAATAAAATGAACGAACTTTTTAGTGTAAAGGAAAAAGTGGTTATCATTACTGGCGGATATGGTATTTTAGGACGCAGTGTCACTAAATACCTTGCAAGCCAAGGAGCTCAAATGATAATTCTGGGACGACGTCCCGAAAAAGGTAATGCATTAGTAGATGAACTAAAAAAGGAAGGCTATATGGCTTACTTTATGCAAGCAGATGCTACCGATGAAGTAAGTTTAAAGAAATGCCGTGAAGATATTGTCAATAAATTTGGCAGAATTGATGTTCTGATTAACGCAGCTGGAGGCAATAAACCTGGTGCTGTAATTCAGCCCAGCCAATATACGTTTGATCTTAATTTGGATGATCTGAAAGACGTAGTTGATCTGAATCTCTATGGCACAGTAATACCTACTATGATCTTCGGAGAAGAAATGGCTAAGGTTAAAAAAGGAGTTATCCTCAACTTTTCATCTATGGCATCATTCCGCCCCATGACTCGCGTTGTCGGCTATAGTGCAGCTAAAGCTGCCATAAATAGCTTCACAGAATTCATGGCTGGTGAATTAGCTATCAAATTTGGAGAAGGTCTGCGTGTTAACGCTATCGCTCCGGGATTTTTCTTAACAGAACAAAATAAAAATCTTATGACTAATCCTGATGGAAGCTGGTCAGACAGAGCTCAAGCAGTAATGGCACATACACCATTTCACCGTTTAGGGAAAGCAGAAGAAATTAATGGAACAATTCAATACCTTATCAGCGATGCTTCAAGTTTCGTAACTGGAACAGTTGTAGCAGTTGATGGTGGATTCAACGCATTTGCCATTTAATTTAATTGAGTATATATATGAAAAAACCCAGTCTTCCATAAGGCTGGGTTATATTTTTGTTAATATCTTACCAAACATCTTCAATATCTTGTCTTCCATTAAATAAAAAAGGTTTGTCATCACGACAAACCAATCTTTTTATTAACCTTAAATCTAATACTATGAAAAACACAGTGCAAATATAATCCTTTTATCTATATCACCATTGATTATTGTAAAAAAAAGGATGTTTTATAACATGGTTTAATGATTGCGCCTCATACTTAACAGATACTCACAAAAAGGAAGTCTTTTGAAACGTCTTTTCACCATCGAGACATACAAATAATACTGAAAACTATTATTCACTAAATGTAACCGAGAAATGTACCACTTAAACAATGTTTTCAACAGAGAATTCTCAAAAGGAATGTTATAAAACATACTTTAACCTATTATTTTGGAACACATATATACTTGGAAATGCATATTACGTTCATGAGACACTTACATTATATCATATAATACATAACAATTATATCAAACTGACACATTAATCATTTATTAAATTTTAGAGTGTTGCGCATTCATAGGATATTACATACCTTTGCATACAAATAGTAAGGTCATTCACTTTGCTTTTACTATATGAAGAATGAAGGTCAACAGCAAATATTTTTGAAAGAAAATAATTTGTTCTACTAATGCGAAAGCATACAGCTGAAATAGTTTAATATTTAATTCAAAGTTTATGAAAAGAAAATTAATGATGCTAATGGCCTGTTTCTCAATATGTGCTGCGTCTTTTGCTGCGCAAGGATCAAATGTAACAGGTGTCGTTACTTCCAGTGAGGATGGTCAACCTTTAGCAGGAGCTTACATCACTGTCAAAGGGACTAACATAAAAGCAATAACAGATACTGACGGAGAATTCACTCTTCCTGAACTTCCTTCATCTGCAAAATCAATTGTAATTGTATTTATCGGGATGAAACCTCAAGAAGTGAACATAAATTCCGATATGCATGTCGTGCTTAAATCAATTGCAGAAATAGCAGCCAATTCAGACAGTAACACTATTGATCAAGAAGTAGCAGTTTCTGACAATAAATACTTACCACAAGGGAATAAGTAACTTTTTATTTCATATAGGTCTACTGGATAAATGATGTTGAGCCATAGTGCTTCAGCATCTTTTTTTATACGCCCTTCACTAAAAAATATCCATTAAGCTAATTCTTTATACCTGAAAACAAGCTTCAAATCTTATCGGAGTACTTCCATCTTCATTAGACATAGAAGAGTCATTGCATATAAAAGACCTCAATCTCATGACTTCGATTCTATTCGCTCATTTGTAAAATAAAAAAGGGTTAAATCTCAAAGACTGAAATTATCCGGATCATTCTCTGAAATATTCATGCCGGGATATACATCTCGCCATATGAATACATCTCTGTAACGTTTGTAGCACTTGCTAGAAAATACTTGAAGCATATTCTGTATAAGATTTATATACCTCTAGAGAATATTTTGACAAAAAAAAGGCTAAGTAGCAAATTCATTCACTACTTAGCCTTATATAATTATCTTATTTATAAATTATTTTCCAGCTTTACCGGTACCACCAGCCCACCAGAGACAATTTGTATAAACATATTGACCATTACCAAATGCACTTACAATATTAGCATTTGCTGTTACTGCACTCGATCCATAAGGTAACTCCCATGGATAACTAACCTTCGTATTGCCAAAATCGAAATAATCTTCATTTGCAGCCTTATGCCTACGGATATCTGCATACTCTTCTACAGCTTCTCCATTCGGACCAAACATACCTAAATATTTTTGAGAGATTATTTCTTTTAAAGGATTTGCATTAAACAATGGGGCTACGTTATTATCAAAATAGTCCTCTGCATTAGCAGTTGTGATCGCGGGTGTAGTCATCGAGATTGTACCCCAATCATTCCCTAATTCATCTGCACTGTTTACTACATTAGTAATATTTGCTTCCGTATTGGCAATAGCCGCAACAACAGCTGTTTTTAATGCAGCTTTAGCATTGTCATTATCTCCTAAACGTTCATATGCTTCTGCTTCCAAGAACTTCAATTCATGATAACTCATGTAAAACGTAGGAGCCGATGCCGCACATGAATAAATCGAAATATTATAAGTTCCTGTATTATCCGATGTACCACCATCAATAGGAGCAAGTCCCGATTCATAAGTAGTATCTGTCAACTGAGCCATATCCAAATATTGGTCAATGAAAGCAGCAGAAACACGATTCAAACGGGGATCATTACGTTCTTTCAATTTACTCATGTAAGTTGGACTGATCGCAAAATAATTACGGCTAATAAAGAAATCATAATAAGGATTCCAATTACTAGTACCGTATACATTATATGCACCTTGTTCAGAAGCAGATGTAAATGAATTTGCAATATCTGACAAAACCTCTTGCATTTTCGAGGTCTTCTCTGCTGTAGAATAAGTATTGTACAGACGCATGATATAACGTGCTTTTAAACCATATGCTAATTTCATCCACTTGCCTGTATCACCGCCATAAACATAATCGTAACTGCCAGGACCTGTACCTGAGCCAGTATTGAAATCTTTAATAGCTGTATCCAAATAGTTCATTATACTGTCATACACAGACGCTTGAGTATCTAATTTTGGATTCGTATATTTTGGCACACCACCTACTAAATAAGACAATGCTGCTTGGCTGAATGGAATATCACCAAAGTTATCGGTAAGAACGGCAGAATTAATAGCCGCCATTACCTCTCCTATACCTTTAGTTTTGGAATCACCAGCAGCTGTACTCTTAGCAATAACGATATGGGCGTCTCTCAAAGCAGCATAAGATTCATTCCATGCATCACCAAACGTAGTTGAGGAAGATGTCGATATACGTTTTTGAGCTTGCCACAACTGATTACCGACTCCGACTTCATATTCGTTATAACCAGAAATATAAGTATCCATATCACCACCTACAGTGTGCACAGCTGTTGACGTCAACACATCCGGCAATAAAAATTTTGCAGGAGCATCTGTCGTATTATCAGCATTTTCATTTATCTTGTCCATGTAACTATCCGAGCATCCGCCTGTTACAACAGAAAGAGCTAAAGCAGACAGACCTACAAGAGATATATTTAATATTGATTTCATGTTGCTTATTCTTTAAAATTTTAATGATAAACCAAAACCATAGCTTGATGTTCCCGGTAAAGAGAAACGTTCAAATGCACCCGACATATTGTTGTTGCCTTGAGAGGCTTCAGGGTCAAGTCCCTTTACTTGTCTATAAAGAATAATATTTCGCGCAAATGCACTTAAGGAAACATTAAATCCCGAAGATGCGAATACTGGATAACTTAAAGCCACCTCTCTCAATTTTACATAAGAGTTTTTGTGCATACTATACTCAGAAATGCTGTTCACCGTTGAAAAATAAGTTTGAGCATCAGAACCTTTTATCTGAATATCATTAGGCACATAACTTTTCCCATCATCTGCGACTTTAACAGCTGGTTTCTCGAACAAGAAAGAATCTTTCTCCCGATATTCTTGGCTCTTCTTCGATACACCATAAGAATCGAGTGCTCCGAGAGTGCCACAATACATCCAACCACCTTGTTTCCAATCAAGTACCGCAGATATTTTAAACTTATAAAGTGTAAGATTTGTGCTAAAACCTAAACGGAAATCAGGCTCAGCAGAACCGAATACACGCTCAGCACCTGCTTGAGGAAGACCTTTAGCATCAACCACAATTTGTCCTGCATCATTTCTTAGATAGCCAATACCATACAATGTAGGAAATTTATATCCAATACTGGCACGTACCTGAGGATCCGTAAATCCACCTAAATAAATACTGTTCACACCATCTGCCAACTTATCAACGTAATTATCAATCTTTGTAAAGTTGAAAGCAAAATCCCAATTGACATTTTTCTCTCTAACAGGATTGATAGTCAAAGTCGCCTCATGTGCATTCGTATGAATAGCACCGCCATTCTTTACCATGTATTGATAACCTGTTGATCCGTCAATAGGTATATCAAATATTTGGTTCTTTACATTCTGACGAGAATAAGTATAATTCAAACTAATCAAACCATTCCAAAATGATAAATCAGTACCAATTTCGTAAGAGCGAGTATTTTGAGGTTTCAAATTCGGATCATAAAGCTTATAATACGGAGTATAAGAATTAATCCCACTAATAGGATATTTAGTAGGTATGCCTGTTGAAAATCCACCACCATAAACCGGTACAGTGTAATATGATTTATAATAGTCACCAGCCTGACCAACTTCGGCGAAAGATGCACGAATCTTACCATAAGTAAGTACATCGTTTTTTAAAACGTCTAACTGAGTAAATATAAATCCCACTGATACAGACGGATAAGTAAATGTACGATTACCGGCAGGCATTGAAGATACTTGATCGGTACGTACGGTAGCATTAAGATAAAGCATATCATGGAATGCAGCAGATAAGTTAACAAAACTTCCAACTGTTAAGTGTTTTCTGTTTGAATACCCACTGAATGTATCACCACCATCAGTAACCACCGTCGCATTATTCATATTATTCCATCCCGAAAAACTGTAATTGCTTCCAGTCACATCATTCACAGTAGTTTTATTATAAACAGTCTCATTACCAACCAAAGCTGTCAAATCCCATAAAGGAGTAACCTTCCAATCAAAATTAGCAGTCAACAAAGAGTTAAGCTCCGTGTTAGTAAAATCGGCCAATTCTATCTGCCCAGTTGTGTGAGCAGCATCACCATATCCAAAAGAATTAATATAATTAGTGGTATAAGAATCTGTTCCTAATTGATATTTTACATCCAATTTCATATCTTTACGATTGAAATCATTTGAATATTGAGCGTAAGCATTACCGAAGAAACGATGAGTACGTTCCTCAAATTTATTATTTTCTGTTGCCCAAATTGGATTATTAAACGTTAAACTGCGAAAACTTAGTTGCGTATATGGATCTCCTTCAACATGACTTGGAATTCCATTTAAATCATAACTTGGAGGAGCAGAGTATACTGATTGTACCATACTATTATTGGCACCTGTTTGTTTCCTTACTTTGGTATACACAAAATTACCCGTAAAACCTGTTGACCAATTCTTATCAAGTTTAAGATCTGCAGCCATTTTAGCATTATAGCGATCCATTCCTGTATTAGATATGATGCCATCAGTACGTGTGTTACCTAATGAAAAAGAGTAATTGCCCTTATTTATACCTTGCGATAAATTAAAGCTATTTCCCCAGGTGGTTCCGGTGTTAAAAAAATTCTTTGCATTATCATAAGCCTCAGGTGCAACCCAAGGATCCAATCCTGCAGAAGAACGTTGTTGAACATAATATTGTCCAGGGTGTGTAGCACCACTAGCCTTTGCCTTTGTACCTGATGAGCCATAAGTCGGATCGTTTACAAGATCCTCTATTCGGGGACCCCAAGAGTTTGAATTTACAGGCTTATATACTCCTCCAGTACCTTGTGCATAAGTCTTTTGGAATTCAGGCAAAGCTGATACCACATTAAATGACATATTTGAATTGAACGAGATTTGAGGTTTCCCTTTGGCTAGACCTGCTCCTCTTTTAGTTGTAATAATAATAACACCATTTGATGCTCGCATACCGTAAAGTGCAGAAGCAGCCTGGCCTTTCAACACGTTGATACTCTGAATATCATTAGGGTCCAAATCAATAGAACGGTCAGCATAATCAGAACCTGTCACAGACTGACCTGTATCAGCATCATTTGATGAAGAAATAGGCATTCCATCAACAACATATAACGGAGTATTTTCTCCAGTAAATGATCTTGAACCACGAATTGTTATTTTTGATGACGCCCCTGGCATACCAGAACTTGGAGTAATGTCAATACCAGAAAGCTTACCCTGCATCGCAGAACTTAAATCAGTAGCTCCTGCCACTGCAATTTTGTCAGATTTAAGTTCTTGTACATCATAACCAAGTGCCTTTTTCTCTTTACTAATGCCCATAGCTGTTACAACAACTTCGTTCAGCATTTTAGAGTTTGCCTCAAGAACAATCCGCATATTCGGCTGTACCGACACTTCTTTGGATTTCATTCCAATAAATGATACCACTAAGGTCTTTGCATCAGCCGGCAAATTGCTAAATGTGAAATCTCCATCCATACCGGTAATAGCACCGACTTTGGTACCTTTCACGGTTATTGAAGCTCCAATAACCGGTTGCCCGTCATCCGCTGAAACAACAACACCCGCAACCTTGGAGGTTTGGGCTGTCGCAGATCCTAAAAATGCGAATAAACAAGCTAACAACAATAATAATTTACTTTTCATAACTCCTAAAATTTAACTAAATACTAATCTCCATTAAATATTTCGAATAATCTATATTTTAACAATGTGCTTTCTCTTTCAAGCTCAAGTCACATTCGTTTACTAACAGACAGCATCATTTTACACAAATTAACCTATTTTTATATACCAAGCATTTTCTAAAGTAACACTCAAATCCTTATTTTTATACACTTTTCTTGTATAAACATTACAATCTTTTTATAATTCTGTTTGCAAAAGTAGTGTAAAAAGATGGATTATGCAATATGTTGCAGATTAGAAAAAAGATTTTATAGCAATATGAGAAGGAATATATCCATATAACGAACAAATGACATATTCACCCCCTTATAATGGTAGTGAATATTTTTCTTATCATTCCATTATGATACGTTAAACATATATATTTAACAAAGTTAAATAACAAGTATATCTAGAAAGTATGAAATAAGATGCTTCTTTATGATAGAAATATGTATTTAAAGAAAAATACAGGGTGGAATTCATACAGTAAATGTGCAATAATAGCATGTAAAAGAAAAGAAACTGTTTAGTTTATGTAATTTTGAATAAGCGCAATTTTATTCTAAAATTATTCTTTGTGAAGTTATTCCCTCTACTTTTCCTAAGAAGGTAGCAGCTGCTTCTGAAAATTTTGCCTCGCTTTCAGTAGTTAAAAACTCTACGTCTCCATGCTTACTACATCTTGTATCCATTTCAGGATGTCTAATGAGATAATTTTGAAGGCTCTGAGCCACATAATCACCTTGTGGCACTACACTAATGCTATCTGGCAAATATTGGCGGATTTTATCAACAAGTAAAGGGTAATGAGTACATCCCAGAATAATTGAATCAATTTGTGGATCTTTCTCCATCAATTGCTTTAAATACTTTTCTACAAAGTAATCTGCACCTGGAGCATTGTATTCATTGTTCTCAATAATAGGTACCCACAAAGGACAAGCTTGTCCGGTAACTTTAATATCCGGCCACAATTTATGTATCTCCAATGGATAACTTTCACTTAGAATCGTTCCTTGAGTAGCAACGACACCTACATGCCTTGTTTTAGTGACATTACCAATGATCTCAATTGTTGGTCGGATCACTCCCAAAACTCTGCGTGACGGATCAAGAAAGGGCAAATCATGCTGCTGTATACTTCTCAATGCCTTGGCAGATGCTGTATTACAAGCAAGAACCACTAAAGGACATCCCATGGAAAACAATTTCTTTACCGCCTGCAATGTAAATTCATAAACAATCTCGAATGAGCGTGATCCATAGGGCGCACGTGCATTGTCACCAAGATAAATATAATCATATTCGGGCATTAAGGCATGCACCTTATCAAAAATTGTAAGGCCGCCATAACCTGAATCAAATATTCCTATCGGAGTTTTCATATGCTTTAATCAAACAAGAAACCCGCAGGCAATGGCCCCCGGGTTTCATATATATTATATCAATTTTACTTATTTAATGCCCAACTTTGCCTTAACCATGTTTGTAACGTCAGTACTTGCCGGACCAACATAAGGGACATTCACACTACTTAGATCAAATATATAGGTATAACCACCAGTAGCTCCTACAGCATTGATGGCATCCTCTAATTTCTTTGTAATAGGTTCCATCAATTGTTTTTGCAACTTAGTCATTTCTGTTTGAGCTGTTTGTTCGTATTCCTGACCACGTTGATACATTTCTTGCAATTCTTTCTGACGACGGTCTGCTATATTTTGCGGAAGGCTGTCTTTTGATTCATTGAATGTTTGAAGCTTTTTGTTCAGCTCATCGCTTGTACGCTTCATTTCATCCTCGTATTGTTTTTGGCTCTTTTGTAATTGGGCTGTAGCCGCTTTATATTCCGGCATAGCTGTAATAATGTCAGCCGTTTTGAAATGACCGAACTTTAAAGTTTGCGCCATCGCACTGATAGGCAGCACGAATAAAGCAATTAAAGCAATTTTTTTTAGCATGATTTTTACTATTTATTTAATTGTTACTTGAATATCCTAATTTAGCAATAATTTCATCACTGATATCTATATTTGGTGATGCAAATATAATATTTTGTGCCGAAGCACGATCTATCACCATACTATATCCTTGTGATTCTGAAATTGCTTTTACTGCATTATATATCTGATTTTGAATCGGTTTCATTAAGCTTTCTCGCTTTTTATAAAGTTCTCCATCAGAACCAAAATATTTCATTTTCAATTCATTCGCTTCATTCTCTTTTGCGATGATCTCATTTTCTTTCTTCTTCTTTTGATCAGCCCCTAAGGAAGCACCACTATTTTGATAACTTTCATACAAAGATTTTGCTTCACTTCTAGCATTATCAACTTCAGCCTGCCATTGTTTTGAGGTCTGGTCCAATTGCTCATTTGCACGTTCATATGCAGGGATTTTCTTAAGAATATATTCCATATCAATCAGCGCATATTTTTGTGCATTGGCTGCTATGCTACCTAATAGCATGAGCATGGTCATCAAAAATACCTTTTTCATAATGCAATGATTTATTTTAAACATTAAAATTCTTGTCCCAATATAAAGTGGAAGTTACTACCACCATATTGTTTACTGCCAAAGACTTTATCAAATCCATATCCCCAATCGATACCCATCATACCAACCATCGGCAAGAAGATGCGTACACCTACACCTGCTGAACGTTTTAAATCAAATGGCGAGAAATCTTTAATTTGTTGCCATGCATTACCGGCCTCCATAAAGCCTAACATATAAATACTCGTACTATTCTCAAGCATAAGAGGATATCGTAATTCCATACCTAAACGACTATATGCATAACCTTCATAACCAGTTGGTGTCAATGAACTATTCTCATATCCACGCAAAGCTATACTTTCTGTCGCATAAGCTGAATACCCTGTCATACCATCACCACCCATATCAAAGGTCTCGAAAGGTGACTTTTTATATTTGTTATAACTACCAACAAAACCGAAATCAGCTCTTGTCATAAGTACCGGACATTTAGTGCCACCGGTTAACGCTGTATATGTTTTCGAATTGAACTTCCATTTATGGTACTCTATCCATTTATTCATTCGATTCACGTCAGTTTGATTTGATTTATCATATTTACGATAATTAATCCCATCAAATAATGAATAAGGAGGAGTCGCTTTCAAACTTAAACTGATAGTTGAACCGCTGCGTGGATAGATTGGATTATCTGTAGAATTACGAGCCAAAGTAATCCCAATCGATATACTATTACAATTTCCATTCGTTACAGGAAAATATCTCCAGTTATTAAGCACATATTTTTGTAATGTCAAATCACCACTTAGTTGGAAATAACTATCCGGCCAGTTCAAACGTTTTCCCCAACCAACCGTTATACCAAAGATTTGTACACTCTTACTCTTATCATACACTTTTGAATAATCAGTGCTTCCATAGTAGTTATTATACAAACTGTTATATGAACTATTAGCATAGCTGTTAGTCGTGTAACTGCTGCTAACATCCGTCTGTTTAGAATAAAAAGCAGAGAGAGAGAGACTATTCGGCCGCTTGCCTCCAAACCAAGGATCGGTAAAACCTATACTATAACTTTGATAATATGAACCGTTTGTTTGCCCACTAATTGTGAAAGTTTGTCCATCACCTTGTGGCAAAATTCCACGATAATTTTGTCCGGGATGCAATAAGTTGGCCATTGAGAAGTTCGTGAATTTCAAAGAGACCTTACCGATAATACCGGTTTGTCCCCATCCAGCAGAAAGTTCCACCTGATCATTTGCTTTTGATTCCAGTCCCCAATTGACATCTACTGTTCCGCTTTGTTCATCCGGTTGCACATCAGGCTTAATATTTTCGGGATTGAAATGTCCCATCTGAGCTATTTCACGATATGAACGTTGTAAAAGATCCTTACTGAACAATTGTCCGGGTTTCACATACAACTCACGACGTATTACATTTTCGTACACACGATCATTTCCGTTGATTCGAATATGGTCAATGGTTGCCTGTTTACCTTCAAACATTCTCATTTCCAAATCCACAGAATCTTTTTCTACATTAGTCTCTACAGGATCAATATGGAAGAATACATAACCATTATTATAATAAAGGTTACCGACCGCATCATCATCTGAATTCAAACGCTGATCCAGCAATTTTTGGTTATAAACATCACCGGTATTCATTCGCAGCATATTGTTAAGAAAATCCGTCGGATAAATCGTATTACCCATCCAGCTTATTTTGCGAATATGATATTTATGTCCTTCACTAATTTTGATATAGATATCAACTAATTTGTCGTTATACTTGCTAACAGAGTCTTTCACAATTTTTGCATCACGATATCCCAGCTCATTATATTTATCAATGATTTTTTGTTTATCCTCGCTATACTTTTCATCAACAAACTTCTTTGTACGGAATAAGTTGCGAAGTTTGCCTTTTTCATTGGTTTTTTTCATCACTTTCTTCAGCTTGTTGACACTAATGTCTTGATTGCCTTCAATAGTAATTTTATGAATCTTGACTTTCTCTTTTTTATTAATGTTAATGTCAACAATCACCTCGTTGTTATTGCTGGCATCATCACGCTGCACTATTTCAACAGTTGCATTTTTAAAGCCTTTTTCATCAAAGTGTTTCTTTATTAGAGTTTTTGCGCGGTCCACTAAGTTGGGAGTAATCTGGTTTCCCTTGATCAATCCGAGCTTAGCTTCAAGGTCTTCCCTATCACTTTTCTTAATTCCATAATAATTAATTTGTGAAATACGGGGCCTTTGCTTCAGCGCAATATTCAAAAAAATCTTATTACCTACTATTTTAGTCACCTCGATTCGTACATCGGAAAAGAGTCCGTGCTTCCAATATCTATGCACAGCCTGAGAGATCTCATCACCCGGCATAGAAATAGTTTGTCCAACAGCTAATCCGGAAATCCCGATTAACAAATAATCATCTTGATTTTTAATGCCACTCACAGTAATCCCACCAATTTCATATTGTTTAGGCTGAGCATAATTAACCACAGGATTAGTCTGCACATTCGTAGTATCCTGCGCAACTACTGTAGAGGCAATACTTATTGCAATAAGTAATATAGAAAAAAACTTTTTCATTCTTTTATATAATTCGCTGGTTCGTTCTTAATCAATTTGTCTTGCACTTGTTCGCTTGTTTTGCCAAACCTTCTTTCGCGACTTTGATAAGTCGCAATAGCTTTACAGAATTCTTCTTCGCCGAAATCCGGCCAAAAGGTTTCACAAAAATACAGTTCGGAATAGGCACATTGCCACAGCAGATAATTGCTGAGTCGATATTCCCCCCCCGTACGTATCAACAAGTCTGGATCAGGCATGAAATTAGATTCCAAATGCTGAGCCATATATTCTTCTGTAATCTTATCTGAACTGATTTTTCCTGATTCACACTCTTTTGCTATGGAACGTGCAGCCTCAGTAATCTCCCACCGTGAGGAATAACTTAGAGCCAACGTCATACACATACCGGAATTTGAGGCAGTACGCTGAATGCAATGCTGCAGACTTTTTACGAAATCAGAATCAAGACTGCCGGTGTCTCCAATGACATCAAACCGAATGTTGTTTTTCATAAAAATGCTCTCTTCCAACTGTTCTGAGAGCAAATGCATAATTGCCTTTACCTCTTGAATCGGTCTATTCCAGTTTTCAGTTGAAAATGTATATAGAGTCAGGTACTTGATGCCTAAACGAGCCGCAGTTTCAGCTATAGTATGAGCTGTTGCCGCACCGGCCTTATGCCCTTCTGTGCGTTCAAGTCCATGACTTTTAGCCCATCGCCCGTTTCCATCCATGATTATTGCCACATGCCCGGGCAATTTATCTAAATTTATCAGTTCCTTATCTGGCATCAGTATATTTTATTAGCTGTATCTACTTTTATACCGCAAACAAGATGTCCACCCTTTATCGACTTAAGCGAATCAAAGATGTATCTAGCGATTACCCCATCTAAGGGACATATATTTTTGTATGATGAGGAGTTTTTCGCATTGTCCAAATAAGAACAAGCCTTCGCTATTCCTCCCATTTCCATTTTATATTCATTCGGTTGAGCATATACATTGCAACATATCCATGAATAAACGATACGGGTCACTCTTTCATTAATCATTATTGAAGGATCTTTTTCATTTACACATAGTTGTTAGTCAACAAGATGCAAAAATAGAAACATTTTTCATTGTATACATAGTAGCCTCGAAAGTTTTATATAAAATTATAGATAAATAGGTGCATTTAGGCGATTAAATGTGTATATAATGTGAGATATTAATTCCAAAGACCTGTTCTATTTTAAGAGAACCTTGAATTTGCGGTTCCCGCACACCTGTTTTCAGAGCAATATTACTCTTTTCCACAAATGCCTCATCCCAGATGTCATTGTCAATAAAAGATTGCAATAATTGCGTCCCTCCCTCCACTAATACCGATCTAATACTTCTCGTCGAAAGGTCTGCAAGAATCTGCGGCAGAAGATCTTTTTCTGGTTCAAGACTCACGTAATGCAACTTTGATTCATCATCGCGATATTCTTCTGTGTATACAAGTGTTTCCACCTGTTTGTCAAAAAGGGACAAGTTTTTTGGCAAAGAAAGTTTTCGATCTATAACAATTCTAAGAGGGTTCGGACCATACCAATTTCTAACAGTGAGCGAAGGATCATCAAGTAAAGCTGTACGTGTACCAACAAAGATTGCATCATTCTCCGACCGCATTTTATGAATGGGCATATTCATATGTTGAGAAGAAAATACGACGGGTTTACCGCCTTCACGCTCTTGATCAATAAAACCGTCAGATGATGCTGCCCATTTTAATGTAATGTAGGGTCTTTGTTTTGATTGCGAAGTGATGAACTTTTTGTTCAAATCTTTACACTCATTTTCAAGTACTCCGACCGTTACATCAATTCCCGCATTTTTGAGCCTAAGAATACCTTGTCCGTGAACTTTTGCAAAAGGATCAACACATCCTATAACAACTCTCGGAATTTGTTGTTCTATTATTAGTTTTGAGCAAGGAGGAGTTTTGCCATAATGAGAGCAGGGTTCCAGACTTACATATATGGTAGATTCTTTCAAAAAAGACTTTTCTTTTACCGAATTAATGGCGTTTACCTCTGCATGACCTTCACCACTACGTATATGGTAACCTTCACCTATAATATGCCCTTTATAAACAATGATTGCACCGACCATAGGATTTGGTGATGTCGTTCGCGGAGCATTCATAGCAAGCTGTATACAACGTCTCATACATAATTCATCAAAAGCATTTAACTCCGTTACTTCACTAATTTTACTCATCTTATCAACTAATTTATTATCTTTGCAGCTCAATATTAAAGCTGTTTATGCATCCAATTTTATCAAATATCACAAAAGAACTTTGTTCTATTTACTCGGAGAAAGAATCTCTAAGTATCGCAAAAATAGTTTTGACCGATGCTCTAGGAATTGACTTATTGTCTCTTATGACTGACAAAGATATAAAATTATCAGATAGCCAAACAAAGATTCTCCTTGAAATTGTAGAACGGTTAAAAAACGATGAACCTTTGCAATACGTTCTAGGTATATCAACATTTGCCGGACTCCAATTTAAAATCGGTCCGGGAGTTTTGATACCACGCCAAGAGACCGAAGAATTGGTTTCACTGATAATACGCGAGAACAAGAACAATTCTTCCTTAAAAATAGTAGATATCGGTACAGGAAGCGGATGCATAGCCATATCACTAAGTCATCATCTTCCTAACGCGGAAGTGGAAGCCTGGGATATCTCCGAAGATGCTATAGATCAAGCTATCAGCAATAATGAGCGATTGCACACAGATGTAACGTTTCACAAAAAAGACGTGCTGGGATTAACCATTGGTGACGTAAAAAAAGAATCCTTCAGTTTAGTGGTAAGCAACCCTCCATACATCACAAATAAAGAAAAAATAAATATGGATGCCAATGTCCTTGATTGGGAACCATCATTAGCACTGTTTGTTCCGGATGACGATCCCATGCTTTTTTATAGTCATATCGGATTACTTGCCTACAAGATGCTGCAACATCAAGGACTTCTGTATTTTGAAATAAATCAGGAATACGGGAAAGAAGTAAAAGATACATTGCAATATTTAAAGTACAAAGACATCGAGATCATTAAAGATGTATTTGGTCGTGACCGATTTGTAAAAGCGAAGAAATGAAGACACTATCAGAAGAGCAAGCTCTTAGTAAAGCTGCTGCACTATGCTCCAGATCAGAATACTGCATTGAAGACATTCGATCTAAAATGGAAAACTGGTTAGTTTTGCCGGAAGTACAAGAACGTATTTTGAAACGTCTCACCAGTGAGAAGTATATTGACGAGGCAAGGTTTTGCCACTCTTATATAAATGACAAGTTGCATTTTAACAAATGGGGAAAACGAAAGATACATCAAATGCTGCAACTAAAGAAAATACCACGAGATGTGATCAACAAAAACCTGAGTACCATTGATGAAAAAGACTATGAAAACATATTGAAGAGTTTGATGGACAGTAAAAGTAAAACAATAAATGCCCATTCCGAATACGAAAAGAATATGAAATTGATGAGATTTGCCATTGGGCGAGGCTTTGAATATGACTTAATCCGTAAATTTCTGTCAGATGACCTTGAAAAAGTGGATTGATTCCGTTCTTTGCTTATTTTTTCCACAAACGTGTATAGTATGTGGTGGTCGTTTGGCCGAAAGCGAACAGCACATTTGTGTAGAGTGCAACATGAAAATGCCACGTACTCATGATCACCTCGATCCGGAGAATGTAATGACGCGTATGCTGTGGCAACATCTCGAGATTAATCGTGCATGTGCTTTTTTTCTATACTCTAAAGAAAGCAACTATAAACACATCTTGCACCAATTAAAATACCACGGATCAAAAGACATAGGAGAATACTTCGGGCGATTGATGGCAACTGAAATAGTCGGTTCTCATTTCTTTGAAGGGATTGACTATCTTATTCCCGTTCCTTTACACCCCAAACGCTATAGAAGCAGAGGATATAACCAAAGCGAATGTATCGCCAATGGAATCTCATCTGTTACGGGAATACCGATTGACATCTCATCGGTCATTCGTGTCGTAAATACTCATACTCAAACAAGCAAAAATGCAGAACAAAGAAGTGAGAACATGAAAGATGTCTTCACATGCATAAACCCTGAAATATTTCGGAATAAACACATCCTTATTATTGACGATGTTTTCACAACAGGAGCCACAACCATCTCGTGCGCACAATCCATACAAGAGACTATACCTCTGACAGTAAGTATTCTCACAATGGCACGTGCCCAACGAGGCTAGAAATTAATATCTTTGTAATATCTATTCCATCGGCAACATAAAAGACAGAACACCCAAAATTGATTTTACTGTTTCTAAGAGAATAAAATATATAAAAAATTCTCTTTTTTACACAATTTCTCATCTTCTTTCTGTACATTTGCCCTTGTATTATATAGTATATTAAGTTATGAAGACTTTAGAGAGATTATTTGCAGAGAAACTATTGAAAATTAAGGCAATTAAACTTCAGCCTGCAAACCCATTCACTTGGGCATCAGGATGGAAATCGCCTTTTTATTGCGATAACCGGAAGACCTTATCTTATCCATCTCTACGTAATTTTGTGAAAATCGAAATTGCCAGATTGGTACTAGAACGCTTCGGATCGGTTGATGCAATTGCAGGAGTAGCTACTGGAGCCATTCCTCAAGGAGCCTTGGTTGCTGATGAATTGAATTTACCTTTTGTATATGTTCGTTCAAAGCCCAAAGACCACGGACTCGAAAACTTGATAGAAGGAGAACTTCGCCCGGGTATGAAAGTGGTTGTCGTTGAAGACTTAGTGTCAACCGGAGGCAGCAGTTTAAAAGCTGTGGAAGCTATTCGCCGTGACGGATGCGATGTGATAGGCATGATTGCTTCATTCACTTACGGATTTGATGTGGCAGTAGAAGCTTTCAAGGAAGCTAAAGTACCGTTGATAACATTGACTACTTATGAAGCCGTTCTTGAAGAAGCGTTACACATTGAATATATCACGGAAGAGGATGTTGAAATTTTAAAGACATGGAGAAGCGATCCTTCACATTGGGATCTATCCAAGTCACCAATTTGATTTAAAACAAAATATGGAAAGTATTGAAAGTAGCGTAAAGTTCATCCCTTATACGCAAGAAGCTGTATACACTAAACTCTCAGACCTTACTAATTTAAAGAACTTATTGGAGGCTTTACCTCAAGGTGAACTACAAGAAAAAGGTATGGATATCGATTTAAGTAAAGCCACTATAAGTACCGATTTTATCACTATACCCATACTCAATATGAGTCTTTCACTGAGAATTGTGGAACGAGAACCTCTGAAAATTATAAAATTCGAATTAGCAGGGATACCGGTCGATGCCAGCTTATGGATACAACTATTGCCAGAAGGCAGCATGGAATCAAAAATGAAAGTAACAGTACATTACGATATACCTTTTTATTTAAAGCCGATGCTTAACGGCAAATTAAAAGATCTGCCAGGTGGAATTGACCGACTGGCTGATATGTTATCTAAAATTCCATATTAAATAGATATAGTTGATGGGACAGAAATTGTGGGAAAAGAAAACTCAGGTGAATGCTGAGATTGATCGTTTTACAGTAGGCCATGATCGTGAGCTTGACTTGTATTTGGCAAAATATGATGTTTTGGGATCAATGGCTCATATAACGATGCTGGAAAGTATAGATCTCCTTTCTGCTGAAGAATTGGAAACATTATTGGCCGCGTTAAAGGAAATATACATCACAGCAGAGGAAGAGGATTTCATTATAGAAGATGGGATTGAAGACGTTCACTCGCAAGTAGAATTAATGCTAACACGACGTTTAGGTGATGTAGGAAAAAAGATTCACAGTGGACGTTCAAGAAATGATCAAGTGTTACTTGATCTGAAATTGTTTACTCGTTCTGAATTAAAACTAATCGTTGAGAAAACAACCACTCTGTTCAATGAACTAATCAAACAAAGCAAACAGTTCAAGAATGTACTGATGCCGGGATACACACATTTGCAGATTGCCATGCCCAGTTCATTCGGCTTATGGTTCGGTGCATATGCTGAAAGTTTAACGGATGATATGCTTTTCTTACAAGCTGCATATAAGATGTGTAATCGCAATCCTCTTGGTTCGGCAGCAGGCTATGGCTCGTCTTTCCCATTAAACAGAACCATGACCACGGAACTATTAGGATTTGATTCGATGGACTACAACGTGGTGTATGCTCAGATGGGACGCGGAAAGATGGAACGTAATGTTTCTTTTGCCTTAGCAACTCTGGCAGGAACCATATCAAAATTAGCATATGATGCCTGTCTTTTCAATTCACAGAACTTCGGGTTTGTAAAACTCCCCGATGAATGCACCACAGGATCCAGTATAATGCCACATAAAAAGAACCCTGATGTATTCGAACTGATTCGTGCAAAATGCAATAAGATACAATCTCTTCCACAGCAAATTATGATGATAATGAATAATTTGCCTTGTGGATATTTTCGCGATCTACAGATAATCAAAGAAGTATTTCTTCCAGCATTTTCCGAATTGAAAGATTGCATTGATATGGCAACATATATCATTGAACGTATCAAAGTAAATGAGCACATATTGGATGACCCTAAATATAATGTGATCTTTAGTGTGGAAGAAGTCAATAAATTGGCTGCAGCCGGCATGCCTTTCAGAGATGCATATAAAAAAGTAGGATTGGAAATTGAAGAAGGTAACTTCACACCAGATAAAAATATACATCATACTCACGAAGGCAGTATTGGCAACTTGTGCAATGATAAAATTGAAGCTTTGATGAACCAGATTATTAACGGATTTAATTTTGAACGTGTTCACACAGCAGAAACGAAACTATTAGGAAGAACATTATAAACATAATATCAAATAACCATGGAAAACTACAAACCGGCAGAAGATCGCTACAATGATAAGATGTCCTATACATTCTGTGGCAATAGTGGACTACTTTTACCACGTATCTCATTAGGATTATGGCACAATTTTGGAGATGTAGATGACCAAGCAACAGCAAAAGAGATGCTTGCATATGCATTTGACCATGGCATTACTCATTTTGATTTAGCAAATAACTACGGACCGGAACCGGGAAGTGCCGAGCGTAATTTCGGAAAGATCTTTCGTGACATTTTTGCCGAGCACCGAGATGAATTAATCATCTCATCCAAAGCCGGGCATAGCATGTGGTCGGGTCCTTATGGCGACGGCTCTTCACGCAAAAGCATAATGGCCAGCATAGACCAAAGCTTAAAACGTACAGGGCTTGACTATTTTGACATATTCTATTCACATCGCTATGATGGCGTCACCCCCATTGAAGAAACAATGCAAGCTCTTGTTGATATCGTCAAACAAGGCAAAGCCTTATATATAGGAATTTCAAAATATCCGGTTGAGAAGCAAGCCGTGGCATATAACTATCTTACTGCTCATGGAGTACCTTGTCTCATTAGTCAATACCGTTACAGTATGTTTGATCGCAAAGTAGAACAAGGCAACCTGGCTGTTGCAGCACAATATGGTTCAGGATTCATTGCTTTTTCTCCATTGGCACAAGGATTATTGACTGATAAATACCTAAAAGGCATACCTGAAAACTCCCGTGCCGCTCGTCCTACAGGATTCTTGCAACGCTCTGCTGTAACACCTGAAATCATATCCAAAGTTTCAAGACTTAATGATATTGCCAAACGTCGCGGACAAACTTTAGCTGAGATGTCATTAGCATGGATACTTAAAGATAATAGAGTGACATCTATAATCGTAGGAAGCAGTTCTGTGAAGCAATTGTCAGACAATTTAAAGGCAATAGAAAATTTACATTTCAATGAAGATGAGTTACAGGATATTGAACAGATCTTGAACGAAAAGATATAACACTTCCCATTCTTTGTGATTCATTTATACTGTAGTTGTTGATAAAAAAATATAGAAAAGTTTTGTTAGTATCGAAAAAACGACTTATCTTTGCATCGCAATTGCGGAAATAGCTCAGTTGGTAGAGCACGACCTTGCCAAGGTCGGGGTCGCGAGTTCGAGTCTCGTTTTCCGCTCCATGTTGCTCGGATGGTGGAATTGGTAGACACGAGGGACTTAAAATCCCTTGACTATTGCAGTTGTGTGGGTTCAAGTCCCACTCCGAGTACAAAGCGTTAACGATCATATCGTTAACGCTTTTTTTTATTACTATCCTTTTGTGATGAATTGAGACTCAGTTTATCTTCTTGGGAATTTAACATATAATTAGGCATATAGTTTAGCAACTCTAAACAAGAAGAACTTCATATCAGTTACCCCTCTGAAGTCAGCTCTGAAAGCTTTTAACTTAGCATTGAATAATTCTGCTAAGGCATTCAATGACCGACTCTCAAAGTCATTTATATTTGTGTCGGAATAACATAGAAATGGATTCCCAAGAATCGGTATATTAATTTCTACTTTCCACATAATTCCTTTTCTTAATTTTATCCTTCATCCTTCATATCCCTTTATTCATCGGCATTTCGAGATGAACGTATGAAGGCACCGTTTCGTTTTATGCCTTCATTTGTATCGTCCTAAATCAAAAGATATACCCGAATCCTACATTCAAATAAACAGGATACAAATTAAATGTGATCGTCTTGAAACTCTTTTTAAATATATGATCGAATCCATAAGCCAAGTCAGCATTCAACTTGAAACGATTGAATGCTTTCCATGAAACTCCGATTTCAGGTCCCCATTCAAAACGACGTAAATCACTATCAAAATCATACGTTGCAGTTTTTCCGTCTTTAAACTCCAGTTTCTCACCCACAGGAGTACCTTGTCTCAAATAGCCGTTACTGACATCTCCTGAAAAGTTACCTTCCAACATATACGAAACATATACACCCGCATTTATTATCCAACGTTTATTAAAACGATAATCCACTAAAAACGGAAGAGTTAAAAATGTACCGCTATACTTCGTATTCACATCACCTGTCCAATATCCTGCAACACGATTACCATCAGTAATAATTTCAGTACTGTAGTTCTTTACCGTCGCACTTGCATGCATCCCTTTCGCTTCTATGCGAAGGCCTGTTGAGGCACCCCATTTCTTATCCTTAAAGAACCAATGAGTGACAACTCCCTCAAATGAACCGTTCAATCGGGGACTATAACTGTTAATTGAACGAATTTCCTGTGGCATGCCAAGGGGTATTATTCCGCCGATATTACACCCGGCTTTCACTTCATATTCCCATCCAGCTTTCTCTAAGTTGATTAATACACTATCTCGATCTTGTTGTGCAAAAGCAAGTATCGAATTGAAAAACATGAGGGGGATTGCTATAATCAATATTCTATTTTTCATCTTATTCCGTTTCATTCATAAAACAATTGCATTTCATCTACGTAAAGGGTACTACCGACTGCTCCATTAAAATTAGCTCCATCAATACTTGATGACATAATAATCGCTAAATTATACTTCCCGCTTTTAAGTTTATTCTGATCTATACTCTTCCCGTTGTTCATTTGAAAAGGTATAGCAAATCTAGTCCATTGATTCGTCTCCATCTTATCCGTTAATCGGGCGATCGAAACAATATTGCTGCTCGTCAATGAATTGGTTCCATCAAGGTATTGAACATCATCCGTTACTTCATAAAACACAGCATAAATATCGAAATTATCTTTTTTACCTGTGACAACATTCATCTTTGAATCGGTAAATACAGAGCCTGCCTTATATTTGTAATATCCGACCAACTCTTTGGGCGTAGAATAAAATGGGACTCCGAAATGTGTCGATTTTGCCGTATTGGTTAAATTAATTTCAAATGTTCCTATAAACAAATTTCCGGCAGCTATCGGAGCATTGAACATAGCGCCTAAGGATCCTGTACTGCGAGTGGTTAACTTTGCACATTTACCCACATAGCCGCTATCCGACTGGCAAGTAGGATAATCTGTAGCTGCAGCATCGCTATTTATTATCATAAAGCCGGAATTTCCGTCCCCCCACTCCATTTCATTACCTTGCAATGTATCGCAAAATATCTGAAAGAAATCTTTCGTCTTACCCGTATCATAATCGATATCGTTATACATTTTAACGTTCTCGAAATGGTAAACGGTAAGCATTTCATTAAAGACGTATTCTACCTGATACGACTTCTTCCACTTTCCATCTTGTGATGTAACCGTATAAGTCTGCGGAGAAGAGAAATCACGCGTTGTGCCACTTGCCGGCAATATGGAAGCTCCCTCAGTCAAAGTAAATTCAGGAGCTTGTTTTGTAATATCAACGGAATCATTCACATACAATATTACTTTATCATTCGTTATAACCGGATCCCGAATAAGAGCTTTTGAGGGAATTTTACACGAAGTGATATCAGCCTCCGCATTTGGAGCTTCGTCTTTAATACATGAAGCCATCATAATGCATATACAGAAACTGATCAAACCTAGTCTTAATAATTTCATTACATATATTTTTATAAAACCAATTTCGCAAGATACACTTTTTAACTATAAAGTAACTCTATCATTAACATAAAATGGAGTTTGTTCCGAAAAGATTACTTTTGGCACAGCATCATCTTCTGGACAATTTATTCCTTCAAACAGTTCCGCTAACTTACAGTCAAGTTCACCACGCAAATTACGAGCAATAATCTTGAAGTTCAATTTACATTTTCATTTTTTACAATTGTAGAAAATGTTTTCCACCAAGGTAAGAAACGTTTTTTACCTTGGTGAAAAACAATTCTCACCTAGGTAAAACAATAAAATCAATGAATAAAAATGATAAAATGCCAGTATCAATGGGCATATTCCATAGCATAAACCACGCGACCTTTTATATAAAAAATATCTGAACAAAAAAGGAGTCTATTTCATTATCTAAATCGTTCTTGACGGATTAATGGATTTGTTCTTTCTATTACTCATATGACTTGCTGAGAATTTGATTTATATCAGCCCCAAAACAAACAAACGATCTATCAAATTTTACGACCTGACAGACAAGGAATGTCCTTAGAGTATTTTATTTCAACAACATATAACCGAGGGTTAGCCATCAAACGGGCCTCGATTTAGGAGATACAAATGAAGGCACAAGACGAAACGGAGCCTTCATACGTTCATCTCGGGATGCCCATCAATAAAGGGATATGAAGGATGAAGGATATTTTCAAATATGCAGTGTTTCATGATTTCATGGAAAAATTGGATTTTGAAATTCAGCAAATATCTTCCATTCATCGATCACCTCTTTATAAGAAAAAACAGGAACACATCATTGATGCATCCCTGTTTTAATATACGTTGAATAAAAACTTTTATTGAAGAACATCTACGTCTTTCAGATATTTAGCAATTTCCTCATCCGTCAATGTGTAATTTTGCAAATCACCGGAAAGGTACATATCATAAGCCGTCATATCAATAAGCCCATGTCCTGAAAGATTGAAAAGAATGACTTTCGATTTTCCTTCAGCTTTGCATTTTAATGCTTCACGAATAGTGGCAGCAATAGCATGACTGGATTCAGGAGCCGGAATGATACCTTCGGCCTGTGCAAAAAGAGTTGCTGCTTGAAAAGATTCTAACTGTGGTATATCTGCAGCTTCCATCAAACCATCTTTCAATAACTGTGAAACAATGGTTCCGGCACCATGATAGCGCAAGCCACCGGCATGTATATTCGCAGGCTTAAAATTATGCCCCAAAGTGTACATCGGCATTAAAGGAGTATATCCACTTTCATCACCAAAATCATATTCAAACTTCCCGTGAGTCAGTTTGGGACATGACGAAGGTTCTGCCGCAATAAAACGAGTATCTGTATGAGTTCCATCAATTTTATGACGAAGAAAAGGGAAAGAAACACCACCGAAATTTGAGCCACCACCAAAACATGCGATAACCATATCCGGATATTCTCCCGCCATAGCCATCTGCTTCTCAGCTTCAAGTCCGATCACAGTCTGATGCAATGAGACATGGCTCAACACCGAACCAAGTACATATTTGCAATGAGGAGTAGCCTGAGCTAATTCTATGGCTTCAGAAATTGCGCAGCCTAAAGAACCTGAACAATTAGGATCCGCAGTTAAGATGTCTTTTCCTGCACGAGTTGACATAGAGGGAGAAGCTGTGACTTGGGCTCCAAAAGTCTGCATAATACTTCGACGATAAGGCTTTTGCTGATAACTCACTTTCACCATATATACAGCCAGATCAAGTCCGAAAACCTTTGCCGCATAAGACATCGCTGCACCCCATTGACCGGCACCCGTTTCAGTGGTTACATTCGTGATTCCCTCTTGTTTGCAATAATATGCTTGGGCTATAGCCGAATTCAATTTATGAGAACCCACTGGGCTCACACTTTCATTCTTAAAATAAATATGTGCGGGAGTATCAAGAGCTTTTTCCAAACCATAAGCGCGAACAAGGGGTGTAGAACGATAATATTTGTACATATCCCTCACTTCTTCAGGAATAGGTATCCACGCATCTGTTTGATTCAGTTCCTGATCAGAACACGCCTCATTGAAAATAGGATAAAGATCTTCTGCCTTTAACGGTTTGTGTGTTGCCGGATGAAGAAGTGGCATTGGCTTATTAACCATCTCTGCTTGAATATTATACCACTGTTCGGGGATTTCATCCTCCGGTAAGATAAATCTCTTTGTTTTGCTGCTCATTATTATTATATTTTTATGTAATAAATTCATGGTTGTTAACGCCAAAAATACATATAATTTTCAATAAAGCATGTCATATGGACAAAAATTCTGTAATTTTGTATACGTTGGAAAGGAAAATCATACATATAGATATGGATGCATTCTTTGCTTCTGTTGAGCAAAGAGACAATCCGGAACTGCAAGGCAAACCCATCGCAGTTGGTCGTGGTGAAGAGCGTGGCGTAGTTTCCACTGCAAGCTATGAAGCTCGCAAATTTGGTATTCATTCTGCCATGTCCTCCATGATGGCTAAGCGTCTTTGCCCACAACTTATTTTTGTGCCCGGAAGGATGTCTATATATAAAGAGGTGTCGGCACAGATTCATGAAATCTTCCATGAGTATACAGATGCAATAGAATCAATCTCATTGGATGAAGCTTTTTTGGATGTGACAGAAAATAAGCCACAAATTGAATTAGCTGTTGAAATAGCCAAACAAATAAAATCTGAAATAAGAAGCAAGCTAAACTTAGTGGCCTCAGCCGGAATATCATACAACAAGTTCTTGGCCAAAATAGCTTCCGATTATCGCAAGCCTGATGGGATCTGCACCATTCACCCGAATCAAGCTCTCAATTTCATATCAAAGTTACCTATTGAGCTATTTTGGGGAATAGGCAAGATGACCGCACAAAAGATGCACCGCATGGGAATATATACAGGTATTCAGTTGCGTGCTTGCAGTAAAGAACAATTAGTGAATGCTTTCGGCAAGGCAGGCATCATGTATTATGATTTTGCAAGAGGAATTGACAATCGTCCTGTAGCATCATCAAGAATCAGGAAATCCATCGGTTGTGAACGTACGCTCGAAAAAGACATCTCTACGGACTCAGCGGTCATTATAGAATTGTATCATGTGACTCTTGAATTGATAGAACGCCTCGCTAAATATCAATTTCAGGGTACGACGCTTACACTAAAAATAAAGTTTCATGATTTTACACAAATAACTAGAAGTATCACTGTAGAAAAGAACCTCATTAATAAAGTACAAATACTAACATTAGCTAAACAATTACTAAAAGAAGTGGAATATTCAAGCCACGCTATCAGGCTGATTGGGCTGTCCGTTACAAACCACAAAGCCGAAGAATCACTAAAAGGCTGGAAACAACTTAGCATTGATTTTAAATAGATTTTATCTTCTATATCTCTTATCGGCATTCTTTTACAATAATCTAGGTATATGTACAATATTCCATTATTTCCTCTAGGAAAAGCAATATTTTCGCATCCACTGTTAAGTAAATTAGCTTTAAATAAAATATTGATAATATGAGGAACAAGTTTTTCCTGCTCTATGCCATAGACTTCCATAATTTATGGCTTTTCTCAAAAGAAAGGAAGACACATCAAAAGTCTTCGTTGACTTTAATAGAGTCTACAGAGTTCGTGTCCAACACACAAGGTCATTCTGCTTCGTTAAATATAAAAAAAGAATAATCTATGCATTTCTACTATGTCAGCTTATTTCTCCAGATAAATCTGCGAGATATCGTCTATGTCTGGAGGTCTGGGTAAAATTCATACATAGGTACAATCTTATCATTTTTCAGATAAAAAAACAAATCTAATGCACATATATATATGAGATTTAATGTAATCAAGAAAAAAAAATTTAATGGAATATCGATATTCCCTACTTTTCTGCTGTGCTGTGGGATCTTTTTAACATTCACGGTAGAAACACGGGCTACGTCGGTAACGAGTAATGTAAGTCAGCAGCAAAATACTGTAACCGGAACTGTAGTGGATGCTCAAGGGCAACCTATTATTGGAGTAAATATTAAGGTTGCAGGAAAAGGTGAAACAAAAGCCATAACTGATATTGATGGTAATTTCAAGGTAAATGTGCCATCGGGTACAAAATTGGAATTCTCTTTTATAGGTTATGAAAACAAAGTGGTTGCTGCCGGCAAAGACAACTTAAGAATTGTGTTGACTGATAACAATTTTGAGTTGAAAGGCGTAGAAGTCGTAGCCTATGGAACTCAAAAGAAAGTGACAGTGACTGGGGCTCTTTCTAGCGTAAGAGGCGAAGACTTGATTCGTACTCCTGTTAGTTCTGTAAATAATGTCTTGGCCGGTCAATTGTCGGGTGTTACAACAATTCAGTATTCCGGTGAACCAGGATCTGATGCTGCATCTATATTTGTACGTGGTCAAGCAACGTGGACCGATTCTTCACCTCTAATTCAGGTAGATGGGGTTGAACGAAGTATGAGCGATATTGATCCGAACGAAATTGAGAGCATTACTGTGTTGAAAGACGCATCTGCAACTGCTGTTTTTGGTGTTAGAGGTGCGAACGGTGTTGTTTTAATAACGACAAAACGAGGCAAGGATGAACAAAAGGCAAAAATATCTTTAACGACATCTTTCAGCATTCTTACTCCGACCAAAATGGTTGAGCAGGCAAATAGTTATGAATATGCCACTTTTTACAATCAAATGCGTGCTAACGATGGCCTTTCAGCAATGTTCTCAGATGCAGTGTTAGCTAAATTCAAAGATCATTCTGATCCTATCCGTTTCCCTGATACAAAGTGGGATGAATATATAATGAAGAATTCAACACTCCAAACTCAGCACAACCTAAATATAACAGGTGGTTCTAAGGGAGTACGTTACTTTATTTCTATTGGTGCTTTTACTCAAGGTGGTCTTTTTAAGCAATTCGGTCAGGATTATAATTTCGGTTATCAATATAACCGCTACAATTATCGTTCAAACCTGGATATAGATGTTACTAAGACAACAACATTATCATTTAATATTGCAGGAAATGTAAGTACTGCCAATAAACCTTATACAGGTCAAGGTAGTTCTGGAATGATCAAAGCAATGTATCAGGCTACTCCATTCTCTAGTCCTGGTATTATTGATGGAAAGTATATTAGTACTGCAACGGATTATGATGATGTTCAGTTGCCATTTGTAGGTGGAAGTGGAATAACATACTTCGGTAACGCTTCTACAACAGGAGGTTTTATGCAAACTAATTATAATAAATTACAGTTCGATTTGCAATTAGATCAAAAATTGGATATGCTGACAAAGGGACTTTCATTTAAGGTGAAAGGCTCTTATAATAGTGATTTCTATGTATATAAGAATGGAGCAGTTTCTAAAGCTACATATTATCCTGTTCTTCAGAGTAACGGAAAGATTCTATATAAGAAATCAGGAGAAAATAGTGCTGTGACATATTCAGAAACAACTGGCAAGGGACGTGACTGGTATTTTGAGTCGTCAATGAACTATAACCGTTCTTTCGGGCTGAACACCATAACAGCTTTGTTACTTTACAACCAAAGTAAGGAATATTATTATAGTACAACAGATTATCCTGATATACCTCGTGGTTATGTAGGATTAGTTGGACGTGTCACTTACGATTGGAATAATCGTTATATGGCCGAATTGAATGTCGGCTATAATGGATCTGAAAATTTTGCTCCAAACAAGCGTTTTGGCACTTTTCCTGCAGGGTCAATCGGATGGCTCGCCAGTGAAGAAAATTTCTTTAAGCCATTAAAAAAAATTGTAAGTTTTATGAAGCTAAGAGCTTCTTGGGGTCTTGTAGGTAACGATAAAATAGGTGGTTCTAGATTTATGTACTTGGCTGACCCTTATGGAGTAAATAGCTCTAACTATGCTTCAAGAAGCGGTTATGCGTATAACTTTGGTATTGAAAACTCTACAGCATATAAAGGAGCTTATGAGGACTCTAAGAACAATCCTGATGTAACATGGGAAAAAGCCTTCAAACAGGATTATGGTGCTGATATAAACTTCTTGGACGATCGATTACACACTACATTTGATTATTATCGTGAACATCGTACAAATATTCTCTTGACAGACTATACCGCTCCTTCGATACTTGGCTTTACGGTACCTTATACAAATCAGGGTATTGTTAATAGTTGGGGCTGGGAATTATCAGCAAAATGGCAGGATAAAATTGGCAAAAACTTCCGTTATTGGGCTGGTGTAAATCTCTCTTATAACCAGAACAAGATTGTGGAAGAAAAAGAAGCTCCTTTGAATAATAACTATCAGTATGCTAAAGGTCATCGTATAGGTGCACGCTCAATGTATCAATTTGCGAATTTCTATTATACTGGCTGCGAGGCTGACTATAAAAGTAAATATGGTACAGATTTCCCCACACAGTTGGTTTCAAATATTGCGCCAGGTGATGCCGTTTATGTTGACCTTGACAAAAATGGTAAGATTGACGAGAATGATAAAACTCGTAGTAATGGATACACAGATGATCCGCAGTATTTAATCGGATTGAACTTCGGATTCAAATGGAAAAATCTTGAGGTAAGTTCACAGTGGACAGGTGCATGGAATGTCTCTCGTATGATATCAGACGTATTCCGTCAGCCATTCTTAAACGCATCAGGTTCTACAGAAGGTGGTTTGCTTAAATATAGCTTGGAGCATACATGGACTACTGATAATCCATCACAGAGTTCTTATTATCCACGTGCTACATGGGCTAATGCTGCACAGAATTACGTTGAGTCAAATTTATATGAAAAAGATGCTAAGTATTTACGCCTGAAAACTCTCCAGATAGCTTATGATTTGAATTTTCCATTTATGAAAAAAGCTGGATTAAGTCAGATGCAATTAGCATTAAGTGGATACAACTTGTTAACTTTTACTTCATACATCTGGGGCGATCCCGAAACTAGGGCAAGTAGCTCACCTTCTTATCCACTACAGAGAACTTATACTCTGAGTTTGAAACTTGGATTTTAATTAAAGCGATATTAAAATGAAACTACATAAAAAAATATTTTTCGGAGTTGTTGTGGCTACAATTATAGCCATAGGCGCAGGCTCTTGTACTGATGACATAGCTGTAGGGAATTCATTCCTTGATAAAGCTGCCGGAGCATCTGTAACTGAAGATACCGTTTTTAATAACCCAGAATATACACGTCAGTTTTTGGCTGCAATTTATTCACTGCAATATTATGGATTGCCATATTGTAGTAGCTCGAGTGCGCCATTGACTGCCAGTTATTGGACAGGTAAATTTGATGCTTTATCGGATTGTTATCAATTGCATTTCCCAAATTCAACAATTTATAAGCAATACTATTCAGGTACATTCAATGCAAATACAGGAGGAGGTATTTATGGCTACTTGACAGAAAATGTTTGGGTTCTTGTACGTCGCTCATATTTGCTACTTGAGAATATTGACAGAGTTCCGAATATGGAAGATACAGAAAAAGCTCGTCTATGTGATGAGGCAAGATGCCTTATTGCTTCCAGCTATTTCAATCTGTTCCGCAACTACGGAGGACTTCCTATTATCACTAAGACTTTTACCGGTACAGAATCTTCGTATAATGTGCCCCGTGCATCAGTGGAAAAAACTGTAAATTTTATGGTGGGTCTTCTCGATAAAGTGATAAAAGATGGAAATTTACCTTGGGGGTACACTGGAACAGACGCACAAACAAATACAGGCCATTGGACTAAAGCAGGGGCAATGGCTTTGAAGTGTAAAATACTTCAATTTGCAGCATCTCCTTTGTTTAATAATACTAAAGGTTACTATGGGGGAACAAGCAAAGCGGAAATAGATAGTCTTGTATGGTATGGCGGTTATAAGGCCGAACTGTGGACTCAGTGTAGACAAGCTTGTGCTGATTTCTTTACACAACTGAATGCTAATGGCATATATTCACTGACTCAGCCAACAGCTAAAACGCAAGAAGCATATCGCTATGCATATCGTTTCGGATATATAAATGAAGCAAGTACAGAAATATTACATTCAGTGCGTGTTTCTACAAGTACTCGTGATTCAAAATATCAATGGGCATATTTGAACTATGGAAAAAATGAGCGTTTTTCATATACTCCGACGCAAGAATATGTCGAAATGTTTCCCTGGAAAGATGGTTCTCCATTTGATTGGAATGCAACTCAAAAAGCAGGCAAGCTAGATCAAATGTTCATCAAGGGTGATACTGCTGTAGGTAATCAGGACTTGCAGAACAGAGTTTTGACTCGCGACCCTCGTCTTTACGAAACAATTCGTATTAATGGTGTTCCCCAGGCAATTGACTGGAATTCAGGAAAAGTCTCTGGAAATATCTATGAAAACTGGGTTGGTGGTTCTGACGCTGGAACTCAGCCTAGTACTGAAAGTGGTTATTTTGCTACAGGATATGCAAATAATAAGTATTATGCAGGAGATATCTTCTATACCACTGCGAATTATCCTCAGTGGGATGCAATTCGTCTTTCCGATATATATTTGACATATGCGGAAGCATTGTTACAGGCTGATAATGATTTCACTGATGCTTTAAAATATGTTGATGTAATTAGAGCCCGTGTAGGACTTGGTGGACTTGCAGCCTGCAACCCTGATAAGAACCTTACATCCAATAAGGATAATTTGCTTGAAGAGATTCTTCGTGAACGTGCCTGTGAGCTAGGATTTGAAGATTCACGTTATTTTGACCTGGTACGTTATAAACGTTCTGATCGCTTTGAAACTAATACCCATGGTTTACGTATTTATCGTCTAAAGAAAGATGCTAATGGCAATTGGGTTCATGCTGCAGATAAGTGGTGGAATGGTGATAAAAAAACAGACAAATCAAATAAAGCAGCTGCAGGATTCTATGAACCAACTCATTTTGATTTCGAAAAATTCGAATTAACGAGTGGCGTTCGTGTACAATGGAGCGAATTTGACGCAAAATGGTATCTGCAACCGTTTCCACAGTCTGAAATCAATAAAAATTATGGGTTGATACAGAATCCAGGATGGTAATTGGATAAATATTGAAATTGAAATTTTGAAATATTATGAAACGAAATAAAATATTAGTGCTGTCATTATTGATGTGTCTAACTATTCCGGCCGTGGCACAACAAGATGATAAAACACAAACTGGCGGTAAATATACTGATCAGACAATTGATGTGGGAGCAGACAAGGTTTTAACACGTGGAGAGTCAACCGCTTCTGTATCTGTTATAACTGTCAATTCTACAGATAAACGTAGTGCTAGAAATATAGGTAACTCAATTATCGGCCAAGGGTCCGGCCTTATTTCTTTACAGAATGCCGGTAATTATGCTGCTGCAAATCCAACATTTTACGTACGCGGCCTTCAGAGCCTTTCCGGAAGCACTCCGTTAATACTTGTTGACGGTATAGAACGGGATATAAATAATATTACTCCGGAAGAAGTTGAGTCTGTTTCTATACTTAAGGATGCTGCTGCTGTTGCCTTATATGGTTACAAAGGTGCTAACGGAGCAATATTGGTAACAACAAAACGTGGTAAGTACAATACTAAATCCATAAAAATAACTTTTGATCATGTCTTTAATTTTATGACGAATAAACCGAAGTTTGTAGATGCTGCAACTTATGGAAGCGCTGTAAATGAAGCTCGTGCTAACGATGGACTCAGTGCACGATATTCTGATAATGAAATTGCAGCGTTCAAGTCTGGGCAATATCCATATCTTTATCCTAATGTAAATTGGGTAAATGAGACTTTTCGTGATAATGCAGTTACAGACAAATGTAATATTGAGTTCACAGGTGGAGGTTCTAATTTCCGCTATTACACGATGATCGACTTGATTTCAGATAAAGGTTTTATAGCAAATCCTAATGAAAATGATACATACTCTACACAGAATAAGTATGTAAAAGCAAATTTACGTAGTAATTTGGATATAGATCTTACTCCAACCACTAAACTTAAAGTAAATCTGCTTGGTGTGTTGAATGAGGTTAGTCGCCCTGGTGATTCTGCAGATCTTTGGGATTTAGTTTATTCACTTCCATCTGCTGCCTATCCTATCAAAGATGCAAGTGGAAATTGGGGTGGTAATGCCACTTGGGACGGAACAAAAAACCCTGTAGCACAGTCTATAGGCGCTGCATATACTAAAAATAATACACGCAGTTTATTTTCTGACATAACTATTAATCAAAATCTTTCAAGTATTTTAGACGGACTTAGCGGACAAATCCGCGTATCTTATGATAACACTTCAAATATAAAAGAGAATCATAGTAAAACTTATGTTTATGGAAGTGCAACTCCTGGTGCATGGGCAGACGGAGCTCCTACTGTTGCAAGTAATTATACTGGTGGTTCTGATTCATCAATGGGTACCGATGCTTCAACAGATTCTTTTTCTCGTCGTTTTCATTTTGATGGAGGCTTCGATTACCAGCATGCATTTGGTAAACATTCGGTTTATTCTCAGTTAAAATGGGATTATGAGTTCCAAGATCAAGATGCTGTAAATAGCACAATCTATCGTCAGAACTTCTCATGGTGGACACATTATGGCTATAAAAATCGTTACTATGCCGATTTAGCTTTGGTTGAGTCTTGTTCTAATCGCTTAGCTCCGGGATCAAAATGGGCTTTTTCTCCGACTCTTTCTGCTGCATGGGTAATCTCCAAAGAGAACTTTATGAAAGATGTTAAATGGGTAGATTTCTTAAAATTGCGTGCTTCTGCAGGTATTATAAATGCTGATAACCTTCCAAATGATAGTTGGACTTATTATATTCAACAATATACAATATCTGGAACTAGCTATCCTTTTAATTCAGGTTATGGTTCTTCGTTCGGAATGACAAATCTTAGCAACTTAGCAACCGAAAATTACACACATGAAAAAGCTTACAAATATAATGTAGGTATTGATGCTACTTTGTTTTCAGGTCTTAATGTAACATTAGAAAGCTATTATCAACATCGTAAGAATATTTGGGTTGATGCAAGTGGCAAGTACACTGATGTTATAGGTATAGATGCTCCTTATGAAAATGCAGGTGTTGTCAATAGCTGGGGCTTTGAAGCTAGCCTAGATTATAATAAGAAGTTTGGAAATGTAACTTTCAATCTGGGAGGTGAATTCAACTTAAACCGTAATAAGATTAAAGAACAGTTAGAGGAACCACGTCTTTACAAGAATCTTGTTCAGACAGGTCATTCATTAAACCAGATTTATGGTCTTAAAGCTATCGGCTTCTTCAAGGATCAAAATGAGATTGATAATAGTCCTACACAGACATTCTCAACAGTTAAACCTGGTGATATAAAATATAAAGATGTAAATGGTGATGGTACGATTGATGCTAACGATAAGACAGCCATTGGCTACAGCACAGCAGCTCCTCAACTTTATTATTCTTTTCATCTTGGTGCAGAATGGAAAGGTCTAGGAATCGATGCTATGTTCCAGGGTGTTGGAAGGTACTCTGCTGTACTTAATACTAAAAGCATGTACTGGCCACTTATCAATAATACAACAATATCACAATATTATTACGATAACCGTTGGACAGCTAATAATATGGATGCCAAATTCCCACGTTTGAGTTCAACAAGTAATGCAAATAACTATCAGACAAACACAACATGGCTTGCTGATCGTTCGTTCCTTAAACTACGTAACCTTGAAGTTTATTACAATTTTCCTGAGAAATTGTTGAAAAGCACAAATGTGGTGAATGCTGCTAAAGTTTATGTGAGAGGTATTGACCTCTTTAGTTTTGACCATTTAGCTGTTTCTGATCCTGAGTCTTATGGCGCTACTAATCCTTTGAACAGAAGTATTGTTGCAGGACTCTCAGTAACTTTCTAATAATGAATAATGAAATCTGAAAAAATGAAATTTATGAGACTAAATAAATTAATCATGGCAGCTCTTGGAACACTAGCACTTGCTTCGTGTCAAGACAAGATGGACTACAATGAATATAACGTTTACGATAAAGATTATGTTACCAAGAACTTCACATACGTGGGTAACTTAATGACAGCTATATATCGTCAGGTAGACTATGACTTTGGCAACTATTATTCAGGAGCTATTTTAGGTTCAGCATCTGATGAATCTGAGTATGCCATCAGCGGTAATTCTATTGAGGGTTTCTATAATGGTTCATGGAGCCCAACAAATGCAAAGAGTACTATTTGGTCAAATAGCTATACAGGAATTGCAGAATGCAATCTTTTTCTGAAAGAATTCCAGGGACTCACTTTTGATGAACTTGTGTTGAATAGTGATTATGACCAACAGATGTACCGCTATCATAACTACACGTATGAATCTCGCTTTTGGCGTGCATATTTCTATTTTAATCTTGTCCGTCAATATGGTGCTGTACCATTGATAACTGAGAATATGACTACTGATGAGAAGAACACAGCTTCCAGAACATCGGCAGATAGTATATTTAGTTACATCTTTTCGGAGTGTGATGATATAAAAGATTCTATAATTAAGGATTATAGTGATTTAGGTTCTATGGCCTTAAGTGAACAGGAGACTGGTAGAGCTAATAATTTGGCAGTACTTGCACTCAAGGCACGAGCTGCTCTTTATTGGGCAAGCCCTTTATTCAACACAAATAATGATAAGGAACGTTGGTATAAGGCAGCCCTCTATAATAAGCAGCTTATTGACGCTTGTGAAGCACGAGGAATGAAACTTGCAGCTTCTTATGAAACATTATGGGCAACAGACAATTGGAGCAATGCAAATATAACATGTGAGATCATTTATGGTCGTCGTGTTGGTTCAATTAATACATTTGAAGGCTACAACTATCCTATTGGTATTGAAGGAGGAAATGGTGGAAACTGTCCTACACAAACGCTCGTAGATGCTTATGAAATGAAAAATACCGGTCTTGGTATAAAAGAGGCAGGTAGTGGCTATAATGAAAACGATCCTTATACAGGACGTGACCCTCGTTTTGCTGCTACCATTGCAAAGAATGGAGATACAAAGTGGCCATCAAGCAATACTACGGCATTACAGACATATTATGGTGGTTTAAATGCCGAACCGTTGGCAGGAGGTACCACTACTGGTTATTATCTTAAGAAATATTGTCATTCTGCTATTAATTTAGCATCTAGCAGTAAATATTCGGCAGATAACCATACATGGATTACATTCCGTCTTGGTGAGTTCTATTTGAATTATGCAGAGGCTGTATATAAATATTTAGGCAGTCCTTCTTTAACAAGTGGGGATTTTCCACTATCTGCTGTAAGTGCTGTCAACAAGCTTCGTGCTCGTGCCGGTATGCCTAATTTCCCAGCAACACTTTCAAATGACGCATTCTGGACTAAGTATAAAAACGAACGCATGGTTGAGTTAGCGTTTGAAGGTCATCGCTTTTGGGATGTACGCCGTTGGAAAGAAGCTGGTACATACTTTAAGAGTATTCAAGAAATGAAGCTGACAAAAAATGCTGATGGTACGATTACTTATACCCGTAATACAGTCAATCGTCAATGGGATGATAAAATGTATTTGTTCCCTATACCTCAGACTGAAATAATGAAAAACAAAAATCTGACGCAAAATCCAGGTTGGTAAAGATCATAATATTAAAGTTAGCAAGAATGGAGTGGAGTTTCTATCATAGAGGCTCCACTCTTTTCTTATTGAAGATATGATGTTATCTTTACATTTATAGAGTTATCCGCTCTCATCCTTATACGATTGTATATTTTGATTATATTTGTTGCTGTGATAGGACCGGATATCTGGTAAAATTTATATTTTTCCCATGTCTTTAAGGATTTTTAGTCGAAACTAATATAGACAATTAGGGCTGAATTTTTTGATGAATTCAGCCCTTTATTTTCTTGTTCTTAAAAAGTTTTATACTATAACTTTACTCCAAAAACGAGATGTTATATCATTTAATTCTCCTCCCGTTATTTTATATAACCTTTGATTGGTTTGCCTGGATTTCAGTCCACCAAGATTCTCCACATAGGGTCCTGTCTTAATATACTGAAACTCATTTAAGTTTAATTCAGCAGGTAGCACTGATCGACCGGAATACCAAGCAACTTTCACATGAACGGCATTTTGTTTATGCAAAAACGTTGCCAGATTCTGTACTTCGGTTGGATCATTATCCCCTCCCATAAAACAAACACACGTAATAGCAGTTCCATATTTCTCAAGCAATGATATTAGCACTTCTTCAGACAATACCTCTCCTTTGTCCTCCCATAACCATGGGCTATGACAAGATTTACAATGATTAGGACAATTGGAGATATTAATAGCCAATGTAACCTCATCAGGGATTTCTTGAAAAACAATATCGTAATTAATCAGCCTTAACATAATATCTCTTAGATGCCTCCTTTTGTCTTGCTTGTGAAAAATTACTTATACGCTTCATGTAACCAATTACACGGGTCAAATAATCAACATTTTTACTGTGACATTTCGGGCATTCATGCAAATAGCGTTTATCAATATGCCCACATTCATTACAGATTGTATTAGGAATATTGTAAGTGAAATAGTTGCATCCCTCTTTCGCTGAAACTTTCAATAACTGACGATATTGCTCTTTGCTGAGATGTTCCTCAAGATTCATATGCAATGCAGAACCACCTGTAAGATGCTCTATATACTTATGTCCATGCAAGCGAAATTTATCAATCACATTCAAAGATTTGTCCTCAACTACATAAAAATAACTATTATAACAGTCACGTGGTACGAAATATCCATCTTCCTTATCCCATTTGGCATGTTTGACCCCAACATTTTCAGCAGGAATCATTTCACAATTGAACAGAACATCTTTAGCTTTATATTTCTTATTATATTTCTCAATCAACCCCAAAATACCTTGCACAAATGCTACATACTCCGGGTTATCATTTATTTTTATTCCCATATATTCGGCAGCTTCGACCAAACCATTTACTCCAATTGTCAAATATTGTCTACTCATATTGATGTACCCTGCATCAAAAAGAGGCAGCATTCCCTTACTTTGCAAATATTTCAAATTTTCATTATAAGCCAATTGCACTTTATGAACCAAATCTACTACATTTTCAAGATACTTAAGATAAGGTTCTCCTTGCTTTGACGCTTCTTGTACACATCTGTTCAGATTGATAGTCAGCACGCTTTTAGATCCAGTAGACACACCGCCTGCACCTAATGTATAACTGAAACCATTATCTTGGATCTCATTACGTAAACGGCAACAACTACTTAATGAATCAGCGCTATCACTCATATACGTGAAAAATGAATGACCTTCTGCATACATCTCTGCTGTAAAATCACCATATTCCTTATCTTTAGCATCACCATTTTCGGTTAATAATGCCATGGTTTCAACTGGGAAAGTAAGCACCGTTCTAGTACGTTCTTTGTTAAACCATTTCATAAACCTCTTTTGCAACCAATTTAATGAATTCCAATCCGGCTGTGAACCATCTGGGAAGTAGAAGTTACCAAACAGACTCTCAAAATAATACTGGTCATAGTATGAAATATTCCAAAATACTGCCTGGAAGTTACGTGCTCCAGTAGGTTGGTTTATTGAATAAACAACTTGTTCAAAACAATCCGTTATCATTTTATCAATAGTCCGTTTTTTTACAGACAAATCAACTACATCATCGGCGTGTTTATAATAATCCTTTCCATATTCCAGGCCAACAAAATAATTCATATACATTAAGAATTCAGGGGTTGCACATGCACCACTCAGCATGCTCGAAACCATAAACACCATATTGATAAAGCCTCCACAAAATGATTTCAGATTTGTTGGTACAGTTGAGTTTCCCCCTATAGACAAAGTCCCTCCAACTAACCATGGATACATGGTAATACTTGCACAATAGTTGGCCATACTTGTTTCATCATTTTTATAGATAAAATGGCGATTCAATAAATCCAAATACTTATCGGCAATTTCCTTACCATACATATCCTTTAACCTATCTGTTAATAAACGACGGTTCAGACGAATAAAGTTTGATTTAGGCAATTCGCCGATCAAAGTAGCAATATTCTTATTTTCCACATTGGCATTTGCGTCATATTTACTACCTGTTGCCGGATTACGAGCATCACAATAGCTAATTAAGAAATCAAGTTTTCTTAGCACTTCGCGATCTTCTTGATGTTGATGACGATATAACATATATGATTTAGCCACATTATAATAATGCTCTGTCATCAATGCAAATTCCACTTGGTTCTGGATCTCTTCCACATTCATTCCATCTGATATACTCAAATGACTTAAGATGTTTACCAAAACTTCTTGGGTTGCAAAACTTCCAACAGACAGGAACGCTTTCGCTACGGCATTTTTTATTTTATCTACCGAGAATGCTTCACGTTTGCCCTCTCTTTTTACAATACGAATCTCCGAACTACTCATACAACTTTGTTATTAAGTTAAACAATAAATATATTGAGAAGAAGAAAAGAGATAAAAGAGGGACTTGCAGGCACACAGATGTCTACCTTCCTCATTTATTCTTATACCCTTCACCCGAAAGCTTGGAACAATAAAAAACGGCAGGTCTTCTGGCTTGTTTTATCTCAGCGCCTTCCCAATCATTTGTTGATCAGTGGCAATTAAAGATGCTGAGTAAGAATGCTTTACATATAGCACAAAACTTACAGCTACGGGGATAGTCACTGATTTTCACAGCGTTCCCTTTTAATTTTGCTCCACAAGAAGAGATGGAGCAAAAACCGTCTTCGTTTGCAAAGATATATATTAAATTGAATTTCAGGTGGCAAATAATGAAAAAAATCGTGTCTAAATAAGACAACTATTTGATTAAAACATTAGAAGAAGTTATCTAAAATAGTTTAGCTCAACCATTTATAAGAACAAACGTTTGACACATTTCCATAGATTTTGTAACTACGTTTCTACATAGCAGAAAAGACGAAAGGCACTCAAAATAGAGTGCCTCACTTAATCTCTTATTAATATGACTTAATACTCATCCTCATCAAAAAAGAAATCGTCATTACTAGTTGGATAATCGGGCCATATATCTTCAATGCTTTCGTATACGTCACCTTCATCTTCAATCTCTTGTAGATTTTCGATTACTTCAAGAGGCGCTCCCGAACGCATGGCATAGTCTATAAGCTCATCCTTAGTAGCCGGCCAAGGGGCATCTTCAAGTTTTGATGCTAATTCTAAAGTCCAATACATAATAACTTGTGGTTTTTAATTTTCGGCAAAAATAGAATAAATAATCATATCATCAACCTTTTTGCCAATTTATTTCTTCTTTTTTTTGCTCATTATTAAACTTTCTTGACAACACAAATAAATAGTCCGATAACCGGTTCATAAAACACAATACATTCTTTGATATTTCGACCTCAGATTGTAGCGATAAAATGCGTCGTTCTGCACGTCTGCATACGGTACGGCAAATGTGGCAATACGCTCCTTCACGTGACCCACCAGGTAGCACGAAAGAATGCAATGCTGGAAGTAGATTATCAATCTTATCTATTTCTGCTTCAAGTTCTGCTAATACAGCATCCTTTATGACACTCACATCATTCAGAGGCACAACGCGAGTATCCGTGGCTAAATAAGACCCTACAGAAAAAAGGTTATGCTGTAACATATGAATGAATGCAATGTCACCATACCCTTCAGGTAAAATTGAAGTCAAATACCCTAGATGAGAGTTCAATTCATCTACAGTTCCATAAGCTTCAATACGAGGGTTCAACTTTGATACGCGAATTCCACCAACTAATGAGGTGTTACCGCTATCGCCTGTTTTAGTATAAAGATTGCTTTTTTTCATAAGAACACAGGATTAAAAGTTTATTAGATAATTTTGTTTGGCATATGAATGATCAAAGTACATTACACCTAATTCATACAAATCAAACGTAACGCTTATCTTATCTGATTTAATATAGTCTTTCCACAATCTATTTAATGCTTTACTGGCATGTATCCCTGTCATTACTATGATACTCTGTGAATTCGTGACTTTAATAAGTTTCTTAAAGATTTGCATTGCAACTTCTACTTCGAAAAGTTCCAGTCTAAAAAGAATAAATAGTCTTTCTTCTTTTTCTACACGCAACAAGGCTTCATCCAAGCAATTCACAACCTCTTCTTCATGAAGCTCCACATTCGGAGCATGCTGTTTCAACATCAAGCTTGTAAAATCCGACAGATTTTGGTCACGTTTGACATCAATGGAAATTACAGGAACCTTCTTACATGGAGCAGCCAAATAGGCTGTAGTTAATCCTATCACCCTCCCCACTTCAATAATAGATGTAGGCTGAGCGTTATTAACTAATCGAAAGAGCAATTTATAAAGCCTCAAATGTTCTACATATTTATCAAAATGCTCACGCGCTTTACGAACAACTATCATCAAACGCTCATAATCATAATAAGCTGCTTTCTCAAAGAAGACAAATCGAATCAGATAAAATGCTGCAGGAGAATGCACACCATACCCTTTACGCTTCCTGAAACGTTTTAACCAAACAGCTAAATAATTCAAAGTATTCCTCTGACACATGACATGAGCATTCATAGATATATTTTTCGCATTTACAACAAAGGTAATTAGAATTAACAAATTTAGAAAAATATTTTTACTCTCTCTCCAAAAATAATTCAAATTAATTGTAATGACTCGCTATTTCCCTATTTTCTTAACAATGTGACTGAAAATTATGTAAATACCTGAGAACGGCAAATCATCTGCCGACAAAAGACATATCAATTATATTACGATTACAAATATCTTCATAACTTTGTCACCAATAAAAGAGATATCAAATGAAAAAAAGAGTCATAATCTATCTATTATTAAGTATAGTAACAAGCCAATTATATTCAAAGAATCCATTCCGCTTCTATAATGGTGACTTAATCTTTCAGAATGTGCATTGCGGTCCAATGTGCGATGCAATTAACGAAGTGACTAAAGGATACAAAGGACGTTCCTTCTCGCATGTAGGGATTGTGTGGGTAAAGAGGGATTCTATCTTCGTGATTGAAGCCATATCTAAGGGAGTATCAGTAACACCAATTAATGACTTTCTTAAACGCAGCCATGAGGCCGCCATAGGACGTCTTAAACGCTCAAGTCCAGCATTCCTTAATAATGTCATCAAGGAATCATTAAAGTGTGTAGGAAAGCCTTATGATGATGATTTCGATATTAATAACGATGCATATTATTGTTCTGAATTAGTATATTTCGCTTTTAAACATGCCAATCACAACATCCCTTTTTTCGAACTTCATCCTATGACCTATAAATCGCCTAAAACCAAAAAGTTTTTCCCAGTATGGGTGGATTATTTTAAAGCATTGAATATACCAATACCTGAAGGTAAACCAGGAATCAATCCGGGCGGGATATCAAGATCGGAAAAATTGGAAATGCATTTAGATATGCTGTCCGGTAAAACTTTTTAAGAACAAGAAATCGAGTAGGAGAAAAACAAAGTAGATATCTTCCTCCTTTCAGCTATCACAATAAAGTCTGCACTCCCACAGATCCTTCGGATCCCCCTATCGCTCTGTAGACTGTTATCACTCAATGTTGATATTTTCTGCATTCTTCCCCTCAATCAGGTAACATTCATTGACCACTCGTTTAAATAAAGTTTTGATCTTCCCCAAATATCATTTGTTTCGGGTATTATGTCGTATGGGGACTTCTCACAACAAGTTTTACTCCGTGCTTCTGGAAAAAACATCTGCACGTCTGTAAAACCTCACCTGTTCACTATTAGGGCGTGTAAAGGACTTGAACCCATTAGAATATACCCATGATGGCGAACAATAAAAAAGAGGTGCAGCAATAGCCACACCTCTTACATTTCAGTATTTTTCTATTTGAAGAAATCAATTATCAATTACCAATTACTAATCAGATTTTTATTAGCTTTTAAATCATTTGCTGGGAATTCCCACACGAACTTCTTATTTGAAGAATTTATTGTTAAATTTGTATAACCATCTCCAGATAACAATATAGAAGAATCCTGTGTATCATGACGAATAAATCCATCATGCCATCTCTTTAAGTCATTCAAACGTTGTCCTTCACCAATAAATTCTCTAATCCATTCATTCTTTATTTCAGCAAACAATGCATCTCCACTCAAACCAGAAACAACATCTGCCTTACGAGCCGTCTTTAAATTATTTAAATAGATTAATGCACTAGGAGCATCACCAGCCTTATAAGATGCTTCTGCAGCAATAAGATACGCTTCTGCAGCCCTAAATGGTTTTTCCATATTATAATACTGATAAGAGGCTGTCTGCAAAGCAGGATTTCCAGGATACTTGTTTAACATATAAACATCAGAAACTGTGGTTTCCTGGCTTGTCAATTTATCCTTCAAGAAATATACAGATTTACGGATGTCATTACTTCCATAAAGATCTACCACCCACTTTGTAGGAACAAAATCAGGCTGAAATGAACTTGTACCTGTACTATAATTTAAATAATTGGGGTAATCATTTTTTTGCTCAGAAGAAGATTGAAATACACTAAAAAGTATCTCATTGCTAGCATCATTAGTCCACATAGTAGTTAAAGCTGTTACATTCGTATCCAAAGGATATTTGGCAATCACTTCACTAGCAAGATTTACAGCATCAGTATATTTATGTTCATATAAATCCACACGAGCTTGAAAAGCATCTATCACATCTTTAGTAAGATAATGAGAATTAGCAGCACCTTCAGTTGATAAATACTTACGAGCACTTGCTATATCACTCTGAATTTGATCATAAGTAGCTTGCAATGTACTTCTAGCTGGTTTTGCAGAAGGGTCATAAGTTAATATCAAAGGAAGCCCTAAATCAGTGGATGCAGTAGATGGCTCATAATCTTTAGCGAATCTTAATACTAATGAATGTAAGCACATGGCTCTCATTAGATACGCTTCTCCCTTATAATTGCTTAGAGTTGCTTTGTCTGCATCAGTTGTAGTTGCAATATTATCAATATTATCAAGCAGCTCATCACATTGATTTATACAATAATAATTGTATTCATAAATATCCTTTATATCAGTCTGAGATGAAGTAAAATTCCATGTATATATATCTCCACCACGATTACCGAACCCGCTGGTTGCATTTAATATATCGGTCTGATAATCTGAAGTATAAGTGTACTTACCGCCATTTACATTTTTAAAACTAGCATATATACCAGTCCGAAAATTACCTGCATCACTTACCGTTTTCCACGCTGTACTTGTAACCAATGCATCATTTGGAGTTTCGTCTAAATTACAGGAAGACAAAAACAAAGCTCCAAATGCTAATATAATTGTTGAAATTTTTATTCTTTTATTCATAATAAACCTGTTTTGATAATTAAAATTCTATCTCCGCACCAATTGAATATTGGCGAGAATTCGGATAAGCGCCATAAGTTAGATTAGAATCAATTTCAGGATCTGCACCTTTATACTTAGTAATAGTGAATAAATTACGCGCAGAAGCAGTAATCTTTACTCCATTAATAACTTTCGTATATCCTAACCAAGATTTAGGGAGTTGATAAGAGATTGCCAAATTCTTCAAGCGCAAGAATGATGCATTTTCGAGTAAGTGTGTATCAAATTGCATTTGATTACCATATGCCGGAAAAGATCCATTAGGATTAGAAGCAGACCATTCATCTAAGACAGCTGTAGACTGATTAAATCCAGCAAATGCAGCAGGATTTTCAGTGAAATATCGGTCATTATTAACTAAATATTTCCCTTCAACCCATGAGAAATCAGAACCCAAAGAAAGATTTTTATATGTAACAGTTAAACCAAATCCACCTGCATGAGGTCATATCTAGGTTTGCCTGTATCTTGATTTAAGTTATCCACAAAATCTTTTGTAACCTCGCCATTTGTGCCAGGAACAGACCAAGTAGGAGCACCATCCTTCTTATCTACTCCTGCATAAATAGGCATATAGTAATTAACAGGCTTGCCAACAATGTAAGCTACTAAATTATTAGGCATCGGCCATTCTTGGTAGCCATAGAATAACTTAGTAATTTTGTTCTTATTATATGAATAGTTAGCTGTAAATCCAACATACCAGTCCTTATTCTTATACAAGTCCAAATTGACAACCAATTCAATACCTGTATTACTCATTGATCCGACATTTTGAGTTGATGTTTCAAAACTAGAAGTGTAAGGTAATGGTACGTCCATCAACATATTATTGGTAGTCCTCTTGTACCAAGAAAAATCCAAATGGTACTTATTTAACAGAGAAAGCTCAATTCCCGTATTTATTAATGTTTGCTTCTCCCAACCAAGATTCTCATTACCAGCAGTAGAAAGAGTCCATCCGGTAGCACCATTATAAGTAGTTGTACCAACTTGAGCCAAATGATCATAATTGCCGATATCCGAGTTTCCTGTGGTACCAATGCTAGCTTTTAGATTTAATCCTGAAATAATGCTTACATCTTTCAAGAAATCTTCTTTCTTAACATTCCACATAGCACCTGCCGAATAGAAGGTTGCTGTACGATTGTTCTTGCCGAACCTTGAAGAACCATCACTACGAATAGAGAAATCTGCAAAATATTTATCATTCCATGAATAATCCAAACGACCAAAGAAAGATAAAAACTTATAAGTATATAAATCATTGTAATCACGAGACGTCTCACCGTCCTCTGCACTGTAAAGTTGATTAACAGGAACCATTGCTGTTCCATTTGTCAGCATTGTCAAACGATCATCCGTTACTCCAGTAGCACGTACATAATATTTTTGGAAATCATTTCTAATTCCTTCTTGACCAGCCAATAAAGTAAATGAATGCTTATCGATATTAAACTTATACTCTGCAGTATTTGTGATTGTCAGATTCACATCACGAATAAATCCTTCTGTTGTTGTCCCCGAAAGACTCTTTGTTGGATATGAAGGCAAATATTTACTTGTTGTACGGTAATCATAAGCGTCTAATCCTACCTGAGAACGTATCGTCAGTCCTTCAATCGGAGTTAATTGAACAAAAGCATTACCATTTGCACGAGCAGTATTTGATCCTGAAGGTGCTTTATCTGTTAGGTAATGATAGTTCCACCTATTTAGACCTGAAATATAATCTGTGCTATTTCCATTAGCATCATATGGTGTATAATATGGAGCAAACAATTGTGAGCCAAAAACACCACCATTTAAACTATTAGATGCCTGATAAGTAAAATTAGAACGTTGGATATCATCATAGCTACCTCCTATATTTGCACCAAAGCGGAGCCAGTCTCTTACTTGAGACTCAACATTAGAGCGGAATGTATATCTTTTATAGTTTGAATGATATACAATGCCTTCTTGGTTTAGATAAGAACCAGAGACATAATACATAGTATTTTTTGTACCTCCCTGAACAGACACATTTCCATTATATGTAGGAGCATCGCCCTTAAAAAAATATTTTTGCCAATCAGTATCTGTTCCAGTGGCAGTATATGTATCATATTTCTTTTGAGAAATTATACCTTTTGCTAGTTGATAATCCAATAATTGAGAAGCATTCATTGGAGTTCCAATTCTACGTGCCAAGCTAGATGAACTGTAAGAATATGATGCGCGCACTACAGCTTTCTCACCAACAGCTCCACGCTTAGTAGTAATATAGATAACGCCATTTGCAGCACGTGATCCATAGATAGAAGTTGCGGAAGCATCTTTCAACACAGTAACACTTTCTATATCACTCGGATTAATTGTTGTCATAATAGAAGGATCTACTGGAGAACCATCCAAAATATACAATGGATCATTACCTGCAGTTAAAGAGCCAACGCCTCTTATATACGAGCTTGTTGTACGAGAAGCCGTAGAGTTTGCAATGGTTCCAGCACCAGGCTCTCCAGAACTTTGGAAAACAGAAAGTCCAGCTACTTGACCTTGTAAAGCATCCAACGTATTAGCAACAGGTCTGTCATTAATCTTTTCCGAATTCACTTTAGAAATAGACCCAACAATAGTACCAATCTTCTTTGCCGTACCATAACCTAACACGACTACCTCATTTAGTTGCTTATCATTTGATTTAAGCAAAACTCTAATATTAGACTTTACTGCAACTTCTTGAGTTTCCATACCAATATAAGAAACAGATAATTTAACATTATTCGGTACATTAGAGATGGAAAATTTTCCATCTAGATCTGTAACAGAACCAAGCTTTGTACCCTTCACAGATATTGAAGCTCCAATAATCGGCTGACCATCATCTTCTGAAATTACAACACCTGTAACTTTAGAATTTTGAGCCGATACTAATCCTATCCCAATGATTAGGAAGGATAAAAACAGCATTAATTTTCTCTTCATAAATAAATTAATTTAACTTAAAAACTTAATTCTCTCAATATTTTCCAAGTATAGTCTTCTTGAGGAAAACAAATATTACTCATTTACAATAAGTTAACAACTTTTGTCCTGATTAAAAAGAACTTTCACAGTTCTAAAAAATAGAAAGCATCATAAACGGTTACAAAAGTATGAAAAATAGATTAAATTAGCAACATTAATTTACAAGAAATATTCAAATAAAACAAATAATTCACTTAATAATGTGAATATGATTGATAATAATCAAATTACACTTTAAAATATGCATATTTTATCATAATTATTAATCAAAATGATACGTTAAATATATCATCTAATAGTAAAATACACGATAAATACAAATTAAATATACGATAAAAGTTATATTTTTTATCCTTTGAACTGGTAAAATCTACGAATTCTTTAAGTAAAGTGCCAAAATCTATCATCAAAAGGTAATTATTTTGGTATTTTAATCAATGTAAATAACAAAAGAATAGATACATTTGTTTACTTCTTTTTCATCTTTTATAAAGTAATAATCAAAGAAATTACGGAGGAGAAGACAAAAAAAAGAGGTGTGATATAACATCAACACCTCTTTTGCATTACTGTGCGGCTGATAGGACTCGAACCTACACGTCTCACAACACTAGATCCTAAGTCTAGCGCGGCTACCAATTACGCCACAGCCGCAGGACGATTTCTTATTGCGGCACAAAGATATATCTTATTTTTTTCTCTGCAAAATAATTTACAACATTTTTACCTTTTCTCATCTTACCATCTTGTTCATTATTTGCTAAAAATGGATGCAAAAGAGAGAGTATCTCTATAAAATGTTTTATCTTTGTCTCGAAGTTATTATTAAATAAACATATCTTATGTATACAGAATTATTCTCTGAACTGCCCTACAAAGTGGCAGACATTACTCTTGCTGAATTTGGACGCAAGGAAATCGAAATGGCAGAACATGAAATGCCTGGCCTTATGGCTCTTCGCGAAAAGTATGGAGAGGAACAACCCCTAAAGGGTGCACGCATAATGGGATCATTACATATGACCATCCAAACTGCGGTTTTAATTAAGACTTTAGTGGCTTTAGGTGCAGACGTACGCTGGTGCTCTTGTAATATTTATTCGACACAAGACCACGCTGCAGCAGCAATTGCAGATATGGGAGTTAACGTGTTTGCATGGAAGGGTGAAACCTTAGCTGATTATTGGTGGTGCACATTACAAGCTCTTAATTTCCCTAGAGGAAAAGGACCTAATGTGATTGTTGATGATGGAGGTGATGCCACCTTAATGATCCACCATGGATTTGATGCCGAAAGCAATTCATCTATCCTTGATGAAAAAGTGGAGGCAGAAGACGAAAAAGAATTAAATATAATATTAAAAAGGATATTAGCTGCTGATAAAAACCGTTGGCATAATGTGGCTAAAGAGATTAAAGGTGTTTCTGAAGAAACAACAACTGGTGTTCACCGTCTTTATCAAATGGCAGAACAAGGAAAACTTTTATTCCCAGCCTTCAATGTGAATGATTCTGTAACAAAATCTAAATTCGACAACTTATATGGATGTCGCGAATCACTAGCAGATGGCATCAAACGCGCAACAGATGTAATGATTGCAGGAAAAGTAGTTGTAGTAGCCGGTTATGGTGATGTAGGCAAGGGTTGTTCTCAATCAATGCGTAGCTACGGTGCTCGCGTATTAGTCACAGAAGTTGACCCAATATGTGCTTTACAAGCTGCTATGGAAGGATTCCAAGTCGTTACTATGGATGAAGCGTGCAGCCAAGGCGATATATTTGTTACTACTACAGGAAACATTGATATTATTCGCATTGAACACATTGAAAAGATGAAAGATCAAGCTATCGTGTGCAACATCGGTCATTTCGACAATGAAATACAAGTGGATAAATTAATTCATTACCCTGGCATCAAGGCTATTAATATTAAACCACAGGTTGATAGATACTATTTCCCTGACGGACATTCTATAATTCTTTTAGCAGGAGGACGCTTAGTAAACTTAGGCTGTGCAACAGGGCATGCTTCATTTGTAATGAGTAATTCATTTACCAACCAGACTATTGCACAAATAGAACTTTTCACTAAGAATTATGCCACAGGGGTATATATGTTACCCAAAGCACTTGATGAAGAAGTTGCACGTTTACATTTGGAAAAATTGGGCGTACACCTAACCACTCTTACGCAGGCACAAGCTGATTATATCGGAGTTAAAGTTGATGGTCCTTACAAAGCTGAGTATTATCGTTATTAATTGATACAAACAAAATAATAACCCGATGAAAAATATATTGAAGAAAGCCCTGCCTGATATCATAGCGATATTAGCTTTTGTCGTTATTTCTTTTGCGTATTTTTATCCTGCAGACATTGATGGAAGGGTCTTAACCGGAAGTGACAATGTGGGAGGTATTGGAGCCGGTGTTGAGTCTACTCAATATAAAGAGCAAACTGGCCATACTACAAGGTGGACAAATTCACTTTTTAGTGGTATGCCGACCTACCAGATATCACCAAGCTATGGATCAACCGATCTATTAAACGATGCAAGTACTATTTACAAACTAGGATTACCCCAGTATGTAAACCTAGTATTTATAATGTTAGTTGGATTTTACATCTTACTAAGAGCATTCGATTTTAAACCGTGGATGGCCGTGCTAGGAGCTGTAATCTGGGCTTTCTCAACATATTTTATCATTATTATCGGTGCAGGACACATTTGGAAATTTGTAACGCTGGCATACATTCCACCTACTATAGCCGGAATGATTTTAGCTTACAAAGGTAAATATTTATGTGGTGGAATTGTAGCAGCATTATTCGCATCATTACAAATTATGTCTAACCATGTGCAAATGACTTATTATTTTTTATTCGTCATTCTATTCATGATAATAGCCTATTTTATTGATGCATACAAAAAACATGAACTTCCACGTTTTACTAAAGCCACCGGAGTTTTAGCTATGGCCGCGATTGTTTCAGTAATGATTAATAGTTCCAATTTATATCATACGTATGAATATAGCAAAGATACCATGCGTGGTAAAAGTGAGCTTGTTAAACCAAGTACTGAAAACCAAACCAGTAGTGGATTGGAACGCGACTATATTACACAGTGGAGCTATGGAATCGGTGAAACATGGTCATTACTAATTCCCAATATAAAAGGTGGATCATCTTCCACTCCATTGTCTTCAAATGAAGGCGCAATGGAGAAAGCTGATAGCAACTATATGCAAATCTATCAGCAATTGCCATCATATTGGGGTGAACAACCTGGAACTGCAGGGCCGGTATATGTCGGAGCCTTTGTGCTAATGCTTGCCATATTAGGATGTTTTATCCTAAAAGGACCGATGAAATGGGCTTTGTTAGCCTCAACAATTCTTTCTATTGTATTATCCTGGGGAAAGAATTTTATGGGACCCACAAACTTCTTTATCGACTATTTCCCCATGTACGCAAAGTTCAGAGCCGTTTCTTCTATTCTTGTTATTGCCGAATTTACAATACCGCTATTGGCATTACTGGCTTTAAAAAAGATTATAGAGCAGCCGAACATCATCAAAGAAAAACAAAAACAGTTCTATATTAGTCTAGGGTTAACCGGAGGCGTTTCTCTACTATTTGCATTAATGCCCGGAGTCTTCTTTTCTTCGTTTATTTCATCGAATGAAATGCAAGCTTTGCAACAAGGAATTCCGTCAGCACAATTAGGACAAGTTCTTGCAAATCTAACTGCAGTTCGACAAAGCATTATGACATCTGATGCCTGGAGAAGTTTTATTATTGTTGCATTAGGAGGTGCTTTCATATGGTTATATAGCCGTAATAAGCTAAAAAGTTCTTTATTTATAGGACTGGTTTCCATACTATGCTTCATTGACTTATGGTCAATAAACAAGCGCTATTTAAAAGATGATGATTTTGTTGATCCAAGCCAAAGAATGGCGGCAGTGCAAAAGAGCCCAACAGATGAGAAGATTCTACAAGATAAATCACTTGATTATCGCGTATTAAATTTTGCTACAAGTACATTCAACGAGAACAACACTTCATATTGGCATAAAAGCATTGGTGGATATCATGCGGCAAAGCTAAGAAGATACCAAGAAATGATTGAGTATCATATTTCTCCCGAAATGAAATATGTTATGAATGCAGCAGCTAAAAACAATGGAGATATGACCAAATTAATTGCCGACTCTATGAAAGTAATTAATATGTTGAACGGCAAATACTTTATTCTTCCGTTACAAGGCAACAAGACAATGCCAATTAATAACCCATATGCTTACGGAAATGCTTGGTTTGTACAGAACATCAAATATGTAAATACTGCCAACGAAGAGATTGAAACTTTATATAAAGTATCTCCACGCAATGTAGCTATTGTTGGAAATAAATTTAAAGAAACACTGAGTGGCGCTACAAATATTAAATGTGATTCCACAGATCATATCAACTTGATTAGTTATACTCCAAACGATTTGACTTATCAAACAAATGCCAAAAGTGATCAGATTGCAGTGTTTTCTGAAATCTATTATCCAGGATGGCAAGCATATATCGACGGGAAAAGCGTTGATCACGGACGTGCGGACTACATTCTTCGTGTAATGAAAGTTCCAGCAGGAAATCATAAGATTGAATTTAAGTTTGATCCTTCATCCATACACACTACCGAAACAGTTGCTTATATAGGCTTAGGTATTCTTATAATAGGTGCGATAGGACTAGGTGTAAAAGACATAAGAAAAAAGAAAGATTAAATCAACACACAATAATAGAAAAAGGCGATGAATAAAAACTCATCGCCTTTTTTTATTGTTGAAATAAATCATTTAAGAATCTTTTCAAGTGCTTTCTGTAGATTATCGCCCATTAAATCACGAGCCACAATTATACCTTCAGGATTAATTAAGACGTTTGTAGGAATGGCACGTACGCCATATTGAACAGCTGTTTGACTCTTCCAAAACTGCAAGTTGGAAAGCTGTGTCCAACTCAAGCCCTGTTTCTGTATACCATTCAACCAAGCCTCTTTACTACGATCAAGAGAAACACCGATAATCGTAAAATTCTTATCTCTAAACTTATTATAAGCAGCCACAACATTCGGATTCTCAGCGCGACAATCAGGGCACCAAGAAGCCCAAAAATCAACTAGTACATATTTACCATGGAAATCAGAAAGAGATACTTCCTTTCCATTCGAATCAGGAAGAGTAAAATTAGGTGCTTTTTGACCAACCTGCACTGTTTCTAACTTCTTGATAAGTTCATCAAGATCTGTTAAATAAGGACTATTCTGTTGTGTAAATTTAGCCCTTAATGATTTAAGTTGTGCTAAAGGCAAACGCCAAGAAAAACTTCTCAAAAGAAAGTAAGCTGCAACATTTGAAGATGGATGTGATTTAACCAACGAAGCAATATCGTATTTATCATCATCAACCAATGATTGATTACTCATAAACAATGTATTTTCAGCTGATCCTGAAGTTGCTATTTGAGTACGCTTCCCATTTTCTATACTTACTGTAAATGGTTTATTCTCAATAAAAACCATAACAGGACGAGCTGTGCGTTCCAAAGCTAATCCATAAAGCAATGGTTGAGAGACCTTACCTTTAAAAACAAACTTCCCGTTTCTCAATTCAGTAGAATCAACAATTTTAAAATCTTTCGTCACATTTGTGTATTCTTCTAGGTATATTTTCCCGGAAGAAACATTCGTAACTTGACCTGTAAGGACAAAACCTTTCGTAGGGGTTTTTGCACTTATTCCCATTGAAATCAGCAATAATAATCCTAAAAACTTTTTCATATCTATTCTCTTTAATTTAATTTACTTGTTATCCGAATAGTTCCTTCTTTCACTCCTTTTGCACTTGCTTTGATTACAATATCACCCGACTCAGTCTTTGATCGAACAATCGCTGTAAGCATTCCGCTAAAAGCATGCATTTTTGATCCTTGGAATGACTCAATGCAAGTAGGATCTCCGTTAGCAACAGCACAGAATGTACCTTTTCCTTCCACCTTAAAATTAATCAATCTATCATCTGAAGGACATAAAATACCATTCTTATCAACTACAGAAACTGTTACATATATGAGATCTTCACCATCTGCCTTAATCGTCTTTTTGTCCGTGGTAAGTAATAAATGATCAGGTTTTCCTGCTGTTGAAATTATAGTTGAATCTACAGGTTGTTTATCTTTATTATATGCAACGACTTTTATTTGTCCCGGTTTATAAACCGTTTCATTCCACATCAAACGATAACGGTTAAATACTGTGGAATCATTCTTATAACGAATGCCTTGACTTTTACCATTGATAAATAACTCTGCCGACGGATAATCCGTATAGACAAAGACTGGAGTTATTTTACCCTCACGTCCAGGCCAAGTCCAATGTGGCAAGACATGCAAAGTATGCGACTCTTTGTTCCACTGGCTACGGTAGAGATAGAATCTATCTTTCGGCAATTCGGCTAAATCAATAATACCGAACAACGAGCTATGGCTGGGCCACGCATCCGTATCGTACGGTGAAGGTTCACCCAAATAATCAAATCCGGTCCATACAAACTGCCCTACTGCCCATGGATGATCTTCCTGCATGGCAAAGTCATAATCAGGTAAGTTAGACCATGAGCAAGATTCCATATCATAACTTGATGATTGATGGTCCGAGTATTGAGCATCAGCCTTCTTCTCTACAGGAAACTTATAAACGCCTCGCGAGCTCACAGTAGAAACTGTTTCCGAACCCAAAATCATATTCTGAGGTAGTTTGTTATATCCTTCTATATAACGCCCTACTCTATAATTAAATCCGGGAACATCCAATAAAGCAGCAAATCCATTATTCAATACGCTTGAAACTTGATCCATTCCGCATGTAACAGGACGTGTAGGATCCTCACGATGACATATATTCTGTAAATATTCAGCTACTTTAAATCCAGCTTTGCTACTTTGAGTAGGCACTTCATTACCAATACTCCACATAATCACACTTGGATCATTGCGATAATGTCGTATCATATTTATCATATCCTTTTCAGCCCAATCATTAAAATAACGGTGGTAACCATTTTCGCATTTCGCTTTGTCCCATTCATCAAACGGTTCAATCATCAGCATAATACCCATTTCATCACAGAGTTCAACCAATTCCGGTGCCGGCATATTATGAGAAGTACGCAACGCATTACATCCCATATCTTTCAACATAGATAATCGGTGGCGTAGTGCCTCTTTATTAACAGCAGCTCCTAAAGCTCCTAAGTCGTGATGCATGCATACTCCTTTGATTTGACAGGAATGTCCATTAAGATAAAATCCATTATCCGGGATAAATTCAATGCTGCGTATACCAAAACGTGTGGTGTACTTATCAACCAAAGAATCTTTTATAAAGATTTTTGAAACAGCTTGATACAAAGATGGACTCTCAGGTGACCACAATTCAGGATTCAATACAGTGAAATGTTGAGTAAAATCAGTTTGATTTATCATTGCTGAAACATTTTCTTTTACCGCTACCACTTTCCCCGAAGGTGCAAGAATCTCTGTAATCACCTTTACATCTCCCTGAGGTAGGTTCTCTATTCGTGTTTTCAAACAAACTGAAGCTAAAGATGCTGATACATGGGGTGTCGTTACGTAAGTTCCCCACACCGATACATGCACCTTCTCCGTTGTTATCAAATGAACGTTTCGAAATAAGCCTGCTCCTGAATACCATCTTGAAGATTGTGGCTTGTTTTCCAATCTAACAGCTAATATGTTCTTTTCTCCCTTTCGAAGAGATTTCGTTATATCAACAAAGAATGAATTGTAACCATAAGGCCAAAACATTACTTTTTCACCATTCACATAAATCTCAGCTTCACTCATCGCACCATCAAAAAGCAACGTCACACTCTGTCTGTCCAAATCAATATCCGACACATCTATTGCATGTCTATACCATCCGACACCTACATAAGGCAAGCCACCGGTACGTCCGGTTTTAGCGGAAGCTTTCTTCTCAAGATTTTGAGTAACTATCACCGTTTGCAAATCATTGTTACGATTAAACGGACCATAGATAGCCCAATCATGAGGAACAGATACTGATTGCCACTTATTGTCGTTAAAATTAACGGCAGATGCTTCTTTTGTATCTCCTTTAGCAAATTTCCATTCGTTCTTAATGTAAATATCTTTACGTTGAGCAGATACAGAAACGATACTTAAAAGAAATGACAGAAAAAGAAGACAAGTAAATCTTTTCATTGCATTCATATTAATGTAAACATCTTATTTGCAGCAAAAATAAATTTTCTATTTGAGACTAGTACTATAGTCATCAACTATTTGACATTTATTTTTGATTAAATGAACATTGCCGGCTTAAAATGATATACTTATTCTATCTTCCCTATTATTTTCTCTTGCCCACCACAATACTTTTTTACTTGTTCTACTAATTCTGCAACAGCTTCCTCTATATAAGCTAAAGGAGTATCGGCATTACCTTGTACAACAAAGAAAACGGAGTTTGTATCTAAATCAACAGCAGTTTTCTTTACTTGCCTGACGTCCAAATAACATATAATCTCATTATTGTCATCAATATAGGAGTATTCACCGGCTTTTATAGGTTTATGCGTTGAATCACCTATCGGTTCGAACTTCTCTGTGCCATCTGTAAACTTAAGGTGGATATTACCATCAATCTTACTTAGATCATGAGCTCCAAGTGCCAATTTATACTTTATGGAAATAGTATTATAGATATCAACAAGTAAATTGATATTCGGCAATACACCCTCGTTTCTGATCAAGAGTTTATACAGATTTTCCGGAGCAGAAAGATTCTTGCGATTAGGGGCTCCCACTGCGTCATGCAAACTTCTAAAGCCTTTCAGAATAGGGTCCTCTTTGAGATCAAGCTGAGATGCATCTTCATATGCTTTCTTCAACACAGACTTTTGGTAGCTTTGAAAAACCGAATCATTTTCTTTATTAACAATATTCTCCACGATCAAATAAATACCTCTCAACCCTATTGTGGATATTTCCGGATGAACGATAAATTGCTTATTGCTTTCTGACATTTCCTATACCTTTATAAATAACACCAACAAAGATAATGCACAAAACGGATCTATGTCATCCCTCGTTTATGGTATTATTATACCTTAATAAAGGTATCTTTTGCGCCAACTATTTCCAAAAATATCCTTTCAATATATAATATATCAAGGATGTTCTCTATTTTTGCATGGTCAATAGCTAAAAATAAATGATGAAGAAATATCTACTTTATATCATATTGGGTACACTGCTGATGAGCTGCCAAATTAAACAAAAGACATATCAATTGCCTCACATTCCTGAAGAAATAAAACAACCATCGGAACGTGCCCAGTATCTGGCAAAACATTATTGGGATTTATACAACTTATCAAGCATAGACTCCATTGCTAATCATGACACAGAAAAGGCATGGGTAAACTATTGCTATGTGTTAAACAAAATTCCATTAGCAGAAGGAAGAGTCTTAGTCAAAGAGTTCTTTGATACAAAAAATATGTCACAAAAGAATTACTTGTATCTTGTTGGGCTTGCCGAGAAATACTTATATTATCAGGATTCACCAACACACAATGAAGAACTATATATATCTACGCTTGAATCTGTTGTTAATAATCCATCACTTAAAGAGATAGAAAAAGTCCGCTACAAATACCTATTAGAAAATGCAAAAAGGAATCGTGTAGGTACCAAAGCGATAAACTTTCAATACACCACCGAATCAAGCAAGACAGGTAATTTATATGACATTAAAGCAAAATACACACTACTCTTCTTCAACAATCCGGGATGTCAAGAGTGTCAGAGACTGGCATTATCCATAAAATCATCAACAATCATCAATGACTTAAAAAGCCAGAATGAATTAATCATTCTGGCCTTTCATCCTGATAACGATATTGAGGAATGGAAAATGCACTTAAAGGAATTTCCTTCACAATGGCTTGTCGGGTATGATGCGAAACAAACCCTGTTACGGAATGAAGTGTATGATTTAAGTTTTGTACCTACGCTCTATTTGTTGGATGAAAACAAAGAAGTCATACTCAAGAATGTATCCCTCAATGAGATTGAACAATGGCTTAATGCACATAGCAAATAACAACTTATTGTAACTTCTTCAGTTTGGCTATAGCATGTTCCAACGATTCGGTCGGTTCTATTATATTATAATTTCCCCAAAAGTTAGAATCGTAGAAGTTCTTAACCTCATCAGATAGAATACCATTATCTCTAAACGATTCTTTGCCCGATATCTTTTCTTCCGGATTGTCTTTTCTATCAGTCATGACCATTTCAGAAACTACACCATAATTGGTATGAAATAATTTTTTCTTCCAATCACATTTAAACTTCACCTCTGCACGCACATAATTTAAATATGAAAGATCACCCATACGGCGATAATTCACCAGATATGAAACGCTGATAGGATTAAAATGCAATCCAAATGGTTTCTTCTGCAAAATAGCATCTGTCACTTTCTCTTTATTAGCCATTTCCATACTAAACTCTATGCGTGTAATAGTCAATGTCTCCTTGTCAATATAAATAAGACCTTCATAAAGAGGATCACTTACCGTTACCCTGGGAGTAAATGATATAATATATTGCAATCGATTTTCAATAGAGGCATAATTCACAAATTCATAATGATAGTATCCCAGGCAATCATTACTTAAAAGCAAGCCCGGATTTTTTACCATATCCAAGAAGATTGCGCTATTAGGACCTCCTTGTAAAGCAACACTTAAAGTATCTTTCGGATTTGGACTTACGAGTTTCCTTCCTTTTGAAACTCGTATTCTATCCCTGCCATTGTTTTGAGAATAAGGTGTTTTGTAAACATTAATTACAGCCTCTGCAATGTTTATGTATTTTTTCTTCTTTTGTACGGTCTCTCTATAAAAGCCTGTATACATGGCAGGTGCATTGCTGTAATTAGCAGAAATCTTTGAGATAGCCTGAGCCACTAACTCACTTGGATTTACGGGTGAAACCGTTACATTTCCTAGAACAACCTCTTTTGAAGATAGATAGAAGACAGTCTCTTTCTCATTTTGATCAATATTACCAACTACAATTTTACTTGTTTGATATCCGATGTGTGATACTTCTATCACTGCTGTTTTCTTATCAACCGGACACTTCAAAACAAAAATACCATCAGAGTTTGTAACTGTACCGACATTTGTACCTAAAACTGTAACTGTAGCATATGAGAGCAGACGTTTAGTACGAAAATCTTTAACCACGCCATTTATAGTAAACAGCGAAACATCATCTTGTGCCATAGCTGATACAACACAAAGAAACAATAATACGCAGAATAATAAAGAACGATTGATTGATTTCATAATATAAAGATTTAAATATACTTATATTAAACAAATAACAAAACATATCGTTTTTTGTTTAAAAGAAAGACTTGTTAATTAACAAAAGCACTATTATTTACCAGACAAATATTAAATCATGTTATTAAACATATTTTTTATGCCGAAACATTTGTCAGGTAATAAAAAGTAGATATCTTTGCAGAGTGTTTTTCATAGTATTAGATTTAAGGTTAACAAAGGTTGGAGTACGGCGGTACTCCTTTTTTTATGCCTAAAAATGAACTCATAATAACAAAGGCAATAGGTTATTTTAATCCTTTGTTCATGGCTGCATTTGTTTTTTTGACTAGCTTTGTATCAAAATATAAGTATTTCGATATGAAGAATCTTTTAAAAACAATGATTATGTCTGCTACATTTGCTTTAGGCGTAACGAATATTCAAGCTCAATCGCCAGACTCGTTCAACCATATGATTTCGGCTGCAATCAAAGCTCCATCGGGGCATAATACGCAACCATGGAAGTTTAAATTAGGTAATGATTGCATTGATGTAATGCCTGATTTCACCAAATCCTTATCTGCAGTTGATGGCACCAATCGTGAACTTTATATATCATTAGGCACCGCAACTGAAAACTTATGCATTGCGGCTTCACATGAGGGATATACTGCAAAGACCGAGATTATGCAGAATAATGAGAAAGCATATTATGTACACGTTTCTTTTGCTAAATCAAGTACAGCTAATACAAGCCCATTATATGATGCTATTTATAAAAGACAAACCAATAGGAGCGTTTACAACAAAAGCATAATCGGTCCCGATACGATCACTTTATTAAAACAAATAGTGCCCGAACAAGGAACTCATATCTATATGTTCCCAAAAGGATCCACCACTTTCAATGATCTTGCCACTAAAGTATATAAAGGCAATGAGTTGCAAATGAATGATCCTCTGTTTAAGAAAGAATTGCTGGAATGGATACGCTTTAACAAGAGCCAGGCAAAGAAAGAGGGCAACGGCTTGACTTCTGCAACAATGGGTGCACCCAATGTACCTGAATTCATTGGTAAACCGATTGTCAAAGCTTTCCTAAACCCGAAAGCTCAAAACAAGGGAGATATGAAGAAAATAGAATCGTCCTCACATCTTGTCTTGATCACATCCACAGAACAGGATCCGAAAGCATGGATATCCGTAGGCCGTACATTGGAGCGCTTTATTCTCAACACTACTAATTTGGGTATTGCCAACGCATACATGAATCAGCCCTGCGAAATAAAAGAACTCTCCAACAAGATTAAAAACGAATTGCCGGCTATTAATCAAGAGTATCCCAACTTGCTATTGAGAGTGGGTTATAGCAAGCCGATGCCCTACTCTCCCAGACAAAACATAGATAGTTTTATCATTAAGTAAAGTCGACGTTATCGTAACGTTATTTATTGGTTAAAGAACTCATAACAATGCCTCATAAATTTTATTTGTGGGACATTGTTGTATATACATTTCTATGAAAAAACGCTATTCTTTTCCCTGCCCAAAGCCTCATCATCGATTCTCTAAGTGAATGACCTTTCTACAAGAATCCATGCGACTGGTTGTTTGCAACCTTGTTGCACTAGATAGCTCGTAACTTTGTCACCGGAAATAATAAAAACAAAATATATGGGACAATGTTGTAATAGTTGTGCTCACCAAGCACAAGACATTCACGAACAAGAGGATTCGTCGGGATTCATAAATGAATATGGTCGCATTCTCTTCTCATTTCTGATGTTGGTTACGGGAATTATATTGAGTAAATTACAAATAACAGGGACCGACAATCAATATGTATCACTGACTTGGTATGCCATCGCTTATCTTCCCGTGGGATTGCCGGTAATGAAAGAAGCCTATGAAAGTATACGGAATAAGAACTTCTTTAATGAGTTCTCACTCATGACAATTGCAAGTCTCGGTGCATTTTGCATTAAGGAATATCCTGAAGGGGTAGCTGTGATGCTGTTTTATTCCATCGGTGAATCCTTTCAAGATAAAGCAATTGATCGCGCCAGACGTAATATAAGCAAGTTGCTTGATATTCGTCCCGAACTAACAATGGTACTTAGAGGTGATAAACTGATAAGTGAGAACCCGCGTAATATAAAAGTAGGAGAAACGATAGAGATTAAAGCCGGTGAACGTGTACCATTGGATGGAATGATGCTGAGCGAGAAGGCTCTTTTCAATACCTCTGCTCTTACCGGAGAAAGCGTTCCAAGAGTCATTCAAAAGGGGAACGATGTATTAGCCGGAATGATTGTAACGGACAAGGTCATGCGGATGAAGATTACCAAGCCCTATGATGAAAGCACATTGGCACGAATACTTAATATGGTTCAAAATGCATCGGAACGGAAAGCTCCTACCGAACTTTTTATACAAAAGTTTGCTCGGATATATACTCCTGTTGTGATTGCACTTGCTATCTCTATCGTAGTCTTCCCGTACATCTATTCATTATGTAATACCTCTTTCGGCTTCCTATTTTCCGAATGGTTGTATCGTGCACTTGTTTTTCTTGTTGTATCTTGCCCTTGCGCATTGGTCATTAGCATTCCTTTGGGTTACTTCGGAGGCATTGGGGCTGCTTCACGTTCAGGTATATTATTTAAAGGAGGCAATTATCTGGATGCTATTAGAAAGATAAACACGGTGGTTTTCGATAAGACAGGCACTTTAACCAAAGGAACTTTCAGCATTCAATCCTCTAAATGTGCTGAAGGATACACCATTGATAAACTTCTTAGTCATATAGCCTCGGTAGAGGTCGGCAGCACTCATCCCATCGCTCGTGCCATTGAAGAATATGCACATAATCACAACGTAGAGATTCCTGCAGCGAAAAACGTAACGGAATTAAGCGGATATGGATTATCAGCAGAAGTTGAAGGGAATGAGGTATTAGTTGGGAACTCAAAGTTACTGGCGAAGCATCACATTGATCATCCTGAGGAATTTCTAGCAACAGAAGGTACACCTGTGTTGTGTGCAGTGGCTGGTAAATATGTCGGTTACATTTTGCTTGCCGACAAACTAAAAGACGATGCAATAGACACCGTAAAAGGTCTGAAAGAGTTAAACATTAAGAATATCCAGATTCTATCTGGTGACAGACAATCAATTGTTAGTAACTTTGCTGAAAAGCTAGGTATACATCATGCATACGGTAATCTGCTCCCGGCAAATAAGGTGGAGCATATCGAAGAGTTGAAACGAAAGAGCAATACCCGCATTGCTTTCGTGGGAGATGGTATGAATGATGCACCTGTCTTAGCACTAAGTGACGTAGGTATCGCCATGGGAGGCTTAGGAAGTGATGCTGCCATTGAGACGGCTGATGTGGTCATTCAGAATGATCAGCCTTCAAAAGTGATTACAGCCATAAACATCGGCAAACACACTCACAACATTGTGATAGAAAACATCACACTCGCATTTTTGGTGAAGTTTGTGGTTCTTGTACTAGGCGCATGTGGAATAGCCACATTATGGGAAGCTGTTTTTGCGGATGTGGGCGTTGCGTTGCTAGCCGTTATGAACGCAGTAAGAATACAAAGAATGATATAAAACAAAGTCATGGACGAGAAAGAGTTAGTATGTAAATTAGAAAAAAGAGAGATTAGGCCGACGGCTTTACGGTTGTTGATCCTAAGAACTATGCTGAATGAAAAGCGAACCGTATCTATGACCGACTTGGAGGATTTGTTGTTGACTGTTGACAAGTCCACTATCTTCCGAACAATTACATCCTTTCTGTCTAATCATCTCATTCATTGCATTGATGACGGCACAGGATCACTTAAATATGGAGTATGCGAAGACTCATGCAACTGTTGCATCAATGAATTGCATCCACACTTTTATTGCGAACATTGCCATCGCACATTCTGCCTTAAGAACGACCACATTCCTGTAGTGTCAGTGCCCGAAAACTTTAGTGTAAACAGTGCGAACTATGTATTGAAGGGACTTTGCTCTGAGTGTTCGAAACGCAAAAGAAGGAAGTGATCTGAGTCTTTCATCATAGGGTTTATATATAAAGCCTACTACGATATTTCACGTTCATTTAATTCATTTTCCGCAGTCATAAGGAACATTTCATCTTTTTACATAGGTTAAACTTAAGTTTTACCTTCGTTAAATTTAAGTTTAACAAAGGTAAAACTTGCGTGCCACGGTTGTAGAAAATGAAAATGCAAACGGGCATTCGCAAAAAAGTCCCTTAGCATTACACATTATCTATGCTTGTTATCAGACAATTATATACAGCTCGACCACAAGAAAGCCCCATGAAATATGGGGCTTTCTTGTATCTTCTATCCGCTTACAAAGATCAGAGCAAGATGATCGCCTGTTTTATTGTTTCATCTTGCCTTTATTTCTCGCCCTTCAAATGCGAAAGCCGCGCTGAGAATATATGGCAGAAACTGAAAAGGAATTGGTCTAATTCTGTTTTCTGTTCACGATGCTCCACCTTGTTTGCTAAAAGGCGGTATGCTGATAATCTATGCGGATCAATGTCGCGAAGAGCCAATTCATTACCAAAACGTAACTTATAGAAGTCTACGATAAAATCAAATCCGGTCCATTTCATTTCTTCAGTCGACTGCAAACCTACATAGGCAAATAAGTCTTTGCCTGTCATTAAGGCAAACTGATCACGAGCTATTGGTTTGAAGTCAAGGGGAAGATAACGCAAACGAACCAACTCACGCAAATGCCATTCGCAAAACTGATGATAGTCTTTTGAAGTAAGTATAGAATCATTCCACAACGGTTGCTTTCCTACTCTCAACAACGAATCATGTTCCGATTGATAACGAGGGAAGAAACTCTTGAATCCGGATACCGTATCCAAAGGAATAGTCGCAATAGAGATTGCTCCGCCGGGCTTTATAGTCAAGATCTTATAGGCAGGTGCATAACCGGCTGTACTTGGAACCAGCACATTGTGCAATGTGTTTCCTTTCTTCGACACAAACAGTTCATCATCATTCATATGAATATGTCCGCCCAAATGCAATGTCACTCCTGCATCAGCAAGCAATTCACTTACTGAAGGATCAGGGAAACGATGCACATCAAAACGTCCGGGAGCCGCAATGCCCGACACATAGGATGCAGCTCCGCTATTGTAATCCGCCATAGGGAAATGACTGAACGCAATCAATGTCTTACCGTATTTACGAGCATCCTCCGCCACTTTGGTTATCCACGGAAGTAAATATCTTTTTATTTGCAACGTTTTATTATATCCACTTAGTGCTCCGTCAAAAGCTACAATACTATCCCCTTTTACGGTCAAAGGATCATAGATCGCGGCATCAATCGCCAATAGCCAAACTCCCTTCACCGGCTCCACCACATAACTGCCATCTTGAATAGCAGGCCTCAACAGAGACATGCCTTGTGGATAATTATATACACGCTTGCTCCAAGATGCTTGTTGCGTTGCCTTCTCATAGCTATAATCCTTATAAGAATAAGTGGAAAAGGGAGTTGCCCAATACAAATATTCTTTGCGGGGAGAGAAACCAAAAGCCGACCACTCATCATGTATCTCTTTATATCCCCATGTCGTGCCCGAAACCGAATCAGTGACTGTAAACGGTCGTGATGGATCATGATTACCTGTCATCACAAAAAACTGCATGCCGTACGTCTTTGTATAACGTTGAAGCACCTTTCGTACTAACCGCACATTCACCGGTTGACCGTTATCAGTAAGATCTCCCGAAAGCAGCACTTTGTGAATATGCCGTTTGGCAATATCATCCAAAACAGCCAAAAAAGCAAAATAGTTTTCATTGAACAATCGTGTTGAATACAATTGAGCATTCATCGAACGCACTACTGATGTATCTTGAATGTGTACATCCGACACAACTGCAATACGCAGATTCTCCTTTGTAATGGATTGGATATGCCTTCCATTACTTGAAACATTCAGATTAAAGAATAGTATAGATAATAAAAACAGGAGGCTTTTCTTCATAGTTATTTCAAATTAGATGTAACCAAACTATCTACATTTTCACTACTATAGATGGTTCCTCCAAAATGATCAACAGGAGTAGCACCTTCGCGTACAGAAGAATTACGAATGGTCACATTGGTGGCTTTGTCTAAATAGAAACCGTATGTTTTACCTTTCACAAAATCCTCTCCATTGCATGGACGCTTGTCATAAACGCCCCCTGCAAATTGTGTGCGCTTGCCTATCGTCATATCCACCTGATCAAAATAAAGGTTCTGTATGCAATCCTTTGTGTCAGCACCTACAAATGCACCATTCTCACTATTGCACTTGATGTTATTGAAGTAAATATCCGAAACGGTTCCCACCTTGTAACTGGTCACACCTTTAGGGAAACGCCAGCCGGCATCTTTTTGATTACCTGTTTTGCGAGTGTAGGCAGTGACATAAATCGGTTCGGCCTTACCCCACCACACATCTGAAAACAATTTACAATCAACCAGGATATTAGAGAACATCACATGATCTACTGTGCCTTCATCACGATTCTGAATGCCTATACCTCTATTACTATTTTTTATTATACAATTATCAACGACCACATTACTTATTCTATCCATACTTTCAGAACCTATCTTGAATGCGCATGAGCGGGAAGTCATCACGCAATTGGTTACTGTAATGTTTTCACAAGGTCCCAGTTCCTGATATTCGCGACGGTTCTTCAAGCAAATGCAATCATCGCCCGACTTGATGAAGCAATCACTGATGCGTACATTCTTGGAATGATCCAGATCAATGCCGTCGCAATTACGTATCTTCAAATTGTTCAGAATGTTGACACCACTTATAACTACATCATTGCAACCTATCAGATGCAACGTCCAATAAGCCGAATTGCCAAAGCTAACATCCCGTATACGAATATTGTTTCCTTTGACAAGAGTCAATAAATGTGGGCGAGGATCAAAAGCATTTACAGGTTTCAAGTCATAAGAATCATCCAATTCCTTGCCCATAAAAGACGCGCCGTTACCATCAATCATACCCTTTCCGGTGATTGAAAACTGCTCTACGTTTTCACCGTTTATCCACATCATACCTTCGCCCCGATTCTCCCTAAAGGCACTCTTTGTATATACTTTCTCATCAGGGTTAGCCAACAGTTTGGCATTTGCAGCCAAATGTAAGTCCACATAAGAAGCTACCGTGAATGGGCCGGTCATATACACACCATTGCCCGGAACAACTACACGTCCGCCTCCCGCCTTGTGGCAAGCATCAATCGCTTTCTGAATAGCAAGAGCGTTATCAGTTGTACTATCCCCTTTCGCGCCAAAATCACGAATATCAAAATCTGTTCCTTTATAACTGTGGCAAGCTGTCAAGAGGAGTATACCTAAAGCCGCCAAGCAATTCTTTATTTTCATTGTTTTCCTTTTTTATTTTCTCTGTATTAATTCCTTCTTTTATTCCGACATTGACGGAGGACAGCTCCTCACACTTGAAGCCCAACTCTTATTGGGTGTATCCCCCATAATGAAGTCAAGCACTCCACCGTCCATTATCTGCTGATGTGTCAAATAGCTTTTATCAAATGGCTTTCCGTTCAACTTAGCTGATTGAATATAGATATTTTTATTAGTCACTTGATGGGCTTTAATGATGAACTTCTTTCCGTTCTCCAATTGAATCGTTGTACTTTCAAAAGCCGGAGAACCAATCACATAATAAGGATTGCCTGGACATACAGGATAAAAGCCTATGGCTGAAAATACATACCATGCCGACATTTGCCCTGCATCATCATTACCGGACAGTCCTCCCGGAGCATTCAGATACTCGGTGTTTCGGATGTATGCAACTTGCTTCTGAGTTTTCCACGGTTCTCCTGCATAGTTGAACAAATAAGCCACTTGATGACAAGGCTCATTGCCATGCCAATACCGATTCTCACTGAACATTGAATCCAACTTTGCAATAAACTTCTCCTTACCGCCCATCAATTTCATCAGTCCTTTCATATCTTGCGGAACATACCAAGTATAATGGCAGGGAGCTCCCTCTGTAACAAAAGAAGCGAAACTGAAAGCATTGTTCTGTGTCAAGAATGTACCATCCGCATGACGGCCTTGAGCATAACCGGTGCGAGGATCAATAACATTCTGATAATTCTTTGCTCGATGGATCAATAATTTATAATCCGCTGTCTTACCCATCTTCTTTGCAACCTGAGCCAACACATAATCATCATAAGCATATTCCAACGTACGAGAGACCTGCTCATTCTGATGGAAAGCTTCCTTCACCGAATCTTCCAACGGTATATATCCATATTTCAAATAAGATTTCAAAGCACGACGCCCCATACCATTCTTATAATCTTCAACCGAAGATGGTGTTTGAAAGGCATTCTTACGCATAGCTTCGTAAGCCGTCAACATATCAATACCCTTGATACCTTTCATGTATGCATCTCCTATTACAGAGATACAATGATCACCTATCATTGCCGCAGTGTAACTGTTCCAACAAGGGAATATCGGCAACCATCCGCCTTGTTTGTACTTTTCAACCAACGATTGCACCATTTCACCTTCACGTTTCGCGTCGATAATCGTCAACAAAGGATGAAGAGCACGGTAGGTATCCCACATGCTGTAATCTTCATAATAGTCGCCATTGATTGATTTGCGAATGGGAGTTCCTTTGGAAAAAGAGGGATAGGCTCCATCCGCGTCATTAAACACACGTGGCAAAAAGGACGTACGATAGAATGCTCCATAAAACTTTTCTTTTTGATTCCTATCGCCTACCACTTTCAATTTAGACAGTTGATCCTCCCAACATTTATTTAATTGGCAATGAACTTTATCAAAGTCCCAATGCGGAATTTCTTTCGCCATATTCTTTATTGCTCCTTGAATACTTGTAAAGGATGAAGCCGCTTTCACCAATATTCGTTCGTGTGCACGAACCTTGAATCCGACAAAAGCTCCTATATGAAGCTGCTTGCCGATCGACGTCTTTCCCCAATACGCTACACTATCCTTGAATACACCAAAAGTGACAGGTGTCTTCTCGAACTTCACTACAAAGTATCCACTAAATCCTGCCGACTCGCCCCATCCTTGATAGATACGATGTACCGGATTATAGCCCCTAATCTCTTTCCTCACCGTATCCACTTCAATATATCCTTCCCCTTGATCACTGTTCGGATTCACTACTAAATAAGCCGTTCCGTCCTTATCATAAGTAAAGCGAAACAATGCCGATCTGGATTGAGCAGTTAACTCGGCACAAGTACTATAATCGTCCAAATAAACCGAATAATAAGAAGGTGTAGCTATTTCACTGCTATGAGAGAATGAACTAGCCCGCTCTTCAGGAGTCGTTTTCAATGTCCCAAATACGCTCATCAAGGTCATTGAGCCATAATCTTGTGTGCATCCACCTACAATCCAATGTGAATTACGAAACCCTTGAAGTTTTGAATCTCTATAATAATAAGGTGCAATACACTTCAGTTCGGTATCCTGAGTTTGAGGTGTCCAGAAATTCATGCCATGAGGTACCAATACAGCCGGTAACGTTTGCCCATATTCTTCAGTATGCCGACCAAACACTCCGGCAGTCTGAGTAGTACTGGCTGCTGTACCGACACGCGTATCAACATATTGTTGCAAGGTTTCCTGCGATGCCACGCCTTCAAATACAGCGCACATGCAAGCAAGAAATAAATACTTTATCTTCATGGTAATAATGGTGAAACTAGATACAAAGTTAAAAAAAGAAGGGGAGAAAGCTAACTCTTTTTGCTATTTCATAGCAACAGATGCCTCTCCCCATATAAATTAACTTGAGATTATACCCATCAATATCCGGTGTTCTGTGTCCAACTTGTATTCAGTTTCATTACACTTAAAGGCACAGGAAATATTCTACGGTATTTATCCGCATTGCTCATGTTATAAGTAGCACTCTTAAATCCCCAGTCATCTTCGAAGTGTCCGAAACGAATCAAATCATTACGACGCCAGCATTCATCAGAGAATTCACGGGCACGCTCATCCAGCAGTCCATCCAAATCAATAGAAGTAACAGCAGGTGCACCGGCACATTTCCTTATCTGATTTACTAATGATACAGCACTCTCACCATTAGTTGCCGTTGCACCGCGAAGAATAGCCTCAGCCTTCATCAACAACACATCCGCATATCGGAATATAGGCATATCATTACTCTGGAAGTTGTTTGTGCTGGAAGCCGATGGATAGAACTTCACATTGCGATAACCCATAGCCAATCCCAACTCATCTCCACCAAGATCCAAAATACTTAAATTGGTGTTGTATTCGTTTGTATTCTTTCCGCGAATAGTCAATTCTTTAGACAGTTCATAATTCCAATTGATTGTTGAATCCGCATCGCTACCCGAATAGTACTTATTCAATGTGCTCTTGGCTATCTTAACAGTATATGGAGTTTTTGTCCCTTCGTAGTATTGTACACCTCCACGCCAGATATTGTTACGCTCATCACCGGTCAGACTATACTTATCAACAAACTCCGGTAGCGCACGCATTGGACCACTGGGCTTTTTGCTCAAGCCCATAGTATATTGCATAAACTTATGGCACCAGAATCTGGAATGTGTAAGTCCTCCACCCAAGTCTGTTTCATCCGTAGTCCAATCATAAGAAAAAGCATAAATAAAATCTTTAATCTTATAGCCATTCGAATCTTTAAACTTGGTGATCCAATCATCACTCAGGTCATAGTTGCCTGATTGAATAACACTATCACACATGGCAACAGCATCATTCAAATGTGTATTGGTTGTGGATGAGGTATAATTAGCTACATCATCCGTAGTATACACAGCCCAATTCAAATACAACTTAGCCAACAAAGTCTCTGCCATATATTTTGTAGGCTTGCCATAGGTAGTGGAACCTACCGTAGTCGGCAAAATATCCATACATGCTTTCAACTCCGACTCAATGAATTCTGCCACCTCTTTTCGTGTTGAACGCTGAGGAGTATCTTCTCCAAATGTTGTAATAATAGGAAGAGCTCCATAATTATCCATCGCCCAGAAATAATAAAGGGCACGCATTGTACGAATTTGTGCTAAAGATTTTGTTTTAGATTCGGTATCAGGTGCATCATCCAATATGGATTTAATCTGATTGCAATTAGATATAGCACTGAATAGACCATTCCACACCTCATATACAATATCATTATCTGTAGTCCAAGTATGAAGATCCATTTGCAGATATTTACCATTGTCATACCAACCGCCATTATTAACCGCCATCATGCCTTCGTCTGTGCTACATGTTTCCATAAGCCAAGTCCAGCGACCGTATGTTGATTTATAGGCTGTATAAGCCGGTCCGCAAACAGCTTCCATATCTGCATCCGTTGATGGAAAGTTCGCATCGGTATATTCCGATTTCACATCCACATTCAAGTCTGTACAACCCGCCACAGCAAGAAGTGCAAAAGCAGATAGCACGAGTTTTATATTCTTTAGTTTCATAATAATCATCTCCTACAAATTAAAATGTAATATTTGCGCCGAACATAATTGTACGTGTTTTAGGATAAAAATCTTTATTGTCAATGCCAGGGGTCAATCCGCCCAAGTTCACTTCCGGATCCAATCCTTTATAGCGGGTAAGGACAAACACATTGCTACAAGAAGCATATAACCTCAAACTCTGTATATAGTCACTGAACTTATTAAAGCTGTACGATATAGACAAGTTTGACAAGCGCAAATAATCTCCTTTCTCAAGATATCGATCGGATAAATAATGTGAGTTAATATCAGATGTTTTCTCCGTTTTAGCAGCACTTTTCAACACATTGCGCTCAACGACATTACTCATGCGACTCAAACGTGCACGTGTCGCATCCAATATCTTATTTCCGGTAACACCTGTGAAGAACATGGTCATCGACCATTTCTTATAGTTTAATGTATTGTTCCAACCGAATGTCAACTTCGGCTGTGCACTACCGGTATAAAAACGGTCACCATCTGTGGGAGTAGTTGTGGTTTTACCATCAGCTGTATAAAAAAGAGAAATACCGCTATCATTATATCCTGCCCACTTCCATGTATAGAAAGAACCTAAAGGCTTACCGGCAAGAATTCGTTGCTGACGAGCACCGGATTGTCCGGGAGCATTCAATTCTGCTTCATCAAAATAATCTACAGAAAATTTATCATTTGAAATGCTTTCCACTATATTCTTGTTATGAGACACATTAAAGGAAGTACTCCAAGTGAAATTTCTTGTCTTTACAGGGATTGCATTAATAGTGAACTCAATACCTTTATTGCTTATCTTACCGACATTGGCTGTCAAATAGTTTACTAAATATTTAGTAGTCGACACGGTATAGTCCGCAATCAAATCTGAGGTCTTTTTATCATAATACTCAATCGTACCCGTTAAACGATTCTTAAAGAAACCGAAATCCAATCCGACATTGAACATAGATGTACGCTCCCATTTCAGATCAGGGTTTGCATTCCTGGTTGCACCAATCGCACTTACTGTTTCACCTTGTGAGTTAACGAATGTACCGGACTTACCATAAAGAACTGTAGCAATCAATGGGTCAAACCCAAGAGAGTTACCACTCACACCATATCCTACACGAAATTTAAGGTCATCAAATACATTCAGATCCTTAATAAATTTCTCCTCATTCATTCTCCAAGCCAAAGATGCTGATGGGAAATATCCCCAACGGTGGTTCTTACCAAAAGCAGAAGATCCATCTCTACGCATGGTTGCCTGAAGCATATATTTGCTGTTATAGGAATAATTCAAACGACCAAAGAACGAGATCATTCTTAATGTGGTATAATAAATACTTCCATAGTTCGGACGGTCGCTTGAGCTTCCAAGTCCCATATTGTAATATCCCAACGCATCGGAAGTAAATCCTTTCGAAGAAGTTTGAAAGCCATCATTATCATCATGCTCTTCCCAAGAATAACCAACCATAGCACCCACTTTATGCACATCATTAAATGTCTTATTGTAGTTAGCATACATCTCTAGACTTTTGTGAATGTTTTCCAAAGTGGAACGTTGAGCATATCCATTACTACCAATGGATGCTTTAGAATCAATATCATAATAAATACTGTTATTCTCTGTTTCCGACTGGTATGAGAAGTTCGTATCAAATGTAAGTTCAGGCAAGATATGCAAAGTCGCTTTAGCTATACCCTGTAAACGTTTTGTACGAGTATCGTTCTGATTCTGTTTGATCAAAGCAACCGGATTATAATATTGAGTATGATCCAAGTTCTCGAAAAACGTTCCATCTGTATTATAGACTGGTGATTCAGGCAAAAAATAAGTCATGCCTTCCAGCACATTCAGTCCGTCATCTTCTGATAACACAGTCTTATTGTTAGTAATACTTGCATTAAGACCTAAGTTTATATCCAAATGATCCTTCAATGTTGATGTGTTAACCATTGAACGGGCAATTAATCGATCTAACTGCGTTCCACGGATAATCCCCTCATTCTTCATATAGTTCACACTGGCTGAATATGATGTTTTATTTGCTCCACCTGTTATTGACACATTGTGATTTTGAGAAAATCCAGTACGCTGTACCTTTTTCTGCCAATCCGTATTCGTAGTGTTGTTACCAATGTAATCAGTGGAGCCCAACACTAAGCCGTTTGCCTTGAGAAACGCACGATGCTCATCACCTGTCAACATTTCCAATCGCTTAGAGACCAGATCTACTGCTGCATATCCGTCATAAGTGACACTGGTAGCACCTGATTTACCCTTTTTAGTGGTAATAATGATAACTCCATTAGCTGCTTTAGAACCATATATAGCTGTAGCCGATGCATCACGCAATACATCTATTGATTCAATATCATCCGGAGAGATCAACGTAATAGAAGCACCGGGAATGCCATCTATCACGTAATACGGTTCCTGGGCTTCGCCTGTACGAAATGTGGAAGCTCCACGAAGTGTAACAGAAGGAGAGCTGCTCGGGTCACTACTTGTTGTAATAGTCAAGCCCGGCACTTTGCCTTGTAACAATTGTCCGGGAGACGAATAAACTCCTCCTTTATTCAAATCGTCCGATGTTATAGTTGTAATAGAACTTGTCAAGTCCTTACGGGCCATCTTTCCATATCCTACAACCACAACTTCATTTAAAAGTTTATTTTCTTCTTTTAAAGTAATATCAATTACTTTTTGATTTGCTACCGCCACTTGTTGCTCTACATATCCTATATAGGTGAATAGAATAGTACTTTTAGCAGGAACAGAAATAGAGAACTTACCGTCAAGATCCGTAATGGCTCCTAAAGTAGTTCCCTTAACCACAACACTAACGCCCATTAATGGCTCTCCGTTAGTATCTACGACTTTTCCGGTGATGCTATTTTGAGCGAATACCGAAATACTGCTAATAAGCAGAATGAGAAAACACAGAATTTGTTTTTTACGCATAATTATAAAAGTTGATACATTTAAAAAATGACATAGAATGCTTATTTCTATCAAATATAGTTTATTTTCACATATCCCAAAAAGAAAAAAGAAATATAACGGATGAAAGAAGACGAAATGCCCGATTTCCTTACCCATATATAACACAACTAATGCAAAAATATTGCAAAAATGGAAACTATCCACAAATTGAGACAAATACTATTATCTATCAAAAAATAAAAAAAGGTGGGAGATTCCCACCTAGCAAAATAGTTATATCTTTGAATAAAAACATGTTTATTCACTTACCAATGCTCATAATGTATAATGTCCTTCAACTCTTTTCTTGAACGAGCTTTAGGAGCCTCATCCGGATACCCTACAGTAATCACCCCAACCACATACTTATCTTCAGGTATACCTAATACCGATCTGATTTCGTCTTGCGTAAACTCTGCCACCCAACATACTCCCAAATCCAGATTGGTTGCCTGTAAAAGCATATATCCTGTTGATATTGCTGTATCTCTAATGATTCTTTTTACTTCATCTTCAGGACTGCAATCATTAATTACAATATCTTCTTTGATTCTGCACTTCACATCTGCAACACTTACAATGAAGACCGGAGCTGACAACATCCATGCTTGATGTCCCGAAGCCTCCATTACCTTCTGCCTCGCTTCCTGTGACTTTATTACAATATAACGCCAAGGTTGTGTATTGTTGCCTGATGGAGCGAGCCTTGCACTTTCCAATAGTTCGGTGATTTTGTCATCTTCTACAGGTCTATCCGTATACTTTCTTATACTTCTTCGGTTTACTATTTCTTTAATCATATTATGCTTCTCCCTTCAACACTCTCTGAAATAAATAGGTGGAAACCCAAGAGATCCCACCTATTTATTATTTTATCAAAAGTCAAAAATTACTCTTCATACATCTTATTAATCTCATCCGCATAATGCTCGTTCAATACATTACGTTTGATCTTTAAAGTATTAGTCAATTCTCCTTTTTCTACACTAAAAGAATGAGGCAATAAGGTGAAACGCTTTATCTGTTCATAATGAGAGAACTGTTGTTGCAAAGTATCGATACGTGCTTTAAACAAAGCACAAACCTTTTCATTTTTCAAAAGTTCTTCTCTACCGTTATATTTCAATCCTTTCTCTTTGGCATACTCTTCAACTAATTTATAATTGGGAACAATCAATGCCGACACAAACTTTCTTTGATTAGCAATAATGGAAATTTGGTCAATATAGCGGTCTACAACCAATTTTGTTTCAAGGATTTGTGGAGCTACATATTTACCATTACTTGTTTTAAACAAATCTTTTATTCGATCGGTTAAGAACAGTTCACCATTCTTCATGTAACCGGCATCTCCTGTGCGAAACCAACCATCTTCAGTGAAAGCCTTCTTATTTTCTTCGGCTTTCCTGTAGTATCCCTTTGTAATAGTTTTACCTCGCAACAGAATCTCATCATTTTCACCAAACTTAATCTCAACACCTGGCATCAGACGACCAACTGAACTAATTGAATAATTAGTTCTATCAGCGCAACTAACGGTTGCTGTTGATTCCGTCAAACCATAACCTGCAATCATATTTATTCCAACAGAATGAATAAATACACTTACGGCTTCAGGTATTGCTGCACCAGCTGTAGGGAAGAAATGTCCTCGTTCAATTCCTACAGTCTTCTTCAACAATGAATATACGGTCTTATCGTATAATTTATATTTTAATCGAAGAGCCAAAGGAGGCGTTTTTCCAAAACGTAGATAATCAATATTATACTTTTTACCTACCTTAATCGCATCTAACATCAACATATGCTTTACACCGGATGTTCCGTCAATTAATTCTTGAACACCTTGGTAGACTTTCTCCCAGAAACGAGGAACAGCACACATACAAGTCGGATGGACCTCTTTTATTGTTTTCTGAATATCCTGAGGAACCAAGTTTATAGCAACCTGCATACCGACTCCCAAACAAATAAATGTCCAGCCACGTTCAAATACATGAGTCAAAGGCAAGAAATCCATTGAGATATCTTTGTCGGTCAACTCAGGGAATCGCTCAACATGAGTTCGTATTTGTTCCACATAGGCTCCATGATAAAGGCATACACCTTTAGGTTCTCCTGTTGTACCGGATGTATACAAGATGTTGGCAATATCATCTTCTGATGCTTTTGAAGTACGTTCATCGACCGTTTTTTGATGTTGAAAAGTTTTTCCAAGTTCCATGAACTCGTCAAAATAAATAGATGTAGTATCATTACGTAAACGTTTCACCTTTCGGTCAAATATGATCAATCGCTCTAGAGTAGGACATACTTGAAAAACACCTATTGCTATATCATATTGGAATTGCTCTCCTATAAATAAATAACGAATAGAAGCATCGTTGACAATATATTGAATCTGTGAAGCCGAGCTGGTTGCATACATCGGAATGGTAATCGCTCTGTTTGCAAAAGCAGCGAAATCCGTATACAAACATTCGGGCATATTCTGAGAAAACACTCCAATGTTCTCTTCTTCATGTATATTAATTTCAACCATTGAATTGGAAACCACCTTTACAGCTTGAGAGAACTGGTTCCATGTAATTGGCAGCCAATGCGAAGTCTCGTAATTCCTATAGGTTAACGCTACTTTATCGCCATATTTTTGGGCTTGACGATGCACCAAAACAGCTAAATGAGGATAATTCATTTCTTTTTATGTTGATTTAATCTCGCAAAGGTATTGCTAAATTATTAATTATTCAAGCTTTACAAGTAACTTATATTCTCTATGTTGAAATAAAACAAATTGTAATAAAAAAATGTCAAACAACAAATACTTACTATTTCTCCTAAAAAAAGAAAAGTATTTATTACTTTTGCCTATCAACAAGAAATAAATTCTCACTTCATTTGTCTTACATTATAAAGAGTAATTCATTCTATGGATACAAGCAATATGTTCGGTCAAGCAGAGATTCTCTTACATGAATTGATTCGGATACCATCTATCAGCAGAGACGAGAAAACGGCATCCGACTATCTTCAAAACTATATAGAATCAACGGGTATCAGTACCTTTCGAATAGGCAATAATGTCTATTGCATTTGCCCTAATTATGACGAGTCTCGCCCTACACTGCTGCTCAATGCACATATTGATACAGTGAAGCCTGTTTCTGCATGGACCAAGAATCCTTATGAACCAATCGTTGAGAACGGTAAATTATTCGGTTTGGGAAGTAATGATGATGGCGGTAGTTTGGTTTCACTTTTCAGCGTATTCCGAATGTTGATAAATACCAAACAAAGCTATAATCTTATCTTCCTTGCATCGTGTGAGGAAGAAGTTTCAGGGAAAAATGGAATAGAACTTGCGCTTAAAGAGCTACCTCACATAGACGTGGCACTTGTTGGTGAGCCTACGGAAATGCAACCTGCCATTGCTGAGAAAGGATTGATGGTTCTGGATGTTGTTGCTCATGGAAAGTCGGGGCATGCTGCACGTAACGAAGGCATTAATGCTATTTACGAAGCGATGAATGACATTGAATGGTTCAGAAACTATCAATTTACCAAAGTATCCCCCCTCTTAGGACCTGTGAAAATGACAGTTACTCAAATAAATGCAGGCACTCAACACAACGTTATACCCGATCTCTGTAACTTCGTTGTAGATGTGAGAAGTAATGAATGCTATAAAAATGAAGAACTACTTAATGAAATAGCCCAGCACATACAGGGTAAAGCGCAAGCCCGTTCTTTTCGTTTAAACTCCTCACTCATTTATATACACCACCCATTGGTAGAACAAGCGAAATCACAAGGTAAAATTCCTTTTGGAAGTCCTACGCTTTCAGATCAATCGCTAATGTCATTCCCATCATTGAAGATGGGACCTGGAAATTCATCACGCTCACATACCGCTGACGAGTATATAATGATAAGCGAAATAGAAGATGCGATCCAGACATATTATAAGCTACTAAATGGCTTGATATTATAAAAGATATTACCCGTTCTTTACCTTCCCAACCAAGCCTCTGGATTCAGTTTAGCTGTTTCGTGTCGTAATTGGAAATGCAACACAGTTCTGTTCCCATCAGAGGGATCCGAATATACTCTTCCTAATGATTGACGACTGTGAACATGTTGACCACGTCCCACTGATACAGACGATAAATTGCAATAAACAGATAAGTATGCTCCATGTCGTACAATGATATTCGATAGCCCGTTCATTTGGAAAACAAACACAACTTCACCGTCATAAATAGCACGAGCCATTGCACCGGCCTGACCTTGTATATCAATACCTTTATTATCTAGCTGTACATTGTGCAGCCCTCTCACAGAATAATGACCATAATGATTAATGACCATATACGTTCCTGTGATAGGCATAGGTAAACGTCCTCTGCTACTTTCAAAACTGTTTGAAGCAGCTCTATCATAAGAATCAAGTTCGTATTTTTCTGCAGGAACATTCGTTGCCTCTTCATGCTCTTTAGTAGCAACTTCAGTCGCTTTTTTCTCAACAGCCTTTGTTTCCTTCACGTGTTCCTCTGCCTCACGAGCAGCTTCAGCTTGTTCCTTTGCAGCCTTCTCCGCAGAGGCTCTTTCTGTCGCGTTCCTTGCAGCTAAGGCCTTTTCTCTCGCTGCTTTCGCAGCAATCGTCCTTTCAGCTGCAGCCTTTTCAGCAGCAACCCTTGCTATAGCAGCTCTCTCGGCAGCTGCTTTGGATGCAGCAGCCCTCGCTGCAGCACGTTTTGCAGCAATAGCTCTTGCAGCAGCAACCTGTGTAGCCTTACGGTGTGCTTCTACCTCAGCACGTTTACGTGTTGCTTCTACCTCAATAGCGATCAATTGATCGATTTGAGAATTCATTTGTTGTGCTTTCTTTTTCTTGCTACCTATTTCAACCTGCAAGTCTTTCTGTTTTGACTGCAAACTACCAATCAACGTTCTCTTATCCTGTTCTTGAGTTTCTAGTTGCTGCTTTTGTTGTATGCCTTCATTCAGCAAATTAGTCTTTTCTCTCCGAACTTCTTCCAATTCATTCCTTTTCTTTATTATCCGCTGTTGCTGACTGATAATACCATAAGCCAACTTCTTTTGATAATCGCCATACTGTTTCACATATCTCAGTCTTCGATAAGCTTGGGAAAGTGAGTTGGCAGAAAAAACAAACATTAATTTATCCTCAACAGTCTTATGTCTAGAAATATATCTTAATGACTTTGCATACTGCCGCTTTTTATTGTTAAGTTCATTTTGCAAATCACTCAACTGATTTTTCAGGTTTTCTGTTTCACCGGCAATTGTTCTCACATCACTGCCAATGATATAAATATATTTCTTCCTCTCGTCAATTTGTCCATTCAACGTGTTCAAACTCTGCAGTTGATGAGATACATCTTGCTTCGTTGAACGTAAGATCCGTTCGCGTTGAACGATTTCACGTTGAATGATTCGTCTACGATTCTGAAGAGACTTTATCTTTCTGTTAGTTTGTGCAGACGCTGCGCAAACTATACATAAACCTAACAAAATGAATAAAAAACGTTTCATTAATCTTTATATCTTATTATAAGTTTGATATCATTTTCATCACATCATCAAGTGATATTTGCTTGTACTTTCCTGATACGTTGGTATATGTATCCCAATCGGAATCATCACTGATTTTAGAAATCTCTATATCCATTTCCACCGGCGTTTTCCCACCTACAAACTGTACAGCCATCTTCCTGGGGAAGTTCCTATTCTCAAATTTCTTGAATGATTTATAATCCCATATCAGTTTATATTTGCTATTGCTAGTCAGTACTTGACTTTGTGACAGATCGCCACTGGTTATAAGAGAAAACACATATTTCAATTGTTTGTCACTAAGTGTAAGTGTCGTAGATTGATCTGCAACCACACTATTCAAATCAAACTTCTTTAGAGTTTTACGAGAAACATCCTTTACTCCTGGCAAAAAGATCTGGTTGGTAAAAAGGGCTTGCAGATCATAAAAATCTAAATTAGTTTTTGCTCTTGCCGTCAACTCGCTTATGGGAGCCTTTACATATTGCTTATGATATCGATCTATTACTAATATGTAATCGGGAGTAATCTCTAACTTTCCCATTTCTATTCCTATAATAGGAGCCTGAAAAGACAATTGAATGACTTCGTCTTTTTTAATTTTCAAAGATCCATTCAGTGATATAAGTTTCTCACCGACCTTTGCATCCACCTTTATCTTTGCAGAAAATACAGGTATAGCAGAGTTTGACTTATCATACAAATCAACCACAGCCTCTTCTTTTGCATGAGTAACGACTTCTGCTTTTTTCAGTTCCACCTTTGGAGAAGAAGTAGCAGCAGATGCTGTCTTAGTTGTTCTGCATGATGAAATAGAGAACATCAATACCAATAGACATGCAATTATCGTAGTATGCTTCAATAAACAATAATATCTTTTCATTTTGCAATATATTTTTTTTCTTCAATTTTCTTCTTAAGTACTTCAGATTGATTACCCATTTCTTGGGCTTTAATCCAATACTTCAAAGCTTCTTCCTTTAATCCGTTCATATAATAAACATCACCACAATGCTCCGTTTCAATATTACTTTTATTACCTCCATTGCTCATCGCATTGTCAATCCATATCTTAGCTTCGCTATACTTCTTTTTTTGAAAAAGAATCCAAGCATATGTATCCAGGTAAGTATCATTATTAGGCTCAGCTTTAATCGTCTTATAACTCATTTCCTCAGCTTTATCCAAATTAGAGTTTCCCTCAGACAAATAATAAGCATAATTGTTCAGGGTTCCAACATTGTCAGGTTTATAAACCAATGAAGAGTCATACGCTGCATAAGCCTCATTATACATGTTTTTTGAATGATAAACATCTGCTATAATACTATAGAAGTTGCTTATTACAGATTTATCAGTCTGATCATTGACCTTAGTCAATCCTTTTATGCACACATCCTGCGCTTTCTGTTGATCTCCTGATTGAACATATGCAATAGCTAAATAGTAATAAAACTCAACAATGTCAGGCGTAGCCTGCAAAGCAGGTTCACATATTGCAATCGCTCTTTTATAATCATCATCCTTTATAGCATAACTAAGTAATTGCAAACGAGATGGTACATTCGTAGGGTCAATTCCAATAATCTTTTCTAATACCGGAACCACTTTCTTATCCATGCTCTTAGCTATTAAATATTGGGAATATAGCATAGGCATTTGCGTATCAGTAGTATCCATTTTCATTAGCTTCTCAAACATTGACACTACTTTGATACTATCGGCTCCATTTTGTTCATTATTTGTTATGAATTGACGCATCACGTCCATTCTTGTATCTACGCTTACTTCATTATCAAGTAAAAGCGTATTCATCTGTTGTTCAAAAAGAACTTTTTGCCCTGTAGTCGAGTAGTAATTCATCATGGACATCAAGGTTTGCTCGTTATGAGGATCACCTATCAATATCTTTTGATAAATATCATAAGCTTCCTTCTTTTTCCCGGTACTTAGATAAACATCACCCAATAAACATTTATACCTGGAGTCATCCGGATATTCATTCGCCAAGCCTTCAATTTCACTGTATGCATTTTTATTATCATTGAGTAAAAGATACATTTGCAGTTTACCTTGACTGATTTCCTCCGATTTCCCTTCACGCTTTTCCAGTTGATTCAACATGTCTACCACATTCCGATAATCTTTATTTTGAAGGTAGATATCTCGCAAAGCCATCAACGGCTCTTCATTATCAGGGAACTGAACTAACATTTTCTTTAATAAAGCAATAGCCTTGTCATTTTTATTATGCTGCTGATATACACCCGCCAAATTCTGGCAATACCAATAGTTGTCAGGTTCATATCCCACGGCTTTCTCCATATAAGCGACCCCTAAAGAATCGTTCTTTAAATAGAAATTAAACTGCGCCAAAGCCGACAGAGCCTCCGCAGAAGTGGGATTTATCTCAAGACAATGTTGATAAAGTTCAAACGCATCATCCACATCGCCTTTGAGCTTTAGACGCTCGGCTTCCAAATAAAAGTAGTTGAACTTTTGTTGCTGCTTCGGACTTAGGCTTTCTTTTTCGACCACAGGACGAATCGATTGAGCCGATTTACTTTGTTTAGAGGCAACACATGAAGATAATCCTCCGATCAGCAGAAAAATCCATCCATATTTTAATATTGCTTTCATTCTCGTTTTTTAAAATTACGACTTTCCTGTGTGCCCAAAGCCACCCGCACCGCGATCCGTTTCATCCAACATTTCGACTTCCTCAAATGAAGCCTGCTCACAGGATGCAATCACAAGTTGCGCTATGCGTTCACCATCATTTATTATAAATTCTTCCTGAGAAAGATTTATCAGAATAATCTTCAATTCTCCTCTATAATCAGCATCAATCGTACCCGGAGAATTCAGCACCGTGATACCATGTTTTAAAGCCAATCCACTGCGTGGCCGTACTTGTGCTTCATAATTAGGAGGCAAAGCCATGTATATTCCAGTAGGTACTAAGACTCTCTCCAAAGGTTTTAATTCAATGGGTTCATCTAGGTTTGCATGTAAATCCATCCCTGCCGATAATTCAGTAGCATAAGCCGGTAGGGCATGCTTTGACTTGTTAACAACTTGTATCTTTATTTTCATATCTATATACTTCTTCTTTTTTTAATATGCGAAAATAGACATTTTAAGGCAATTAATTATCCAATATGAGAGCTTTTTATATATATTTGCAAATAAATGTGTGAAATGATAATGAATTGGAAGGATTTGATTTCAGCCAAGCGCTTTGGCATGGAAGAGTATCACCAGCAGAGGCCTGATAATCGTTCGGAATTTCAAAGAGATTACGATCGAATCATTTTCTCTGCTCCCTTTAGGCGTTTACAAAACAAAACTCAAGTGTTCCCTTTGCCGGGAAGCGTCTTTGTTCATAACCGATTGACTCACAGCTTAGAAGTTTCGAGCGTAGGACGTTCATTAGGATCAAATGTCTCCAACGAACTATTAACGCGCCATCCTGATTTAGCAAATAATTCATATATTAGCGAATTAGGAGCCATTGTTTCTGCTGCGTGTCTGGCACATGACATGGGCAATCCTCCATTCGGACATTCCGGTGAAAAAGCTATTTCCACTTTCTTTTCGGAAGGTCAAGGAATATACTTGCGCGACAAAATGAGTGAAGCGGAATGGGAAGATGTCATACATTTTGAAGGAAACGCAAATGCTCTTCGACTATTGTCACACCAATTCATAGGCCGCAGAAAAGGTGGCTTTGCCTTGACATACACAACGCTTGCTAGTGTCGTGAAATATCCTTTCTCTTCCAAACTGGCAGGGGACAAACTTAAATTTGGATTCTTTGTCAGCGAAGAGTCTGATTACCGACGCATTGCCGAGGAATTGGGAATCCTCAAGATGCAAGAATCACCGTTACGTTATGCACGCCATCCTCTAGTTTATTTGGTTGAGGCAGCTGATGACATCTGTTATGAATTGATGGATATTGAAGACGCTCACAAATTGCATATCCTGTCGACAGATGAGACAATAGCATTATTCATGAACTACTTCAGTGATGAAAAGAAGGAGCATGTCAACAAAACACTTAAAATCGTAAGCGATATCAATGAGCAGATAGCTTATTTAAGAGCTTCTGTGATTGGTAACCTGATAAAAGAATGTACTCGTGTATTTGTAGATCATGAAGAAGAATTCTTGTCGGGAACTTTCAACAAATCGTTGATTGACAACATGTCGCCGTTACTTCACGATGCTTACCAGAAATCCGTAAAGCTGTCTTATAGCCGCATCTATAAGAATAATTCAGTAGTGGATATAGAACTTGCCGGTTTCAAGATTATCGGTACATTACTCGATTTACTGACGGAGGCAGTGATGAATCCTGAAAAGAAATACTCACAATTACTTATTAATCGCATCAGCGACCAATACGACGTAAGCGCATCATCCACTTATGGCAAGATACAAGCTGTTATCGACTATATTTCGGGAATGACCGACGTATATGCAGTAGACTTATATCGCAAGATAAATGGAAATAAGTTGCCGGCTGTTTAAATAAACCAACAACCGTGTCATTAGTTATTTCTTGGGATTACAGCCTGAGATGATCTCGCTATATCCTCCGGGATGTTCTTTAATGAATGACTCGATGTGTCGAATTCTCTTTTCTTCCAAGATTTCATTTACAGCAATCAGAATACCGGTTTCTTCCACATCTCCGAACTCATCGTTTATAGCCGTACCAAACATCCTCATCGTTGGAGACAATCCCATATATGCATTCACCAATGGTGGAATATTGTAACCCATTTTACGAACGTCGGTATTCAACATTTTGTAATCGTCTTTGAAACTCTCTCCATTAAACAATTCACGTAAATCTGCCTCAGGAGTTTCTGTTTTAAGTGGATTCATGGGACATATCAATTCATCTTTGTCAGAGAAATACTTTTTAAGGAAATACAGAATCATATCACGACCCCGTCTTACATAACTGGGATACATAGTGAACTTTCCAAAGAAGTACTTCACTTCGGGCATGATCACTGTTAGAGCTCCCAAACCATCCCAAAGATTATCCAAAGCAAACAATCCTTTGCTACCGGCACGAGTAGATTGATACTCAAGCGTAACAAATGATCGGCCTAACTCTATCGTTGTAGGCATATATTCTTTAATGAATTTCTCTGAGAAGTGAAACAAATGCGAAGTCGCTAATAGCGGTTGTCCTTCAGTATTATAACGAACCTTAGAACCTAGTAAATAGCGATATCCACCTAAGATTTCCTCTGCATCAGGATTCCATACGATCAATTGTCTGTATGGATCATCCATCGTGTCAAAGTCATCAATATCCACGGACTTACCCGTTCCACCTCCGGCTGCTCTGAAAGCTATTTCACGAAGGCGACCGATCTCTTGCATTACTTGTGGAGAATTTTGAGCAGTAATGATATAGATCTGATTATTGCTCTTATTGGTCATACGCAGACGTTTATCTTCTGTAAGCTCCGACTTAAGTATATTTTTATCTATGGGTCTAATTATCTCTTCCATATCTCTATTTTCTGTTTGTTGTTTTATCTCAATTTATAAACAAGATCGCGTACATAGGCACTCCATTCCAATGGTTGTTTTTGGCTATCGAATGTTTGCCATGGAATCGGTTTGCCAATCGTCAAACGGAATGTCTTATGTTTGTTTTTGAACATCTCATCTGCCAGATAAAGCATCTCAATATTAAACTTTATCCCCAACAACTGTCGGATACGTGATAAATTATAAAAGAAATTTGAGTTATGACCCTCAAAGTACATAGGCACTACATCACGTTTTGTCTCCACACTCTTTGTAATAAAGGCTTTTCCCCACTCTCTATCTTTTATTTCACCGTTTACACGACGCGAACAAAGTCCGGCAGGAAACAGGATAAGATTCTCATCCGATTGAAAACCCTTTTCAATAATCTCAGGCAAACGGCGCGATTGATTCCCCGTTTTATTTACCGGGATACAAAGCGGAGCCAAATTATGAAGATTCATCAAAAGGTCGTTTACAATATATTTGATTCGTCCGTTGTAATGGCGACCTAACACCCATCCAAGAGATATGCCGTCAAGGCCTCCCAGTGGGTGATTACATACAAAGGTTGACGGACCGCCTTCTGGTAGATTCTCTATGCCTTTAATATCGACTTTCGTATCAAAGAGCTTCAGGGTTGCCTCTAAAAAATCAACTCCCACCTTATCCGTATTCTCACCCAAGAACTTATTCAGTTCATCCTGATGCACAATACGTTTAATGTATGAGACAAGGAACCGAGGGATATATTTATAATTTTTAGGTGCTTTTCCGCGAATCACTTTGTCAATATCAAACAAAAATACAGAATTATCTGCCATATTTCTTTTATTATTACTATGCAAAAGTAATTTATCTTTTGAAATTATGGTAACCTTTTCAGAAAAAAGCACCTATAAAAACAGAAAATGCAATTATTTAATTAAATAATTCTTTATTTTTCTCTACTTTTGTCTGCAAATATAATAAATTCAATTATGGAACACCAACTAAGCATTTACAATACGTTGAAGAGGAAGAAAGAGCTCTTTGTTCCTATTAATTCTCCTCATGTCGGTATGTATGTCTGTGGTCCTACAGTATACGGAGACCCACATTTGGGACATGCACGGCCTGCTATTACATTTGATATATTGTTTCGTTATCTCACTTTTCTAGGATATAAAGTGCGTTATGTCAGAAACATTACAGATGTAGGCCATTTGGAACACGATGCAGACGAAGGCGAAGACAAGATTGAAAAGAAAGCACGCCTTGAGGAGTTGGAACCAATGGAGATTGTGCAATATTATACATTGAGGTATCATGCTGCCATGAACGCGCTGAATGTACTTCCACCAAGCATTGAACCTCATGCTTCAGGTCATATCATTGAACAAGAGAACTTCGTCAAGAAGATTCTTGCCAACGGATTTGCTTATGAAAGCAACGGATCAGTCTATTTCGATATTGAGGCTTATAGCAAAAAACATAATTACGGAGAACTTTCAGGACGTAATGTAGAGGACATGCTCAGCACGACTCGCGATCTTGACGGACAAACAGAGAAGCACCATTCGGCTGATTTCGCTTTATGGAAAAAAGCTTCACCTGAACATATCATGCACTGGCCGTCACCATGGAGCGAAGGTTTCCCGGGATGGCATCTTGAATGTTCTGCTATGGGTACAAAGTATCTTGGTGAAGAGTTTGATATCCACGGCGGTGGCTTGGATTTGTTGTTTCCACATCACGAGTGTGAGATAGCACAATCAGTAGCAGCACTGGGACATGAAACGGTTCATTACTGGATGCACAATAATATGATTACGATCAACGGTACTAAGATGGGTAAAAGTTTGGGCAACTTCATCACTCTTGAAGAATTCTTCAAAGGGTCGAATAAGGCGCTTACTCAGGCTTACGCACCAATGACTATACGTTTCTTTATTCTGCAAGCTCAATACCGCAACACGGTTGATTTCAGTAACGAGGCTTTACAGGCATCGGAAAAAGCATTAGCCCGATTGACTGAAGCAGTAAAGAATATAGAACGCATCACTCCTGCTGAGAAGACTACGGTTGAGATCAGTGATCTCCGAGCTAAATGTTCAGAAGCGATGAATGATGATTTGAATACTCCGATTGTAATATCACACTTGTTTGATGCCACAAAAAGTATCAACAGTATACTTGCAGGCAAGGATTCAATTACGCAAGGAGATCTTGATGAATTGAAATCAGTATTCCACACATTCATGTTTGAGATCTTAGGATTGAAAGAAGAAGAAACGGCTACTGCCAACAATGCAGAAACATTCGACAAAGTAGTTGACTTGCTGTTGGATCTTCGCAAAGATGCTAAAACCAATAAAGATTGGGGCACTGCCGACAAAATCAGAAACTCAATGTCCGAAATGGGATTTGAGGTGAAAGATGGTAAAGACGGCACCGAATGGAAGCTCAACAAGTGAAATAATAAAACTTACAAAGAGCCTTCATCCTTCAAAGTCACTTATATATAATAAGTTACGCATGAACGGATGAAGGCTCTTTCTTTTTTAGTCCGTCCATTGCATTGCATGAGTTTTGGTTGATGCAGTTCTTTTTCTCCTTAACTTCAGCAACAAAGTCAATGCAAAGTAACAGATCAACAAATAAGCTACAACCATCGGAATAAAAGCCCAACCGGCTATTTCCGTAAGATTCCCTTGAGCCGAATTACCGATAAATCCAATTGCACTGAGATATCCGTTATGTAGAAATATACCTGTGTTCTGAGGATATATGCACTTCAAAACAATGAGCAATGAAGATACAGCCAGCAACAGGTAAAGAATAAAGAAGGCAACATATACTATTCCGTTAGAGACATTCAAGGCCAATGCTTTTATCAAATGAACAGGATTAAAAGTATGCAATGCCTGATTCATTTTCTTGTCTGCAACCAGTTGCGCAAGAGTCTTTTCAGGAGCACCTAAACGAGTGATCACATCCACAAGCTTATTTAGTTCCGTCTCCTTTGAGTTATCTTGAAGTACGGCTTCATATATGTGACTGTTCAGTTCCATCAAGATTTCGTTTTGATCTTCCTTAGGCAAAATCTTTGTCATTCGTTCTACACGCACCATATAATCAGTATATATGGACATTGCTCTCTCATCCGTAAATTCTATTCTTTTCATTCTATTCTAATTTAGAGATTGCTAAACTAAGTTCATTCCAATTCTTCTCCATAGCCAATAGTGTACTGCTGCCTTGCTCGGTCAATGAATAATACTTTCTAGGTATTCCAGAGCCTTGTTCTACCCATTTAGAGGATATCAAATCATCATCCTTGAGTCTGTTCAAAAGCGGGTACAAGGTGCCTTCAGCTATATCAATAGATACTTTCATCGAGACTTGCTCTATCAGTTCATATCCATACATTTCCTTTTTGCGCAATAAACGTAAAAGGATGAAACCTAATGTCCCCTTCTTGACTTGCGACTTCCATTTATTTAAAAACTCCTCATTCATGATTCAAATATACATAATACATTGTAATACTATGTAATATGGTTATACATATTAGTATCATTAACTCTTATTAATCAATAAGAAGCATACATAGAGTTCACCATTTCTTATGCTGCAATTCTCCAACTCGTAAGCAGTATTCTTCGATCTTGCTTCGAGCATTTTTTATTTCTACGGTTGTAGAAAATGTTTCTTACCCGGGTGGAAAACGTTTCTTACCTAGGTGGAAAATGATTTTCACCAAGGTAAGACAAGATTTTGCTGCTTACCGATTCACGGAAACCCTTATAGTAATCAGCAACTTACAGGCATTTAGCAAGAAGACATGATACGTGCAGATACAATGAAAGCCCTTTACAGGGCTTCCATATGCTTGTTTAATGCCGAAAAACGTTCTTATTGTTAAGCTCGATTCCGGCTATATTATGGAAAGTAAGGTCTCTTTAAAATTTATACTCTGAAACGAATGGAGAAACAACTCCCCTTGCCCAATTCGCTCTCTATTGTTAACGTGCCGTTATGCGCTTCCACAAAGTCCTTTGAAATAGACAGTCCTAATCCACTTCCCTGCACTTTGGTGCCCGGCACTCTGAAATAACGTTCAAAGATACTATCATGGTAACGAGGATCGATTCCCTTTCCAAAATCACGCACATAAAGTTCCACCACGTCTTCCTCTTGCTTTGCACCAATGATTACTCTTCCGTTTTCTTTTGAATAATGAATGGCATTGCTCAGCAAGTTGGTCAATACCCAGGCGATCTTCTCACTATCCACAAACAGTTTATGAATCTTTTCACTTGGATACTCCAACTCAATGTGTATGCTGAACTTCTCGGCCTGTACTTGATTTGCTCTAATTGCATAATCAATAAGCTCGATAGGTTTTGTTATTTTGGGCTTCAACTGTAGCTTTCCCGACTCTACTTGAGTCATGTTTAGCAGCTCTCCGGTTATCTCAAGCAAGCGATCGCTACTGTCTTTTATACTCTTCGACAGTTGACTTTGCTCATCATTCAACGAACCGACTCTTGTGTCCTGTAGTAGTTTCAGACTCATCATAATCGCTGAAATAGGAGTTTTCAATTCATGCGAGATAGTGGAAATAAATGTGGTCTTAGCTGAATCAAGCTCTTGAAACTCAGTAATATTCTTCAGCATGATTACATCCCCTCTCTTCTCCATAGTCACTCCGTCTGCTCCGGGTTGACTAATAGTCATATATTTTACCTGAAAGTAGCTTTCTTTATTATCAGCATAGATCTTCAATGGTTCATTTTTCTTTATAGCAACGTCTTCTTTGTGTTCCATCATTCCACGTATCAATCTACGTAATAGATCATTACGTAGAGATATTTCTTGAGCCGATTTCTGAAAGACGTCCCCTCTTCCCAAGTTCAAAACATTCAATGCTTCATTGTTGATGAACAGAATATCCAACTCATTATTCAATCCGATAATGGGCTCACTGATACTATTGATAATGGTGTCCATGTACTTCTTCGAAGCCATTAGATCAGACAAAGTACTACTGTGATAATCATTCAAGCGAGCCGCCATACGGTTGAAGTTCTTTCCCACTTCAGCCAATTCTTTCGAATAGCACAGATTCAAGCGGGTATTGTAATTATGGTTCGCTATTTCTTGTATGCCATTAGTGATTTCTTGTATAGGTTTGTAGATAGATGAAGGCAGTTTCACCAGAATGCCAATACCGATCATTATGCAAATTATCCCTACGGCAACCACCCATATCAATGCACGAGACAATGCCGGTGCAGCGGCAGGACTGTTAGGATCAGTAGCCGTCAATACTTGCAAATTAATTACTGACAATGCTAAAAGTAGCACAATCATCGACACCAGCACACCTATAGCCAGAGTCAGTTTCATTTTTATAGTCATTGCTTTCATCATAACGTTTGTGCAATTATAATCAAATCGATGTGCATTTCCGATAAAGCCTCGATAAATTTTCTATATTTTGATATTTCAAATAAAACACGAGGCATCTTAAATGCCGGCTGCCCCATGCAGATGGTTGTTATCTGCTTTTCTTTACATACATTGATAATAGCTTCCGTCACATTGGAAGAAGCCACTTGTACAATCTCTCCCCCTAACTGGGTCACCATCTCAAAATGATTCAACAAATGACGTTGAGATGCCAAACTGATACGATCACCATCTTCTCTTGGTGTACGCACATACAATGCTACAAAATTGGTACTATACCGGCTGGATAGTCTGTAAGCTTTACGTATAATATGGCGAGGCGTACGTTCATTGCTGGTTATACATGCCAGAATCTTTTCATGATGGGCATTTTGCCGTCCTTGCGTTGCAGGCGTCACTTCGGTTTCCACCTTTCTCTCTACCCGAAAGGCTACTTCCTTCAGAGCAAGCTCGCGCAACTGTAATATATTATCGGTCTTAAAAAAGTTCTCTAAAGCCATTGGAACCTTTTCACGCTTATAGATCTTCCCGGCTTTCAATCTGGAGATTAACTCTTCAGCCGTAAGGTCAATATTAACAACCTCATCAGCCTCTTGCAGCACACTATCAGGTATCCGTTCCTTTACTTCAATCCCGGTAATGCCCTTCACATCCTCATTCAGGCTCTCAATGTGCTGAATATTTACCGCAGAGATCACACTTATACCGGCATCAAGCAATTCCATCACATCCTGCCAACGCTTTTCATTGCGACTTCCTTCTACATTGGTATGAGCCAGTTCATCTACAATAACGACCTCAGGATGCATTTGCAGAATAGCATCCACATCCATCTCCTCCAGCTCTTTCCCTTTGTAGAATATGATCTTACGCGCAATGACAGGCAGACCCTTTAACGCCTCCTCTGTACCTGCACGTCCATGTGTTTCGATATAACCGATTTGAATGTCTATTCCGTTGTCCAGCAAATCATGAGCTTCTTGCAACATACGATAACTCTTACCTACACCAGCTATCATACCGATATAGATCTTAAAGTTTCCTCGCCTTGATCGCTTGATCAAGTTCAAAAAATGCTGTACATTCTCTTCTCTTTCCATATCATTGGAATCAGATTGCAAGTTAATATATTAATCGTTTAAAATACAAAACTACCCTGGTTTTAATAGGATAATTTATTGTATTTTCTTATTCCAATGTATGAATTGATCGTTACCTCTTGCTCGCTTCATCCAAAGCAATATTAAGTTTCAATACATTCACCTTAGCAGGTCCAAACAATCCGAAAAGCGGTTCCTGGACATGTTTGTCAACAAGGTCTTTCACCACTGATTCATTCATTCCCCGTGCATGGGCTACGCGCTTCACTTGAACATAGGCACTTTCAGGAGTAATATCGGGATCTAAACCTGATCCGCTGGCTGTAACCATCTCTGCAGGTACATCTTTACGTTTCAAATAAGGATGACGAACCAAGAAACTGTCAACACGTACTTCCACTTCTTTCAAATATTTCGCATTCGTAACACCCTTGTTACTTGCACCTGAACTAGCTCCGTCATAACCTTTACCGGCACATGAAGGACGTCCCCAGAAATAAATATCCTTGCCAAATTGTTGTCCTATATTAGCAACACCCACTACTTTTCCATGCAACGTAACTACTTCAGCATCTCCCTTGTTTGGACTGGCAAACTGTGCAAATACCCACAGGATAAGAACATAGCCTACTGCAAACACGATACAGAATACAATTGTGATACGAAGTGATTTTATCAAATTCTTCATAATAATCTAATTAAAAAAACAAACCAACGACTAAATCAATTATCTTAATTCCGATAAATGGAACTATGACACCGCCCACACCATAAATCAACAGGTTGCGACGAAGTAAAGCGGATGCCCCTATGGGTTTATATGCAACACCTTTCAATGCCAATGGAATCAATGCCGGAATAATCATCGCATTAAATATTACTGCTGAAAGTATGGCACTTTCCGGACTATGCAACTTCATGATGTTCAATGCTGCTAACGCGGGGATAGAGTTCATGAACAATGCCGGAACAATGGCAAAATACTTTGCTACATCATTTGAAATAGAGAACGTGGTCAACGTGCCACGAGTCATCAACAACTGCTTGCCGATCTCTACGATCTCTATCAACTTTGTGGGATCATTGTCCAAATCAACCATATTGCCCGCCTCTTTGGCAGCCTGAGTGCCGCTATTCATAGCTACACCTACGTTTGCCTGAGCCAATGCCGGAGCATCATTCGTACCGTCACCCATCATAGCTACCAGTTTGCCGGCTACCTGCTCTTTCTTGATATATTCCATTTTATCTTCCGGCTTAGCCTCAGCAATGAAATCATCCACGCCTGCTTTTTCAGCAATGAACTTAGCAGTTAAGGGATTATCACCTGTTACCATTACGGTCTTAACTCCCATCTTGCGCAAGCGCTTGAATCTTTCTTCTATACCCGGTTTGATAATATCTTGTAGTTCTATTACACCAGCCACTTTCTTGTTGACACTTACAACTAAAGGTGTACCGCCGTTACCGGAAATCTGTTTAATGATCTCTTCCGTCTCTTTCGGGAATTCATTACCTGCCTCAGCTGCAATGTGACGAATGGCATCAAATGCCCCTTTGCGAATCTCTACACCATCTTTCAAATTGATTCCTGAACATTTGGTTTCAGCAGTAAACTTAATCATGTGAGCACCTTCCGTATTCAAGTCACGCATACGTAAACCTGCCTCACGTCCTAATTCTATAATAGATTTGCCTTCCGGGGTATCGTCTGAAACCGAAGACAGCAAACAATATTCAATAAATGCGTGCTTATCAGATCCTTCCACTGGATAAAACTGAGTAGCTTTACGATTACCTATCGTAATTGTTCCGGTCTTATCAAGCAGCAATGTGTCTATATCGCCGGCAGTCTCTACTGCCTTACCTGATTTCGTAATCACATTTGCACGTAAAGCACGATCCATTCCGGCAATGCCGATTGCAGAAAGCAGTCCTCCAATAGTGGTTGGTATCAGACACACAAACAATGAAATGAATGCAGCAATGGTAATCACTGTATGTGTATAATCAGCCATAGGCTTTAATGTGACACATACGATCACAAAGATTAATGTAAAGGCAGCCAATAGAATAGTCAAAGCTATTTCGTTCGGCGTTTTCTGTCGAGATGCACCCTCTACCAAAGCAATCATTTTGTCCAGGAAGCTTTCACCCGGTTGAGTAGTAACCACTACCTTTATATGATCCGATAAGACTTTTGTACCGCCTGTTACCGAACTCTTATCTCCTCCAGATTCACGAATGACCGGAGCAGATTCACCGGTAATAGCGCTCTCATCAATAGAAGCCAGACCTTCAACAATTTCGCCGTCAGTCGGAATAACATCACCTGATTCACATTCAAACATATCGCCCTTCTTCAATTGCGAGCTGCTGACTATTTCAATCTTCCCGTTTGTAACTAATTTAGCGGGAGTCTCTTCTC